>Ga0265294_10003047_pt1 | contig 21737 bp, 17 predicted proteins | sample MunlanPumphouse3_FD_192504 | JGI IMG/M metagenome (GOLD analysis project Ga0265294, IMG submission 192504) | Groundwater microbial communities from a municipal landfill in Southern Ontario, Canada - Pumphouse #3 | ecosystem: Environmental > Aquatic > Deep subsurface > Groundwater | place... | reverse complement strand
CCCTACCTCATGGCGAATGTTATTCGCCCCTACCTCATGGCGAATGTTATTCGCCCCTACCTCATGGCGAATGTTATTCGCCCCTACCTCATGGCGAATGTTATTCGCCCCTACCTCATGGCGAATATTATTCGCCCCTACCTCATGGCGAATGTTATTCGCCCCTACCTCATGGCGAATGTTATTCGCCCCTACCTCATGGCGAATGTTATTCGCCCCTACTGCTCGGCACTCTCAAACGGCGCGGTCGTCAACTCTCCATCCGCGCCCTTAACCACCTTTTCAATCTTCTTCTCCACCTCATTTAGCTTGGCTGTACAGGCTTTTACCAAAAGCTGCCCCTCCTCAAAGGCACTGATCATTGCATCCAGCTCCATCTCGCCGGACTCCATCTCCTGCACAATCTTATCCAAGCGCTTCAACGACTCTTCAAAACTCATCTCTTTCTCGCTCATCGCTCCCACTCCTCTCTCAATTTTCAGCCACCTTCGAATGGATCACTCCATCGACAACCTGCGTCATCACCGCAACACCTGGTGCCACGTCTTTCACTGATCGGACTAAGGCACCGTCAGCCCTGCGCGTCAGGGAATATCCCCGTTCCAAGACCTTCAGCGGACTCAGCAACACCAATTGGCGCCCCAGTGCCTCAACCCGGCTTTCACTCTGCGCCAACAAAGCTGCTACACCCCTGCTCATACGCTGCCAGCCGCTTGCCAGCCGCGCCCTCAGCTCCGCGATTCTACGCTCCCTCAGAAGCCCCAGCCGGCTAAAAAGCAGCTCTGCCCGCTGCCGAGCAGCCGTGGCCCACTTAACCGTTGCATGCTGTAAACGCATCTCTAGATAGTCAACCTTTTGCGCATATTTCTCCATCACCTGCTCCGGACGCTTGAGCACCACAGCACCCGCGAGCTGCGCCAGCCGCTGGGCTAGCAACTTATGCTGCTGCAAGAGCAGACGACGCAGATCCGCGCTCCGCTGTGCGATCCGCCCTTCAAATTCAGATTTCGGCAAAACCACCAACTCCGCTGCGGCGGAGGGGGTTGGGGCGCGCAGGTCAGCCACAAAATCGGTCAGCGCGAAATCAACCTCATGCCCCACAGCAGAGATCACCGGAATCTTTGAGGCAAAGACCGCGCGCGCCACAATCTCCTCATTAAAGGCCCACAAATCCTCGAGGCTGCCGCCGCCCCGTCCTACAATCATCACATCCACCGCCTGCGGAGAGCCCGCAGCACAGTTGTGGTTTAGCCACTCGATCGCTCGGACAATTGAGTTCGCCGCCCCCTCGCCCTGGACTTTGACAGGCAGCAGCAGCACCTGTATATTTGGGAAGCGACGGTTCAGAACATTCAGCATATCATGGATCACCGCGCCGGTCGGCGATGTCACCACCCCGATGCGTTGCGGCAGTAATGGCAGTGGTTTTTTATGTACACTTTCAAACAGCCCCTCTCCGTGCAGTTTTTTCTTAAGCGCCTCATAACGCTCCATCAAAGCGCCCATACCCGCCGACTCAATTGTACGCACCACCAACTGGTACTGACCGCGAGTTTCAAAAACCGATATCGCCCCTGCTGCCCGCACCCGCTGGCCATCCTTCAAAAAGTCGGCATGCGTAAGTGCCGACCGGGCACTGCCAAATAGAACCGCGTTGAGCTGCGCTGCTTGATCCTTTAAGACAAAGTAGGTATGCCCAGAGGAGTGCTGTTTGAGGTTGGAGATCTCACCCTCCACCCAAACCTGTCCGATCTCCTCCGTCAAAACACCTTTGATTTTACGGGTCAACTCTGAAACTGAAAATATCTGTACTGTTTCGTCCATAGTCTTGTCTATAACTTCTTATGGTTTAAGGTGTTCTCCATGTGTTTTTTATCTTTGTCGTGAACTTTGTCGTAAACTTTATCGATCCTTTTCGCTCATTTATTTCCGACAAAGTTCGCGACAAAGCTTGTCTATAACTCCGCTGGCACGGTACTTACGCTGCGACTTGCTTACAACTTGACCACTTTGACACAGTAACCTAGTCGTTTTTTTCAGCGCAGGTGTAGTGGTCGTTTTATGAGCGACACAACGCGCAAATGCCGCTCATAGAGCGGCTACTACACCGAACGGCAAAACTTGCAAGCCAGCCTGCATTTTGAAGTGCAGCGCATTTGTAGTAGTCGCTCTATGAGCGACACCGAACGACAGATCAAACACTTGTAACGTACTCACTTAATCGCAGTTTCGTGCCCATAACTCTGGTCGGGGTCACTAGCGGAATCAGCATAGAAAGGCGCCTTATACCCCATGCCCTACCCTCTATACCCCGAGCCCTACACCCTCTCATCTTCCTCAAAGAACCGGCAGGCTTTAATTGAAACCGCTCTCAATGTTTCTCGGTCAATGTCAATAATCGCCCCTTCGAGCAAGGCCGGCCCCTTGGCCACCTCAAAACGGGCGGGCATCCCAGTGGTAAATCTTTTCAACACGGGAGTCACATTGCGTCCCAAAACCGAATACCGTGGGCCGGTCATACCTAGATCGGTCATGTAAGCAGTGCCTTGCGGCAGGATGGTCGCATCGCTGGTCTGCACATGCGTGTGAGTTCCGACCACTGCTGCCACACGCCCATCAAGATAATGCCCCATTGCAATCTTTTCAGAGGTCGCTTCAGCATGGAAATCCACTAAGATCGGAAGATTTTTGGGCAGAGTGTTCAAAAGCACATCCATGGCTTTAAAAGGGCAGTCAATCGGATTCATAAAAACGCGCCCCTGCAAGTTCACCACCGCAATCGGACCAAACGCGCTCTGCAATATGACGCACCCCTGCCCAGGAACTCCAGCCGCGGAGTTCAAGGGTCGAACCAGATTTTTGATCTGATGAATGGAACCCTCCAGCTCCCGCTGGCCCCAGATATGGTCGCCCATTGTCAAAACATCAGCACCGCCATCGAACAGCTCTTTAGCCAGTGCCAGAGTGATACCATTACCGGCCGCGGCATTCTCCGCATTGGCGACCACCAGATGCACCTCACCAGCGCGCCGCAGTTTTTTCACCACCGCATTGAAAACCCGCCGCCCCGGGCTGCCCACAATATCACCCACCATCAGTATCTTCATAAAATCCTCATCTCGCATAATCCACGCTGCGGGTTTCGCGCACCACCACCACCCGTATCTGGCCAGGGAACTTCACCCCGGATGATATCTGCGAACAAATCTCACGGGCCATCATCACTGCCTCGCTGTCCGTCACCTCTGCTGGGTCAACAATCACGCGAATTTCGCGGCCCGCCTGGATTGCGAAAGAACTTTTGACACCATCAAAGGCATTGGCAATGGCCTCCAGCTTCTCAAGCCGCTGCACATAAGCCCCGAGGATCTCAGAACGCGCGCCAGGGCGGGAGCTGGAAATAGCATCCGCCGCTGAACACAGAACCGCCAGCATCCCTTCGGCTGGCACCTCATTGTGATGCGCCGCCACGCCGTTGACAACCTCCTCTTGCTCACCGCTCTTGCGCAGGAACTCAGCTCCAATCAGCGCGTGCGGACCTTCCACTGTATGGTCCAACGCCTTGCCTATATCATGGAAGAATCCTATCCGCCGCGCCTGCACGGGATCCTGTCCCAGCTCAGAGGCCATCAGCCCCATCAAATGGGCAACCTCCACCGAGTGCTGCAACACATTCTGCGTGTAACTACTCCGGAACTTCAACCGCCCCATGCAGCGCAAAACCTCCACCGGCACACCCTGCACATTGGCCTCAAAAGCAGCGGCCTCACCAGCATCAAAAATACTTTGATTGATATCCTCGGTGACACTCGCCACCACATCCTCAATCCGCTGCGGATGGATGCGTCCATCCGCCACCAATAGCTCCAGCGATTTTTTGGCAATCACGCGTCGGATAGGGTCAAAGCCGGAGATCACCACCATCTCAGGGGTGTCGTCCACCAGCAGCGAGACCCCAGTCAGCGCTTCCAAGGCCCTGATGTTACGTCCCTCACGCCCGATAATACGCCCCTTGATCTCATCGCTCTCCAGCACCACCGAGCTGGTCATGATCTCGCTGGCATGCGCAGTGGAGTAGCGCTGCACCGCCATGGCGACAATCCGAGCGGCCTCGCGGTCGGCACTCTCTTTAGTCTCCTCCTGTACCCTGCGGATCAGGTTGCCGGATTCACCACGCACCTCGTTCTCGGCCTTGACATACAACTCCCGGCGGGCCTGCTCATGGGTCATGCCAGCCAGATTCTGCAACTGGTCATCCGCTTCAGTACGCTTCCTCTGAACATTCTTCTGCTCCTGATGCAGCCGATCCGACTCCACACGATATTTCTCCACATTGGTTTCAAGCTGTTGCTCTTTTTCATCCAGCGCAACGCTGCGTTTATCCAGCTTTTCCTCACGTCCAGTCAAGCGGTCGGCAACTTCCAGCAGCTCTCCTCGGCGCGCCTTAGTGCTTTTCTCAAATTCCTCACGCGCCTTAACCACCTCCGCACGCGCCAGAATGTCCGCCTCTTTGAGTTTGTTCTTAACCTCAATGTCCGCCTCCTCCAGCACCAGCTTCGCCCGTTTCTCAATCGCATCCGCCTGCCACCGGCCCACCAGACCGCGCAGGGCGTAACCGCCCAGCACCCCTGCCATGCCGAACAAAAGGCCAACAGTGGCATCACTAAAATCATACCAGTCTAAAGATGTCATTTGAAAAATATCCTGAAAATTTGAGTAATTTTTAATAATAGAATATTTTGCCTTGAATTACCACTAATGACTTGCCTGAAATCAGAAAAAGAGTATATTGTTAAACCTTCTGCGGAGAAGGAGTATTGCTCTGACCCAAGGAGAAGCATGGTTATGCCGACGAACACACTCTGAGCCCGCTCTGTTTTGTGTGCTCTTCCTCCGCAAAATGATTAAAATAAGGAAGAACTCACATGCAAGCAACAGATAAAATTAAACAGGAAACTCGAAAATTTAAAACCGCCGCTGATTACACCCGCAATTTTATTATTCGTGATCAGATCGACCCCTATCTCAAAGACGGTCACTATATCAATGAAAACCGGATCATGCGCCAACTGGCTGCCGCTTCCGCGCGCCCCAATCCCAATGACCCGGTGCGGATCCGTGAAATTCTGGCCAAGTCGCGTCAAATCGAAACCCTCCTGCCCGAGGAGACCGCCACGCTGATGCAGGTCACCGACAAGGCGCTGCTCGCCGAGATGGCCGCAACCGCACTGGCTGTCAAGAAAGCAGTCTATGACAACCGCGTGGTGATGTTCGCCCCACTCTATTTAAGCAACCTTTGTGTCAATAATTGCGAATACTGTGGATTTAAATCGTGCAACAATGATCAAAAACGCGTGATGCTCACAATGGAAGAGGTGCGCCGCGAAATCGAGGTGCTGGCCGGCAAACTCGGACACAAGCGGCTGATCGCGGTTTACGGGGAACATCCCACCACCTCAACCGCGTATATCGCCGAAACCATCCGGACCGCCTACGCGCAGGATATCAAGGCACCTAACGGCGCGCCTGTCGGTATTCGCCGCGTAAATGTCAATGCCGCCCCCCTGCCCATTGAGGACCTGAGGGTACTCAAAGAGGTTGGCATCGGCACCTTTCAAGTCTTTCAGGAGACCTACCACCGCGCGACCTACGAGCGCCTCCACCCGCAGGGAACAGTGAAAGGCGACTACGACTGGCGCACAACCGCCTTTCATCGCGCCATGGAAGCTGGTGTTGATGATGTGGGTATGGGTGTGCTCTACGGGCTCTACAACTGGAAGTTCGAAATGATGTCGACCATCTGTCATACCCGCGAGCTGGAGGCCAAATACAATGTCGGTCCGCACACCATCTCATTCCCGCGGCTGGAACCGGCCAGCGGCACTGACCTGCCGTCAACCTCCCCTTATCTGATTGATGACGACACCTTCCTGCGGATTGTAATGATCACGCGCCTCTCCGTGCCTTACACAGGCATGATTGTCACCTGCCGCGAATCACCTGAGTCGCGTAACGCCTGCATCAACTACGGCATAACCCAGATGGATGCCGGCAGCAATATCGCCCTCAAAGGTTACAGCGAATATGAGAGCCAAAACCCGCAGGAGCAGGAGCGCCAGCAATTCATGCTCGCCGATACCCGGTCGCTGGAAGAGATGATCACCTACCTCGCCCGCCAAGGCATCATAACCTCGTTTTGCACCGCTGGATACCGCTGTGGGCGTACCGGCGGCTGCATCATGGATTCGCTTAAAACTGGCAAAGAGGGCAAGTTCTGCAAAATCAACGCGGTCTTGACATTCCGGGAGTGGCTCGATGACTTCGCCTCGGAAGCGACCAAAAAGATCTGCGAGCCAGTGCTTAACCAGGAGCTGCGAGCCATCCAGGAACATCTGCCCCTGTTCTACCCCACCGTCAAAGAGCACTACGACCGTATATGCGCTGGTGAACGCGACCTCTTTTTCTAAGGCGGCAGTTGCATAGAGATTTTTCGCTGTAATTTTAAAAACATATGGTATATACTATGGTAACAAATTTAAGCAAGGTTAGTAAGTTACAGGAGGCCATTCGCAGGCCATTCTGACTACTAAGCGGTACAAACTAGCATAACGGACAAAAAGCCGTTTAAAAGAGGGATAATATGACAAAGAAAGAAAAAGTTATCGATGTTTTGAACAAAGCCCGCGCCATGGAACTAATGGCCATTGGACAATATATGAACCAGCACTACGGACTGGATGATGCCGACTTTGGCGAACTGGCCGCTCAGGTGAAGCTGATCGCCGTTGACGAGATGCAGCACGCTGAACGTTTTGCGGAACGCGTCAAAGAGCTGGGAGGCGAGCCGACCTCGGAGATGTCGGATGTGGTTGCCAAGGGCCAGAAGGTTCAAGCCATTTTTCCGTTTGACGCTAAACTGGAGGACGAAACTGTTGCCATCTATAACGAATTCCTAAAAATCTGCGTTGAGAACGGCGACAGCATCAGTGCCAGGATGTTCGAAGAGATCATTGATGAGGAGCAGGAGCACTTCAACTATTTCGACAATGTCAGAGGTCACATCGAAGAGCTCGGGCCAGCCTATCTGGCGCGTATCGCCGGCACACCTTCAGCAACAGGGCTGAACACCATGGGCTTTGTGGCCCGTAAGGCACTGTAGTCACTCTGAGGACAACACGGTTTATCCGGGTTGCGGTTAGGATTGTGATCAGGATGGAAAAACATCCCTTTGCATGCCGACGAGGACGTCGGCGTTCCCAGAGATGCAGATCACTGGGCATTGGGGTCAAAACGGTTGTTTTTTGGGGTAGAAAAATAGAGGGGTAGAAAAATCTGTTGCAGCCTGGCAGATTTAAGGTAAGAAAATTGGGGTAAGAAAATTTTGCACCGTGCTAATTTTTAACTCCGAATAACGCGAATGACGCGAATGCTCATAAAAAAGAGGTCACGCCTTTTGTGCGGAGCAACGTAGGTCCGATTTCCAATCGGACATGTCCGGTTGGAAACCAAGGCGCGAAGCAAGGAGGTCGTCCGCTATGCGGGCGACTGCGAGTGGCAGGCGAGTGATCAGGTTATAGGCAGAATGGTCGGCCGCACCTTCGGTTTACGATGGCGGCGACGATGCTGGTTGACGAGTCATTTTAGGGGTTAGGGAGCTGGATGGGTTAGGGGGTTTACGATGGCGGCGACGATGCTGGTTGACGAGCCCCCGCATGATCCCAATCGTACACCAACATCGTCGCACAGCATCGTCAACCCATGTCGCTGGTAAAGTGACTACTACACATGCGCTGCACTGCGGTGTGCAAGGGTTGTCGTTCGGTGTAGTAGCCACTCTACGAGCGGCAGTGTAGTAGCCGTTCTATGAGCGGCAGTGTAGTAGCCGCTCTATGAGCGGCATTTTGCAACAGGCTCATGGAAAGTGCGCCCTGGGGAGTAGGGTTGCTTCTACGAAGCAATTAGCGGACAGAAATGAATTATGGCTCGGCAAGGAGTAGAATATCTTCATAAGGCCGCGCCTGTTTCGGGAATTCCTGCATCAGTGTTCGCGTCACCTTCTCGAAGACCTCAGGTGGGTAAACATTGATTGCTTGATGATTCAATTTAGACTTGTCTGCCATTTGTTCGCTCACATCAACTTCTTGCGCAAAAAGTTGGATGCCGCGTAATTTCATGCGCTCTTCTTCGCTCCACTCCGGCAGGGTCAGCCATTTGGCGTTGAGCGTTACCAAGTGTTGTTTGTATTCCGGCTCAGAGGTCACCCGTAAAAGTTCTTTCGGAGCAGGGTCATCCTCTTGGATAGCACGTCACGACTTATTAATATTTATAAAAAATCAGTTGTTGCAGGCTTTGTCAAAACAAACTAGTTTTTGTACAATATTATCCTTAAAACGAGTTTCTTCTGATTCTTTATTATTTTCCTGTTGACAGCAGAGCGGTGTTTCTATATAAAGAAACACCAACAGAGGAAACTCTCTGTTTGAACTGGAGATAAACAATGCTTTTAAAGAGATATCCAAGCCGTGAAGAGTTTCATGCAATGATCAAAGAGGGATCTGTGGTGCCTGTCGGGATGAAAATGCTGGCCGACAAAGAGACCCCGGTTTCGATCCTCTCCCGGTTTGCGGAAAAAGCCCCGCACCTTTTCCTGCTGGAAAGTGCCGAGGGCGGCGAGAACTGGGGGCGTTACAGTTTTTTGGGAATCTCGGCCCAGGCGACGGTCACGGTCTTCAGCCGCGATGTGCTGATTCGCGAGGGAATTGAGGAGAAACGCATACCGCATCACAACGACCCCTTTGCGGTTCTGCGTGATTTGCTCGCCCCCTACCAGCTGGCTCAGCTGCCAGGTCTGCCCCCTTTCTGCGGCGGTCTGGTGGGATACTTCTCTTATGAGTGCATCCACTTTATTGAACCCAAAGTCCCCAACAACCTGCCACCTGACGCGCCCATGGCTGAGTTTATTATCCCTGACACGCTGCTGGTTTTTGACAATATTGCGCACACGCTGGATATCATCGCGCTCTCTTTTGAGTCGGCCCTGGAGAGCGACAAACGCTACGACCGCGCGGTCGCCCGGGTGGAAGAGGTCTATAAAATCATACAGATCCAAAACCCCAACGATGAGGTCAAAAACAAAAACCCGCTGAGTATGCCGCACCCCACCATGGAAGCGGAGAGTTATAAGAACATGGTTCGGAGTGTTAAGAAAAACATCTACGAGGGTGATGTGATTCAATGTGTGCTCTCGCAGAGCTTTGTCGGCCCGGCACCGGATGATCTGGTGAGTCTTTACCGCGCACAGCGCTACATCAACCCCTCCCCCTATCTCTATTTTATCAAGGCCAACGGCTGCACCCTGATCGGATCTTCCCCTGAGACCATGATCCGGCTCAACCAGCGCAGCGCCTGCCTGCGCCCGATTGCCGGCACCCGCCATCGGGGTCAAACCGAACAGGAGGATCGCACTCTAGCCGATGAGCTGCTGCAGGACGAGAAAGAGCGCGCAGAGCATCTGATGCTGGTTGATCTGGGGCGCAATGAGCTCGGACGGGTATCGATTCCCGGCTCAGTGCAGGTGACTGACCTGATGATTGTGGAGCGCTACTCGCATGTCATGCACCTGGTTTCCAACATCACCTCTGATGTGGAGGATGGCTATGATGCCTTTGATCTCTTTAAATACTCATTCCCGGCTGGCACCCTTAGCGGTGCGCCGAAGATCCGCGCCATGGAGCTGATCGCTGAGCTGGAAGATGAGCCCCGCGGCCCTTACGGCGGCGCGGTGGGCTACATCTCATTTGACGGCAACATGGATTTCGCGATCTGTATCCGCACCGCCGAGGTCCGGCATGGCCGCCTGACCATCAGAGCTGGCGCGGGAATTGTGGCTGACTCAGATCCTGATTTGGAGTGCCAGGAGACAATCAATAAGGCGGGCAGCATTGCCCGCTCAATTGAGATGCTGAAAGAGATGCAAGAAACAGTAGCCTGTAAAGCGTGAACTGTAAACTGTAAACTGTGAACTGCAAACTGCAAACTGTAAAGGGAGAGCCATGATTTTAGTCATTGATAACTACGATTCATTTACATACAACCTGGTTCAATATCTGCGAGAAATGCAGAGCCAGGTCGAGGTGTGCCGCAATGATGCCATCACCATAGCCGAGCTGGAAACAAAAGATTTGGAGGCGATCGTGATCTCTCCTGGTCCTGGGCGGCCCGAGGGGGCTGGCATCTCCATGGAGGTGGTCAAAGCCTTTGCCGGTCGAATACCGATTCTCGGAGTCTGTCTGGGACACCAGGTGATCGGCGTGTGCTACGGAGCAAAAGTTGTGCATGCCAAGAAACTGATGCACGGCAAAACCTCGGAGGTCACCTGCGACGGAGAGTTCATCTTCAAAAACCTCGGGGCGCACCCCATCAAGGCCATGCGCTACCACTCACTGGCCCTTGAGCGCGCGACACTACCTGACACACTGGTTATCACCGCTGAAACCGATGATGGCGAGATCATGGGTGTGCGTCACAGGGAGCTACCGGTTTTTGGAATCCAGTTCCACCCTGAGTCGATCATGACACCCACCGGCAAACGCATCCTCAGAAACTTTTTGAAGCTGACAAAGGCAGGCTAATGATGGAGTATCCAAAATTATTAAAGAAGTTAATCGCGCGGCAGGATTTGACCGAGAGCGAAAACTATGCGGCCATTACAGCCATGCTTAGGGGCGAGATGAGCCCAGGTCAAAGCGGCGCTTTTCTGGCAGCCCTGGCAGCCAAGGGTGAGTCAATCAGTGAGATCACCGGCGGTGCCCGAGCCATGCGCACCGCCGCCACACGGGTGCAGTCTTTATCCAATGACACGCTCGACACTGTTGGCACCGGCGGCGATGGCGGACGGACATTCAACATCTCCACCACGGTCTCCTTTGTGGCAGCCGGGGCGGGTGCAATTGTTGCCAAACACGGCAACCGCGCCAGCTCAGGGATCTGCGGGGCGGCTGACTGCCTGGAGCGGCTGGGATTCAATCTGCAGGTTGAACCAGAGATCATGGAAGAGGCGCTGAATGAAATTGGTATCTGTTTCCTCTTTGCGCCCTCCTTTCACAGTGCCATGCGTCACTGCGCAGTAATTCGTAGGGAAATGGGAGTCCGCACCATCTTCAACATGCTCGGCCCCCTCACCAACCCGGCTGGCGCCACCCGGCAGTTGATCGGTGTCTTCGCCCCTGATCTGACCGAGACCTTTGCCAGCGTGGCGCGGCAGCTCGGTGCCAAACGCGTTCTGGTGGTACACGGACACGATGGTATGGATGAGATCACCCTGACCACCACCACGCGCTGCTCAGAGCTGAACAACGGCACCATCAAAACTTATGACATTGATCCGCTGCAATGGTTTGAAGAGCTGTGCAGCCCAGTTGAACTTGAAGGGGGCGCGCCGGAGGTCAATGCCGAGATCACCAAACAAATTTTGAGCGCGAAGATTCAGGGTGCCAAGCGCGATATTGTGCTGCTCAACTCAGCGGCCTCGCTGCTGGCCTGCGGCATGGCCGCGACGATTGAGGAGGGCATCGCTCAATCGAAGGAGTCCATTGACAGCGGCGCCGCGCTCGACAAACTCAACCGGCTGATTGATTACTCGAAGAGTTGATGCACGTGTGGGTGCTCTCAAGTGCTAAACATAACCACGAACTTACCAATGACATTTTTAGACAAAATACTTGATGCAAAGCTGCGCGAAATCGCAGAGTGCAAGAGACGCGTCTCTCCGGCTGAAGTTGAGCGGATGGCCGCTCTCCGCAACGATTTCCGCGGGTTTGAACGCTCTGTGAACCAGGATGGAGTGCGCATTATCGCCGAGATTAAACGCGCCTCACCCTCCAAAGGGGAGATCAACCTTGACCTCAATCCAGCCGCGCTCGCTGTTGCCTACCAGGCGGGCGGAGCAGCCGCGCTCTCGGTGCTCACAGAACCGGCTTTTTTCAAGGGCTCGCAGCGGGATTTGCAGCTGGCGCGCGAGGCTGTCTTGCTGCCGGTCCTGCGTAAAGACTTTATTGTTGACCCCTATCAGGTTTATGAAAGCGCGGCCATGGGGGCGGATGCGATTCTGCTGATCGTCAGAATACTGGATGACGAAAGCCTGCACGCACTGCACCAGCTGGCTCGCAATCTTGGCTTGGATGTTCTGACAGAGGTCTTTGATGAGCAAGATGTCGCGCGCGCGGCGGCACTCAAGGCCCCGCTGATCGGCATCAACAACCGTGATCTGGCCCACTTTAACACAGAGATCAACCATGCGGCCAGGATTGCCAAACTGCTGCCAGCGGGCACATCGGTTGTGGCGGCCAGCGGTGTACAGAGCCAAGCTGACATTGAACTGAACCTGCGCCAAGGAATCCGGCGTTTCCTGATCGGTGAAGCCCTGGTCAGAGAAACCGACCCGACGGCAACCCTCAAGGGGTGGATTGGCGGGAGTTCTAAAGTGATAATGAAGTAGTGCAAGCATCCTGCTTGCAGATGAAATTTCTGGCGATTATTGGCCCCACGAGAGCGTGATAATGAAGTAGTGCAAGCATCCTGCTTGCCATGGAATTTCATTTAAAAATGAAGCGGAATAAGGAGGCGGAATCGAGATCGAGATCGAGGTCAAGGTCGATTTTATGCGCTTTTCGATACCGATTCCGATGCCGACCCCGACCCCGAATTGCAGGCAGGTCGAAGCTGTAGGGCGCGGGCCGTGACCGCGCCGGCAAACGACAGTGTAGTGCAGTGCGAGCCGTAAGCTGCCAGGGCAACCGCCCACAAACGAGCCCCCCGCGGTCACGGCCCGCGGCTACAGTGCTGCGCACGCTGCAAGGGATGCGCCAGCCGAGTGATAGGTAAGCTTTGTCGCGAACTTTGTCGAAAATAAATGAGATAGAAGGATCGACAAAGTTTACGACAAAGACAAAAAACACAAGAAAACACCTTAAACCATTTGAAGTTATAGGCTGGCCAACACGGAGACCCATGCGATTACATGGCTTAAAAATTTGCGGAATAACCAGCAGCCAGAGCGCCTGCTTCTGCGTTGAGCAGGGCGTTGGCGCACTTGGGGTTGTGTTCTACCCGCCCAGCCCGCGCAATGTGAGCGCGGGGCAGGCAGCGGAGATTTTCCGGTGTGTGCCTGAGACAGTGGCCAAGGTGGGAGTTTTTGTGAACATGCCGGTGGAGCAAATTCTCCAAGTTGCGGCGGAGGCCCGCCTGACCTCCATCCAGATGCATGGGAACGAGAGTAACTATGATATTCAATGTGCGTTGCAGGCAGGATACAGAGTTATCAAAGTCCTGAAAAGCAGCGGTGAAAAACTTTTAAAAAAGGCTGATAACCTGCCACCGCAAACCGGAGTTATGGTAGAATCAGCGTCTGGATTACTGCCGGGCGGCAACGGCACCGCATGGGAGTGGGCGGGTGCCGCGGCACTCTCCGGCAAACACGATTTCGCGCTGGCCGGTGGATTAGCGGCGGCCAATCTATTGCAAGCGGCGGCGGCTTCGGGTGCGAACGCATTTGATCTCAGCTCGGCGGTGGAGAGCCAGCCAGGGGTCAAAGACCATCAAAAAATTCTGGAGCTGGTTGCAGCGGCGACCCATTTAAAGTGTAATCAAATATTTTGGAGAAGATAAAAATGGCGAATTGTAAACTTGAAAACATCAATATTTCCTCAACGGCTTTGCTCTCGCCGCCCCGCGAGGTTCGTCAGGAAATTCCGCTCACAACCGAACTAATGTACCGTGTGCAGCAGTTCCGCCAAACTATGGAGCAGATCTTTGACGGCGAAGATCCGCGTCTGCTGGCGATCGTAGGTCCCTGCTCCATCCACAACCTCGAAAGCGGGCGGGAGTACGCGGCGCGTCTCAAAAAATTGAGCGATGAGATTGCGGATTCGGTGTATGTTGTGATGCGCGTTTACTTTGAAAAACCGCGCTCAGTTCTCGGCTGGAAAGGGTTAATTAACGATCCCTACATGAACGACACCTTTCATATTGGCGAAGGAATTCGTATGGCGCGTCACTTTCTGAAAACTATCGCGACCATCGGGCTGCCAGCCGCCACCGAGATCCTTGACCCCCTGATGCCGCAGTACATCGGCGATCTGATCTCCTGGTCGGCCATTGGCGCGCGCACAGTTGAGTCACAAACCCACCGTGAGATCGCCAGCGGAATATCCACACCGGTTGGATTCAAGAACTCCACCGACGGGTCACTTGCGACGGCTATTAACGCGATGCAGGCTGCTATGGGACAGCACCATTTTTTAGGCGTGACCGAAGATGGGCTGCCAGCTGTTTTCAACACAATTGGCAACTCCTATCCACAGCTTGTGCTGCGGGGCGGTAAAAAGCCGAATTACAACGCGGAAATCATCCAGCAGTGCGAAGAGTCACTGCGCAAGGCCAGTGTCCCAGCCCATATTATTGTTGATTGCAGCCACGGCAACTCCAGCAAACGCCCTGAGCGGCAATGCGATGTTATGCGTGATCTGCTGACCCAGATTGAAAATGGCAACCGCTCAATCAAGGGATTTATGCTGGAGAGCAATCTGGAGTGGGGCAACCAGCCCATGACTGGCGACCCGCGGAAGTTACGTCCCGGTGTGTCAGTCACCGATGCCTGTATCGACTGGAAGACAACCGAGCAGATTTTAAAAGAAGCGCACCAGCGCTACAGTGCGGTGCTTGCAGCCCGCGGCTGAGGGGGTAACTCTTAATCATAATCCTTATCAAGCAGCGGTGATCAGGGATGGGCGAAAGAGACAAGGATTGAGATTAGGATTAAGATTAGGATGTGCATCCCTCCTAATCACAATCTTAATCATAATCCTTATCAAGCAGCGGTGATCAGGGATGGGCGAAAGAGATAAGGATTGAGATTAGGATTAAGGAAATCAGTGCCTGTCCCTAAGCGGTGCCTAAGCGGTCCCTAAGCGGTGCTGAAACTACGACCAAGTGGCCAAGTTATAGGCAAGTGATTGGCAAGTCGAAGCTGTAGGGCGCGGGCCGTGAACGCGCCGGCGAACGACAGTATAGTGACACGCGAACCGAGGCTGTAGGGAGGCGGGCCGTGAACGCGCCGGCGAAGCGATAGTATAGTGCAATGCGAGCCGTAAGCTGCATGGCGACTGGCCACAAACGAGCCCCCCGCGGTCACAGCCCGCGGCTACAGTGCGGCGCAGGCTAGAAGGGCGCGCCAGCCAAGTTATAGGTAAGGAGCAAAGATTGTCGTTCGGTGTCGCTCACAGAGCGACTACTACAGATGCGCTGCACTGCGGAATGCAAGGATTGTCGTTCGGTGTAGTAGCCGCTCTATGAGCGGCATTGCATGTTTTGTGTCGCTCTTAGAGCATCTTAGGGCGACGATAGCGGGTGCTCCGCCTTCCATTTGTTCGGCGTGGCATGCGATAGCGGATTACGATTAAAAATACATGGAGAACCCCTTAACCCATTTGAAGTTATAGGCACGAAAATTATGAATAAAGAAAAAGCAAACTTGATTGGAGCGTACCCAGACGCGACAGGACACTTTGGAACCTACGGCGGGCGCTATGTGGGCGAGACTCTGATCGCCTCGCTCACCGAACTGGAAGAGGCTTGGAAATCCGCTAAAAACGATCCAGAGTTCATGACGGAGTTCCGCTCCATGTTGCGCGATTACGCAGGACGGCCCACACCACTGGATTATGCCGGGAGGCTGTCAGAGGATATCGGCGGCGCACGGATCTATCTCAAACGTGAAGATTGCGCGCATACCGGTGCCCATAAAATCAATAATGTAATCGGCCAAGGACTGCTGGCCAAGCGTATGGGCAAAAAAAAGGTCATTGCCGAAACCGGTGCCGGACAGCACGGTGTGGCAACTGCCACCATCGCGGCCCGCTTTGGCATGGAGTGTAAGGTCTTCATGGGCGAGGAGGATATTCGGCGCCAAGCCCCCAATGTGCTGCGCATGCAGTTACTCGGTGCCGAGGTGATCCCTGTCACGGCTGGCACCAGCACCCTCAAAGATGCAATGAGTGCGGCGCTGCGCTACTGGGTGGCTGAGGTGGAGGAGACCTTTTATATCATCGGCACGGTTTCTGGGCCGCATCCCTACCCGGAGATGGTACGTGATCTGCAGCGCGTGATTGGCGATGAAGCCCGCGGCCAGATGCTGAAGCAGGTGTGTAGACTCCCGGATCTGCTGGTCGCCTGCGTTGGCGGTGGCAGCAACGCCATGGGTCTTTTTTATCCCTTCCTTGATGACCCGTGCGAGATGGTGGGGGTGGAGGCGGCAGGCCTTGGGCTGCATACGCGGCAGCATGCAGCGTCGATCAGCGGCGGCTCACCCGGTGCTCTGCACGGAGCGATGACCTATCTGCTGCAGAGTGAAGAGGGGCAAATTCACGAAGCCTGGTCGATCTCAGCCGGGCTGGACTACCCTGGCGTTGGACCGGAGCACGCCCTGCTGCACGACCTCCAGCGTGTCACCTACCAGGGGATTACCGACCTTGAGGCTGTCGAGGCATTTCAGAAGCTCTGTAAATTTGAGGGCATTATTCCGGCTCTGGAAAGTTCACACGCGCTGGCATACGCCATCAAAGAGGCAAAAAACCGGACAGCGGATGAGATTATTCTAGTCTGCCTCTCGGGCAGAGGTGACAAAGATTTGGCCCACATCACCGAATATCTGCAGACCAACAAACTAACGAGCTAACAACCATGAACAGAATTGACAAAACATTCCAGAAATTAAAGCAGGAAAACCGTAAAGCGCTAATCGCCTTCATCACAGCGGGCGATCCTGATTTTGAGACGAGTTTTCAGATTCTCAAAGCCGCCTGTGAAGCGGGAGTCGATATCCTCGAGCTGGGGGTGCCCTTCTCTGATCCAACCAGTGATGGACCGGTGATAGAAGCAGGTTCAGCAAGGGCACTTAAATCCGGCATGTCACTTACAAAAACATTTGAGCTGGCAGCGCAACTGCGGCGGGTAGTCGACACACCAATTGTGCTTTTCAGCTACTATAACCTACTTTTCAAATATGGGCTGGACAAACTTGCATCTCAAATGACCAACGTAGGCATAGATGGGCTGCTGATAGTTGATTTGCCCCCGGAAGAGGCGGGCGACCTTAAAAAGGCACTCTCCGAGACAGATATCCATATTATCCGGCTGGCAGCTCCCACCACCACCCATGCAAGGCTCGAGATGCTGGTTGACGGCGCGGGGGGCTTTCTCTATCTGATCACCCGCACCGGGGTCACAGGGGCTGGCGGGCTGGACTACAGCGCAATCGAAAAACACACCGCTGAAGTCAAAGCTCTCTGTCCCCTGCCGGTCTGCCTTGGGTTTGGCATCAGCACCGCTGCGGATGCGGCGCAACTCGCGCCCATGGCGGATGGGCTGATAGTTGGCTCTGCCTTTGTGCGCATAATCGCTGGAACAGATGATAAAAGCCAGATGCCATTGCTGATTGCGCAGAAGGTTAAAGAGCTGCGCAACGGGATGGATGGGGGGAAGTTCTAAAGTGAAAAGATCGCGTCTCTGGCGCGGAAGCAACGTAGGTCCGATTTCCAATCGGACATGTCCGGTTGGAAACCGGACCTACTGGAGTTCGGCTTCGCCTTCGGTTTACGATAACGGCGGCGATGCTGGTGGACGATTTTCAATGGCGGAGTTTTTAATCGCAATCCGCTATCGCATGCCACGCCGAACGAATGGAAGGCGGGTCGCCGCTATCGTCTTTGCGCTTGATACTCGCGCCACATAGCGGTAACATATAACAATTCTTTTAGCCAGAGTGGTGGAATGGCAGACACACCGGACTTAAAATCCGGAGCGGGTAAACCGCGTGGGGGTTCGAGTCCCCCCTTTGGCACCAGTTGTACACTTTAAAACCAGAGTTTCCTCCTTTGCCTAGAACTTGGGGTCGGAGTAGGGGTCGGCATCAGGGTCGTTTTTTGCGTTTTTCGATACCGATTCCGATAGCGACCCTGACCCTGGGCAACAGGCCAGCTTTGTCGCTGACTTTCGGCTTCAACTATGTGTCGCTCATCAGGTGTCGTCCCGCAAGCGGAACTATGCCCGCCGCTGGCGGGTACCTGAGTAGTTACCAAAAAATCGTTATTAGAGGTCAGTATGTCTTACTCTTTCAGATTCGTCCGCGAGGCTATGGTTCTTTCTTGCATGACGAGTGCTGCGGTTTTCGCTCTGGGTCTGCCCGACCTGGTGCCGATGCCGAAGCGCTACGAGCCGCTGGACGGTTGTTTCGTGGTCAGCGGCGTACCCCTGCATATCGAGTTGGGCAACCGACAATGTGAGTTGGGTGCGGCAGACGTGGCGGCACGCATCGCGGAGCTGGGGAAAACGGCAGGGCCGATCGGGCCGATCGCCGACTCTTCGTCGCCGGGCATCTATCTTCTGACTGCCGACAGTCCAGCAGGCGCCACCTTAATCAAAGAGTTGGCGCTCGACATTACGACCGACGATCCCGGGCCGCAGGGGTATGTGATCCACCCGGCAGGCAAGCGCCTTCTGGTGATTGGCAGCGATTCTGTCGGAGCGCTCTACGGCGCGATGACCCTGCGCCAGATGCTGCGTACGGATGCCGCTGGTTCGGTGAGTATCGTCCCTGCGCGTGTGTATGACCAGCCGGATTATCGTTATCGCTCCGACATGTCCTGCGGGCGCGGCCTCCGGAGCTGGACGTTGGGCGAAACAAATGTGCTGGCGGGGTACAAGGCGGGGATCGACTGGATGGCGCGGTTCAAGATCAATCTGATGTCGGACTACCATCATCTGATCAACTTCAGAGCCGACGCGCGTAGCATCGGCGCGGAGACACGGACCTTGGTGGGGGAGATCAACCGCTATGCTACGGCGCGCGGTATTTACCCGATCCTGTGGCGCAACACCAGCATCGGAGCAGGCGGGTTCGATGCCAAGCGCCCGGAGTTCCAGAACTGGGATTGCCTGGCGCAGACCTCCCACGGCGATGACATCTATTACTGCTGGTCGCGCGACGACCTGGCGCGCGAAACCATTACGCGGACCATGCGACTGTTCAACGAATGCGGGTTCAAGATCCTGGCCTTGCATCCAGTGGACGGCGGCGGCATCACTGATCCTGAGATCTGGAGCCGTCGCTGCCGGGAGTGCCGCCGCCGGTTCGGCAACGACCGCTGGCGCGGGAGCGTACACCAGTTTGGTCTGTGGTCAAAGGCGTTCAAGCAGACGGCGGCGCCGGACGCGCTGTTCGCCTCCTGCATCTATCCGTACACTGCCGGCTACGCAGATTTCAGAAATTTCAAGGTGCCAGAGGAGCTGTGGCGCAAAAACAGCGTGGACTACTGGCAGCACGTGCATGACGACATCGATCCGGCGATTATTCCAATGAGCTGGATGTCGCGCCCAGACCAGATGCAGGCCTACCGTGAAAAATTCTCGGGCCGACCGCTGTTCATCTACGCGCACAGTTTCGTGCCAGCCGGGTATTTCGGGAGTTGGCACCGCCTGAACGGCAGCAATTATTCCGGCGACTCACGCGATCTCTTCTACCTCGCCGCCGGGTTCTACCAGCACGAACGTTGGATGAACGCGATCTGCTCCGGGGAGTATGCTTGGAATACCACAGCACCGGGCAGTGAGGTGTTCAGCGGATTGTATTACGATATTGAGCGCGATCACACCGAGCCGCCGGAAGTCTTCGAAGAGTGGGTGCCGCGCGTCTGCCGCGCGTTCTTCGGCCCGGAACTGGGGACCTTGCTGGCCCCGGTCTATCAAGCTGGTGTCCAGAATGACTACATCATGGACCCCGGTACAGCATTGGCGAATGCCAACAAGCAGCGCAGGAAACCGATGGCGGACGTGGACCCAGAGGACAAGGAAGGCAAGACATCCGTCGCTGTCTCCTTGCCAGATCTGCAGGACAGCGTTGCACGCATGGCAGCTCAGGTCAAGGCCACCGAACGCGCCTGGGACGCCCTGCAGGCGGCCTTCCCGCTTCGTGAGAAGATAGATCCGTACCGTCGACGTCTTCTGGTACACTACTACCGGCGCATGCCCCTGTGGCACCTGACAGCACGTGTGCGACACGCGCTTTACACCGCCAACGCATATGAAAAAGCGAATGACCTCGCTGGCGCACGTCAGGCACTGAAGGACGGGTTGCGCCATTTCGAAGCGGACTGGCAGGTTGCTAATCTGGCGCAGGAGCAGTCGCGCAGCGAGAAGGACATGACGGCCCTGCCACCGCTGCACAAGCACGGCGATGTGCGGCCGGTCCCCACGGAATTGAAGCGCGAGCTGGAAACCCGCCTAGCCGGTCTGGACGCGAAGCTACGTCCGCTGGAATAGCAAATGCCTGAATTGACCGTCTGGATCGCGATGCACCCCGCACGCAATGCCACTAAATTTGATGGGTACGTGAATGCCGTGTTGATGCGCGGCGCGGTGAAGTGGTTCACCAGCGTGCCACTGAAAAAGAAATAACACAACTCAAAAAAGGAGCAGTCATGCACCGAATAATAATAATAACCTCGACCTTGCTGGCTGGGTTTGCACCGTTACTTTGCGGACAGACCACCTGGCATGTGGCAACCAACGGCGTGGATACAAACACGGGACTGGATTGGAATTCGCCTTACCTTACGATCGGCAAGGCGGTTGTTCAAGCAGTTGGAGACGATGCGATCATCGTCTCGAACGGCTTGTACGAGACATCGGCTTCCATCGTTTTGTCCAAGGCTGTGCATCTGCGCAGCGTTAATGGACCCGAGGTCACGACGGTCCGGCGTTCCGGCGTCGCGGAATCCCGTCTTTTCCAGATCACCAGTGTGCAAGCCTCCATCTCGGGCTTCACGATCACCAACGGCAACTTGACCGGCGCGAATCTCGGCGCCGGCCTGCATATGATGGACGGGGTGGTGTCCAATTGCGTTTTTGCCGGCAACCGTGCCACAAGTAATGGCGGTGGGATATATTGCGGCGGTGGACTCGTCACGTATTGTCGGTTCTACGACAACTCAGCAGATACTGGAGGCGGGATCTATAGTGCCGGCGGCCTGATTTCCAACTGCCACTTTGAGCAGAACAAAGGGCTTTCCGGTGCCGGTGTCTCCCTGCGGGACAACGCGATCGGCCTGTATGAAAGCGTCGTCTGCAATAACCAGGCGGCTCAGAGTGGTGGCGGCATCTACGTTTTTTCCTGCACGGGCATGGTGTACAATTGCCAGGTGTATTCCAACACGGCCGTAGGCATCCGTGGTGGTGGAATATATGTAAACAATTGCGCCGCGCGCCTGGAAAACATCACCGTGTTCGGCAACCGCACAGAATCGAATAGCGGCCAAAACTACAATGGCGGCGGCGGGCTTTGGATCAGTGCCCCCGGGGGGCAAAAAACTCTTATCCGTAACGCCCTGATTTACAATAATTACAGCTACGAAAGTGGCGGCGGCATCTACATCTACAGCTCCAGTATCATTGAAAACAGCACGATCGTCAGCAACTATGCCGCGTTCAGTTCAGGGAACCTTTACGGCGGCGGCGGCGGGCTGACAATGTACAACTCGAGCGGCACAACAAACACGGTGAGGAATTGCATCATCCAGTTCAATAATTGCGCCTATGGCGCCGATAACTGGATGTTCCGGGGGGCGGCAGGCAGCGTGACGTACACCAACAACTGCATGGGGCCGGGGGCGAATCGTAACGTTTTT
>Ga0265294_10003046_pt1 | contig 21738 bp, 22 predicted proteins | sample MunlanPumphouse3_FD_192504 | JGI IMG/M metagenome (GOLD analysis project Ga0265294, IMG submission 192504) | Groundwater microbial communities from a municipal landfill in Southern Ontario, Canada - Pumphouse #3 | ecosystem: Environmental > Aquatic > Deep subsurface > Groundwater | place... | reverse complement strand
ACTTTTACTTTGACACGATTTCCAATAGAATTTTCACCTTGTTTAAGTGTGGCAATTCGTCTTATATCCAATCGGATAGAAGAGTAAAATTTCAGTGCATTTCCTCCCGTGGTTGTTTCAGGACTTCCATACCCTGTCATTCCTATTTTCATACGAATTTGGTTAATAAAAATAACCGTACAGTGCATTTTACTTAAAAGCCCCGTGATTTTTCGCAAAGCTTTACTCATCAATCTTGCTTGAACACCCACTTGTTGGTCATCCATGTCCCCATCAATTTCTACTTTAGGAGTAAGTGCTGCTACTGAATCGATGACGATTAAATTAACAGCCCCACTTCGTATAACCGTTTCAAGTATCTCTAAAGCTTGTTCTCCATAATCGGGTTGTGACACCAATAAATTGTCAATATCCACTCCTAAGTTTTTTGCATATACGGTATCTAAGGCATGTTCTGCATCAATAAATGCGCACACCCCGCCTGCTTTTTGTGATTCTGCAATCGCATGAAGAGTAAGCGTTGTTTTTCCAGAACTCTCTGGTCCATAAATTTCAATAACTCTTCCTTTTGGAAGTCCACCCACACCTAAAGCCACATCAAGTCCTAATGAACCTGTACTAATTGCTTCTAAAGGTTCAATAATCTTATCCCCTAATCGAATCAGTGTTCCTTTTCCAAAGGCTTTATCAATTTGTTTAATTGCCAATTCAAGTGATTTCTTTTGATTTTCATCCATGTTGTTAGTCCTAATTGTTTTTTTATGTTTGAATTTTAGCAGAATTTTTAATAATGCCAAATTTTATTGCAATTTGCAATATTTATTGTTCATCTTGCAGTTTTTTTTGAATCTCTTCTATTTTTTCAATGGTTTTAATATGAGAAGTAACCCTTTTTTTCATGGTGTACTGTTTAATGTGTTTGGCAAGAATTTTCGTATATTTTTTATAATTTCGTGAGTCAGCTTCAAAAGAGGCGAGTTTTTTTTGTATTTTAATAATGTCATCAGGGATTGAACTATTTTTATCCATTTATTGCCTTTTGTGAGTAAATTGTTACTGATATAGTATCTTAAAAATGCTATTTAAACAATATATTTGGTATCATATAAAAAATAAATTTATACAACCAAGGGTCATAGATGTTTGACAATAAAAATATATTAATCACAGGTGGAACAGGAAGTTTTGGTCGAAAGTTCACCCAACTAATACTTCAAAAATATAAGCCTAATAAAATAATTATTTTTAGTCGAGATGAGTTAAAGCAGTATGAAATGGCACAAGAGTTCACTCACAAATGCATGCGATTTTTTATTGGGGATGTCCGCGATGCAGACCGATTAAAAAAAGCAATGAAAGATGTGGATTATGTTATCCATGCAGCAGCTCTTAAACATGTTCCTATTGCTGAATATAATCCTATGGAGTGTATAAAAACCAACATAAATGGCGCTCAAAATGTTATTGATGCAGCGTTGGATAATGGTGTAAAAAAAGTCATCGCACTATCAACGGATAAAGCGGCTAATCCTGTCAATTTATACGGCGCCACTAAACTGGCTTCCGATAAACTCTTTGTGGCTGCCAATAATTTAGTGGGAACCGCCAATATCCAATTTTCCGTTGTACGTTATGGCAATGTGATTGGCAGTCGAGGTTCAGTCATACCTTATTTTAAGAAACTTATTGATAACGGTGAACACACACTGCCAATTACCGATGAAAAGATGACTCGATTTTTAATTACATTGGAACAAGGAGTAAATTTTGTTCTAAAGAATTTTGAGCGAATGCAAGGCGGAGAGATTTTTGTTCCTAAAATTCCTTCGATTAAAATTGTGGATTTGGCTTCATTTATGGCACCTCATTTAAAGCAAACTATTGTTGGGATACGACCAGGTGAAAAACTGCATGAAATCATGTGTCCAGCCGATGATTCACATCTCACTTATGAATTCGATGATCACTTTGTTATTAGTCCTACCATTTTATTTACCACCAGACGAAATTACGACACAAATATTTTAGGTGAAGTAGGGGAAAAAGTGGTTCAAGGTTTTGAATACAACTCAGGAAACAATACCATTTGGTTACAAAAAGAAGAATTTTTAGAGTTACTTAAAGAGTACTAATGGCGTTTATTCCTTACTCAAAACAAACCATCAGCGATGAGGATATTCAAAGTGTGGTGGAAGTCTTACAATCAGACTTTTTAACTACAGGTCCAAAGGTTAAAGCATTTGAAGAGGCTATTGCATCATATTGTGGGGCAAAATATTGCATCAGTGTTGCCAATGCAACAGCCGGTCTTCATCTGATTTCCTTAATATTACTTCAACCCCAAGATAAAGTATTAACCACTCCAAACTCTTTTTTAGCCACTTCCAATGCTATTTTATATGCCAAAGCCAAACCCATATTTATTGATATTGCCCATGATGGTAATATCGATTTGGATTTGTGTGAAGAAGCATTACAAAAAGATTCTACGATTAAAGCCCTTTATGGGGTTCATTTTGGCGGAAATCCCCTCAATCAAGAAAAGCTAAAGTACCTAAAAGAGCGTTACAACATCACAATTGTCGAAGATTGTGCCCATTCTATTGGAGCTACTTTTACTGGTATTAAATCGGGAAGTTGCCAATGCAGCGATGCTTCTGTTTTCTCTTTTCACCCCGTTAAAGGTCTAACTACGGGCGAGGGAGGTGCAGTGACAACCAATTGTCAAGCCACCTATGAAAAACTGCTTACTTTGCGAAGTCATGGGATGCAAAGTCGAAGTGATATTGCACCATGGATGTACGACATGACCGAACTTGGCTTTAACTATCGACTCACCGATATTGCTTGTGCATTGGGGCTTTCTCAATTAAAAAAATTAAACAGTTTTTTATATCTAAGACGCGCTATTGCCAAACGATACGATGATTATTTTAATGACAGTGCCATCATTAGCCCTTTGTATGCATTTACCCATAACAGTGCCTATCATTTGTATGTTGTAAAAATTGCATTTGAAAAACTCAAAATCACTAAAAAAGCGTTTGTACTTAAAATGCGCGAGAAAAATATCGGTTTACAGTACCACTACATTCCCATTAATCAACAACCCTATTATAAAAATTTGGGCTATGGCAATGAAGTCATGCCTGAAATGGATGAGTACTACAACCAAGCCATCTCTTTACCGATTTATCCCAACTTAAGCCAAGAAGAACAACACTATGTCTTGGAGTGTATGAAAGAGTTATTGGTATGAGTAAAGCCGTAGCCATTATTCCAGCACGAGGGGGAAGCAAACGCATTCCAAGGAAAAACATTAAACTTTTTCACGGCATTCCTCTTATTGCTTATAGTATTGAAGTGGCTTTAAACTCAAAACTCTTTGATAAAGTGATTGTCAGCACCGATGATGAAGAAATTGCCCAAATAGCCAAAGAGTATGGGGCACAAGTACCTTTTTTGCGACCCAAAGAGTTAAGCGATGATTTTACTGGCACGGGTGCAGTGGTTGGTCATACTTTAAAATACCTAAAAAGTGTGGGTGAAAACTATGATTTTGTTTGCACTATTTATGCCACAGCACCTTTTTTACAAACAAAATATCTTCTCGAAGGATTTGAAAAACTCAAAAACTCCAATGCACGAAGCGCCTTTTCTTGTACTTCTATGCCATTTCCTATTAAAAGAACATTTAAAATTACACAAAATGAACGATGTCAGATGTTTTTTCCTGAACACTTCCAAACGCGAAGCCAAGATTTAGAAGAAGCCTATCAAGATGCCGGACAATTTTATTGGACCAATTTAAACGTACCCTCTACGGACATTATCTTTGGACAAGACTCGATTCCTATTGTTCTTCCAAGATATTTGGTACAAGATATTGACACTCCAGAAGATTGGGAAAGAGCTGAAATGATGTACGAAGTGTTGCAACAACAAAAATTCCAAAAGGAGTCTTTGTGAAAATAGGAAACTTTGATTTAAACAACGATGGTGTTTTTATCATTGCCGAGCTTTCAGCCAATCACAATGGAAGTTTGCAAACCGCACGTGAAACCATCAAAGCGGCCAAAGAGTGTGGTGCCAATGCCATAAAACTGCAAACATATAAAGCAGATACGCTAACACTAAATTGCAAAAATGAAGATTTTATGATTCGTGGTGGCACACTTTGGGATGGCAAAAGTTTGTATGAACTTTATGAAGAAGCCTACACACCTTGGCAGTGGCATGAAGAGTTATTTGCTTATGCACGAAGCCTAGATTTGGATATTTTTTCAACCCCTTTTGATAAAAGTGCCGTAGATTTTTTGGAACAGTTTAACCCCAATGCCTATAAAATCGCCTCTTTTGAAATTACCGATTATGAACTTGTACGCTATACGGCAAGTAAAGGCAAACCCATTATTATAAGCACTGGCATCGCAACTTTAGAAGAGATTGTTGATGTTATTGCTATTTGTAAACAAGAGGGCAATGAGCAAATTATTTTGCTTAAATGTACGAGTTCCTACCCCGCTGCTTTAGAAGAAGCCAACTTAAACACCATTGTAAATATGAAAGAAAAGTTTGGTGTGGAAGTGGGATTTTCTGACCATACTTTGGGTATTACCGCACCCATTGTTGCAGTGACTTTAGGGGCAAAAGTGATTGAAAAACATTTTATTTTGGATAAAAGTATCGGTGGGGCGGATTGTGAATTCTCTTTAGACAAACAAGAGTTTACTTCTATGGTTCAAGCCGTAAGACAAACTCAAAAACTTTTGGGAGTGGTTGATTACCGTTTAAATGAAAAACGAAAGAATCAACGACGATTTTGCCGAAGTATTTATGTGTGCAAAACCATTAAACAAGGGGAAGTTTTTAGCCTTGAAAATCTTAAATCCGTTCGTCCAGGTTACAGCATGCACCCCAAATATTTAAACACACTTTTAGGACAAAAAGCAAAAAAAGATTACCATTTGGGAGAGAGAATTGAAGAATATCCTCATTCGTTGTGATTCTTCCTCAACGCTTGGTTTGGGGCATGTGAAACGCTGTTTGCTTTTGGCAAAAAGATTAAAAGAACACGATGAGTATCTTTGTATTAGCTTTGCAACGCAAAATTTGCAAGGCAATATCAATCTTGAAATCTTAACAGCAGGATTTAATATTTATACACTTAAAACCAATGATGTTGAAGAGTTGAGTTCTTTAATTGCGGTATTGCATTTAAAGCTTTTAATCATTGATTCATACGATATAGATGCCGCATTTGAGAATGAATTAAAAATCAAAAATCAAGAATTAAAGATTCTGAGTTTCGATGATACCTTGCAACCACATCATGCGGATATGGTGTTAAATCATGGGATTCATGCGAAAAAGAAAGCCTACAAAACACTTGTTCCCAACAGCACACAACTTTTTTGTGGCAGTAAATATACACTTTTACGTGATGAATTTTTTGAACACCCAACCCATAAAAAGCTCAAAAACAGTATTGCCATTATTTTAGGAGGCAATGATGTTTTAAATATTTCCTCTGCTGTGGCTGATTTACTGCTTGATATTAATCCTTCTTATAAAATTACCATTATCACCAGTAGCGTTAATCCCCATCTTCAAAAATTGCAATCCAATCCCAAGACAGAGGTTTTGGTCGATATTGCCAATATTGCCCAAATTTTAAGTTCAAAAGAGTTGGTTATTTGTGCCAGTGGTGGAACTTTATTTGAGGTTTTAGCACTTAAAAAGAAGTTTATCAATCTTCAAGTCTCAACCAATCAGCAACATATCGTTGATTTTTTAAACGCAAAAAAGATTTTTACCACCATATCAGCCTTAGAGTTAAACCAAACTATTTTAGAAGAGAAATTACAGTATGTTACCAATAACAATATTTACAAAAACGTGTCATTGGATTTTTCCAAAACAAAATTGGTCAAAAAAATACTCAAAGCGTTAGCATGAAACTCTGTTTTAAAAACTATATTCACTTAACACAAGCTCAAAGTAAAGCCATTTTAGACTTGCGTAATTTGGACTACATTCGCCTTAATATGCAAAACTCCACGCCCATTGCATGGGAAAATCACTTACAATGGATACAAACACTGCATGACAATTTGCACAAAGAGTATTTTGCACTTATTCTAAATGATACCGTTGTAGGTTCGTGTTCTTGGGTTAAAAATGAAGAAAACATACCACTTTGGGGAATCTTTTTTGTGCAAACCATTAATCCTATCATCTCCTCTTTAAGTGCCTATTTGTTTATTTCTTACTTGCTAGAAGATAAAAATGAAGAGACCATTTATTCGTATGTGAGAAAAAGCAACCCTTTGGCATTGACCTTTAATCAACATTTGGGTTTTACTATTGATAAAGACGATGATGAGTTTCATTATTTGTCTTTGACAAAAAAAGAGTGGCAAGAGAAGACTCACAGCCGTTTTATAACCTCACTTAAAAAGTATTTGGGTAAAATAAAGTATGAATTTCAATAAGGAAACCTCCATGTCTAAAAGTGTACAAACCATTATCATTGAGTGCTTACAAGAGTTAAATGAAGAGCTTGAAAATCCAAGCTTAGAAAACATGACAAGCCAAACCAAGATTTTTGGAGCAAATGGCGCTTTGGACTCGTTGGCGTTGGTTTCATTTATTACCGATGTCGAAGAAAAAATTTCCGATGAATTTGACAAAGAGATAGTTTTGGCCGATGAAAAAGCCATGAGTGCAAAAACTTCTCCTTTTAGAAATGTTGAATCTTTAACCCTTTATATTAAATCTTTATTGGAAGATTAGAATGGAAATTATAAAATTTGAAGAGCTAGAAAATAAATTGATTAAATATCAAGATAAGTATGTTTTGGTTGATAAAGATGTCGCGCAACTTTATGGAGTAGAAACAAAAGATATCAATAAAGCGGTTTCAAATAATCCTGATAAATTTCCAAAAGGATATATACTTGAACTGGGTGAAAAAGAGAAAATTGAACTGGTGGAAAATTTCCACCGGTTCAATAATCTAAAACATTCCACTGTAAATCCAAAAGTTTTTACAGAAAAAGGTTTGTATATGTTGGCAACTATTATGAAAAGTAAAGTTGCAACTCAAACAACTATAAAAATTATTGAAACTTTTTCAAAAATAAAAGAACTTTCAAGAAATATAAACTCTATTATGAAAACAGAAGATGAAAACTTACAAAAAGAGTTAGCTTCTAAATCAAATAAAATTTTAGAAGAAATTATTGAAATAGAAGATGATATTTTATCAAATGATGAAGAAGATGAAGTAGTAGAAACTACCACAAAATTTGAGTTTAACTTAGGTTTTGCAAAAGTTAGTAGAAGTATAAAAAAGATAAAGAAATAGATATGAATCAAATCATAGTTATAACTGGAACTTCTAAGGGAATTGGAAAAGCAATAGCCAACTATTATTTAACACAAAATCATGTTGTCATTGGATGTTCAAGGGCAAAGAGTTCAATAAATCACCCAAATTATAGACATTTTTCTTTAGAAATAAGTGATGAAAAAGCCGTTGTAAGTATGATAAGAGCAGTAAAAAAAGAGTTTGGGAAAATTGATATTTTAATCAATAATGCTGGAATTGCGTCTATGAATCATATTTTAACAACTTCTGTTGAGACGATTTCTAAACTTTTTAATACCAATTTTATAGGAACTTTTTTATTTACAAGGGAAGTTTCAAAAGTAATGATGAAACAAAAAAATGGAAAAATTGTAAACTTTACAACTGTTGCAACTCCCCTTAGACTTGAAGGTGAAGCGGTGTATGCAGCCAGTAAATCAGCCATTGAAAACTTCACACAAACGGCTTCAAAAGAGTTAGCTCCTTTTAATATCACTATAAATGCAATAGGACCAACGCCAATAGAGACAGATTTGATAAAAGCAGTTCCAAAAAATAAAATAGAAGAACTTTTAAATAAACAAACCATCAAACGGTTTGGAACATTTGAAGATATTATCAATGTGATTGAGTTTTTTGTGGATGAAAAAAGTAAGTTTATCACAGGACAAATCATCTATCTTGGTGGAGTGAATAACTAATGAACTATTTATTTGAGAAATTCAAAGAGTTTGAAACAAAAGATGCGATAGTTGTAGATGAAATTACTTACTCTTATGGTTCATTATTAGAGCAAATAAGAATTTATAAAAGCATTTTAGAAAAGCAGATTAAACCTTCAAGTGTGGTGGCAATTTTGGGTGATTACTCTTTTTTTAATATTGCTTTGTTTTTTGCTTTATTTGAAAATAAAAATATTATCGTTCCCATTACTTCAACTATTTCTAAAATTCAAGATGAATATATAAGTGAATCTTTTTGTGAGTACACAATTAAAACAATAAAGAGTGATTTAGATATTCAAACAATAGATCAAAATAATTCTCACGAAATGATAAAAAAATTAAAAGAGAGTCAAAGTTCTGGTTTGATTTTGTTTTCAAGTGGAAGTACGGGAAAACCCAAAGCAATGATTCATAATTTAGATAATTTAATCAATTCATACAAAGATAAAAAAGCAAAATCTATGAATATGTTAGTATTTTTGATGTTTGACCATATTGGTGGATTAAATACTTTGTTTAATGCTTTATGTATGGGTGCTTGTTTGATTATTCCAAAAAACAGGGATGCAAAAAATATTTGCGAATTAATACAAAATTATAAAATCATGGTACTTCCAAGTAGTCCAACTTTTTTAAATCTTATTTTAATTTCAGGTGAACATGAGAAATATGATTTAAGCTCTTTAAGAATGATTACTTATGGAACAGAAGCCATGCCTGAATCACTTTTGTTAAAACTAAAAGAGAATTTCCCCAAAGTAAAATTCTTACAAACGTTTGGTACAAGTGAAACGGGAATTAGCACTACAAGTTCAAAATCATCGGATTCTTTGTATATGAAAATAGAAGATTCAAATCAAGAGTATAAAATAGTTGAAAATGAACTATGGCTTAGAAGTAAAACTCAAGTTTTAGGATATTTAAATGCTTCAATGGAAAGTTTTACAAGTGATGGTTGGTTTAAAACAGGTGATTTAGTAGAAGAGCTTGAAGATGGATATTTAAAAATCATTGGAAGAAGTAAAGAAGTGATTAATGTTGGTGGGCAAAAAGTCTTACCTGCGGAGGTTGAATCAGTTATTTTATCTGCCTCTTTTATAGATGATTGTATGGTGTATGGCATGAAAAATGCCATTACTGGGCAAACCGTGGTGTGCGATGTGGTACTTTCACAAGCGAATGAAAACATCAAAAAAACCATACGTAGTTTTTGTAAGGATAAACTGGATGCCTTTAAAATACCTACCAAAGTCAATGTGGTTGAAAAAACCAATTTTAGTGAACGATTTAAGAAAATGAGAATAAATCATGCAAAATAAAAAAAGAGTTATTACCTATGGTACATTTGATATGTTTCATATTGGGCATTTAAATTTATTAAAAAGAGCTAAAGAGTTAGGCGACTATTTGGTTGTTGGCGTTACATCTGAATCGTATGACCGTTCAAGAGGAAAATTAAATGTTTCTCAAGATTTACAAACACGAATGCAAGTCATACAAGATTTACCTTTTGTCGATGAAGTCATTGTTGAAACGCATAAAGGACAAAAAGAGAAAGATATTCAAAACTATCAAATAGATTTATTTGTCATAGGTGATGATTGGCTGACAAAATTTGATTATTTAAACCAATGGTGTAATGTGATTTATCTGCCTCGAACAAAAGGTGTTTCAAGTACTTTATTGCGAGAAAATATTGAAACCATACGACTTGGTGTTATAGGAACAGGACGTATTGCACAGCGATTCATTAAAGAGGCTTTATGTGTTAATAAAATTGAAATTTTAAGTGTTCTTTCCAAAGAAATTTGCCGTGCCGAAGTTTTTATAAAACAAAATGATATTTTATACGGATTTGACCATCTTGAAGATTTCTTAGATTCTGGAATAGATGCTGTGTATATTGCTTCAATCAATGAATACCACTATGAACATTGTAAAGCCGCTTTGTTACACAACAAGCATGTTTTATGTGAAAAACCCGTGGTATTAGACCAAACTCAATTAATTGAATTAACTCAATTAGCCCAAAAAAAACAACTTGTTTTTATGGAAGGCATTAAAACGGCATATGCCCCTTGTTTTATTAAATTACTTGAAGAGTTACAAGGGGGAATTATTGGGGAGATAAAAGAAGTTCGTTCGACCTTTAGCAAATTAATTTTAGACAAAACTGCACGAGAATGGAGTCATCCTTTAGGTGGTGCAACCAATGAGTTAGCCAGTTATACCCAACTTATTTGTACAAAAGTTTTAGGAGTGAGCAATAAAATTAATTTTTATACCTCCATTTCACATCATGTTGATAGCAGTAATATTATCATTTCAGAATATGACAATGACAAAATAGCCATCTCTACGGTTGCTATTGGTCGAAAATCAGATGGTTCTGCCATTATTTCTGGAACACAAGGGTATATTTTTGTCCCTGCTCCTTGGTGGCTGACAAAAGAATTTTTTGTAAAATTTGAAGATCCCAATAAAGAATTAACGTACCATTATGAGTTTGAAGGAGATGGTTTACGATATGAAATCAGTGAGTTCATCTCTTGCATTAATCGAAAGCAATATGAATCGAAACTTTTAACACATGCTGAAATGTTGGAAATCAATAAAACCCTTTCCTTATTTAACCAAAAGAGAGACAATGGATTTAAATCATAAGAAAATCTATATAGCTCCTCACACCCCTAAAACAACGATGTTCATAAAAGAGTTAAAAAAAGCGTATCCTCATGTTATAGTTTTAGGATTTCTTGATAAAACCAAAGAGGGAAAAGATATTTTTAAAATAGAAACCATTCAAGAATTGTTTGATTATATTTTAATTTTATCTCCCAATCATTTTGATTCAATATACAATGATTATGCAAACCATAAGCTAGAAAGAAAAGTAATAAAAGCAGAAACCATACAAAATCAATACCACCTTTTTTCTTATGATGAAATCCAAAAAATAAAACAAAAAAACATTCCTGATCTTATTAAAAAATTTGTTTACAAACAGTGTGTTCTATTTTTTAATCTTTTTCATACAAAAAGAAAACAGATTGTATTTATTTCTCAATCATTTTTGGGAACCAACAACAAAATGTTATATTTAGCGTGTATCAAAAACCATTTGGATGTTACTCTTCTTACGGACAATGAAGAACATCTTAAAGAGTTAAAAAAGCGTGCTCTTCCTTGTGCTCGTTTAAACTCTTTATGTGCCTATTATTCTCTGTCAAAAGCAAAAACAGTTGTTCAAGACCAAGGCAATTCAAATCATTTACTCCCTTTTTTAAGCCCTCTTCAAATGACCATTCAACTGTGGCATGGATTACCGCTAAAGCGAATGAATAAACTTGCTGATGTTATGTATGATTATCATATCAGTACCTCTGATTTTGTTAATGATACAAGCTTAAGTGATGTTATTCCAGCAAAACAGCATTTAGATTTAGGCTATCCTCGAAATGATTTATTGTTAAAAACGCATGAACCTTTGGATCTTCTATTAGTTGATTTAAAAATTTATACTTTAGCAAAAGAGAACAAAGTGATTGTCTATATGCCAACACACAGAGAATCGGAACCCTCTTTTGAGAATCAAGCAAGCAAAAAACTTCCTCTTGATTTAGGAAAATTAAATGCTTTTATGCAAAAACACCATGTTTTTTTTATTTTAAAATTACATCCTTTTGTTTCAAAACTCTATAAAAATGAGAATTTCAGTCATATTCTTTTTTATGAACCACAAAATGACATTTATCCTGTTTTAAAATATACGGATATTTTAATTACCGATTATTCGTCTGTTTATTATGACTTTTTGTTATTAAATCGTCCCATTGTATTTTTTGATTATGATTATGAAGAGTACAGTTCAAATATGAATGGTTTTGTGTATGATTATGAAGAAAATGCCCTTGGAAAAAAAGTTAAAACACAAGCCCAATTAGAAGAGAGTCTGGAAGAAATTTTGCAAGGTGAAGAGATATTTAAAGAACAACGAAAAACTGTTTTAAATAAATTTTTTACCTATCAAGACGATAACAGTTCACAAAGAGTAATCGACACTCTTTGTAAAAATGGTAAAAAGGATTTTAATTGATAAAAAATTGCTTACTTGAAAAGCATTCTAGAATTCTTATTGCTCCATATTCATCGATGTCAAAAACTTTTAAAAATTATATTGAGAATAAGTCGGAAATAAATTTCTTAGGTTTTATTGACAGTAATAAATCTGCCGATGAAATTTTTAAAATAGAGACCATTCCAGAGTCATTTGATTACATTTTTATTGTATCACCCAATTATGGAGTAGCTATTTATAATCAATATATACAACAAGGAATTAATAAAAATCAAATCAAAATTATTGATTATCAAAATGGTTTTATAGTGAGTTCGACATTTAAATTGCAATTGAAAACCAGCATCAAAAACATATCTTTATCCATACAAAACTATTTGTATACTCATTTTAAAACTCTGTTTGAAAACCCACAAGAAATTCTTTTTATTGCCCCTGATTTTATTGATATTAATATCAAAGAGTTGTATTTGTATTGTGATAAACAAAATGATTTTCGTATTACAATCGCTACAAATAATAAAAATCATTGTAAAATATTTAAACAAAAAGGGTTTAATGTGATTTTATACCCTTCCATACAATTTATTTATTACGCTTTAAAATCAAAAATAAAAATTCTTGACCACTCCCCCATAGAAAAAGAAGTTTTATTGTCGCTAAAAAATTCTAAAAGCATTCAAATTTGGCATGGGATTGCTCTGAAAAAAATTGGGCATTTAACCAATTATAAAAATGTTGAATATGATGTATTGGTATCGACTTCTTCTTTTGTGAGTGAATACTCTTTTGCTCAACTCTTTAAATTTAAGAAAATTGTTAATTCAGGCTATCCAAGAAATGATCTCTTAGTCAATAAATCTTTTGATTCCAAAAGTTTAGTTTTGGTTGATGACTCTCTTTATACATTCCTCAAAGCTCTCTGTGAAAAAATTTTTGTCTATATGCCAACTTGGCGACCAGACAATACCATTACAAATCCCATCGATTTGGTGGCGTTAAATCATTTTGCCAAAGAACACAATATTTTTATTCTTATCAAAACACACCCCTTTACAAGAGAAGACAGTTTTTATGATTCAACATTAGACACCAGCAATTACAGTTATCATCAAAATTACGACAAAAATATCCTTTTTTACCCTACAACAGATGATATTTATCCCATTTTGAGTTTTTCAAGCGGACTTATTACGGATTATTCATCCGTTTATTTTGATTATTTATTACTGGATAAACCCATAATATTTTTTGTCTATGATAAAGAGTATTATATAAAATTTCATGGTGATTTTATGTTGGACTTTGATGAATATACCCCAGGAGATAAGCCCGAAACATTTGAAGAATTAAAATTAAGTTTACTGCATAGCTTAAACCATGATTCTTTTAAAGAGAAAAGAGAACGTATAAAAAATCAACTTTTTGAGAATCAAGATGGAAGCAGTTGTAAACTCTTATACGATGAAATTAAAAATTTAGTTCGGGAGTAAATGATTTATGAAATTAAAAATTTGTTTAATCTATGATTTTATCTCTATGGACAGACAAAGAGGCAGTATTGTTCATTCTAAAAAACTGGATATTTTTAGATTAATATTAGAAAAACTCGATCTTCTTATTTTTTCTGAAGTGCCAAAGTTTTCCCAAAATACTTTCTATGAAATTGCAAAAATAAATCCATCGAATAACATTTATGATGATATTAAATTGGAGTCTTTAAATAAAGAGTCTTTGCACTATTTACACAATTGCTTAAAAGACTTTGACTATTTTATTGGATTTGAATTATCAAAAAATACCAGAGAAATATTTGAACATCTTAATATCAAATATCTTGATATTTGGATATCTTCTGTACGATTTTATAAAGATATTCTATTGGAGTTTAACTGTAATGATGCCAAAATAAGAGAAACGCTTAAAAACTATGAACTCAAAGAAAGTGTTCTTTATAAAAGAACAAAAGAGTTAATACAACACAGCAATACGTTTTTTAAGCAACCTCATATCAAAGAGAATTCATGTTTGATTATCGGTCAATTATTGCAAGACAAATCGGTCTTAAAAGAGAATACATTTTTAACCTTACTTGACTATTTTGAAGCCATAAAAACACTCTCTTTAAAGTACAACATGCTTTATGTATTAAAACACCCCTTAATGTCTCAAGAAGATTTTGAAGCCATAGAAAAGAGACTTCTTGAAATTTCCAATATACAAATATTACAAGGTTTTAATACCTATCATTTGCTTTGTTTACCACAAATCAAATGTGTTGCAGGAATATCCTCTTCAGTATTAACCGAGGCACACTATTTCGGAAAAGAAGTTCTCTTTTTTTATCAACCCGTTATTGAACCCTCCTCTTGTCGAATTTATAACCATTATTATGACGCCAATTTTTGGAAAAAGATTTTGGGCATTAAGAGTAAAAAAAGATTTGTTTATTGTGTTGATGACCACTATTTTAGATTAAAATACAATCTTATTTATGCCTATGATATTTTTTTGCCTACTTTACCAGAGAAAAAATTAGAGTTAAAAGAGAAATACAATACAATTATCAATATTTATAATTTCATTGAAACCATTGATGTATCACAAAAATATATTTTATATGGTTTTGGTTCAGTAGGAAAACTGCTTTATCCTCACCTAAAGAATAATATTGTTGCTATTGTTGATAAAGTATTGGTAACTAAAATAAAAGAGTATGAGGGCATACCTATTATTGCATTGAATGAACTTGGCAATTATACCTATGACAAAATAATAGTTTCTCCATTTTTACATCAAAATGAAATCACTTTTGAATTAAGAAACTATGCCAACCAATTAATACAAATAAAGGTTTAAAATGAATAAAGAGAAGAACATTTTAGAAAATTTATTTCCTATTGAAGGAAATTATGATTTAATAAAAGCAACTGAAAATATTACTTTTTCTACTGTACTAGATGTTGGCTTAGGCAAAGGTGGAGCTTCATTACATTTTGCATCAAACGGTAAAAAAGTTACTGCTCTAGGGTTAGCTATTGATAGTTATACTACAGATAAAAGAGTATTAAATAATCAAAATATTTCAATTCAAGAAACATTATTTGAAAATTATACCACTAAAAAGAAATTTGATGCAATCTTATTCTCTCATGTTTTAGAACATACTCAAAATGTTGGATTCTTTCTAAATAAAGCATATTCGTTATTAAATGACAATGGTTGGCTTTTTGTAATGGTACCTCCCTATAAAAACTATATAGTTGGAGGTCATGTTTCTAATGGTTGGAATATGGGACAACTTATATATAATCTTCTTTTAAATGGATTTGATGTCAAAAATGGTCACTTTATAACTTATGGATATAATATTTGTGCTTTTGTTTCCAAAAGTAATCAACCTCTTCCTCAATTAAGAATGGATAATGGTGATTTAGAATTATTACAAGACTTAATGCCAGTAAAATTAACCCAAAATACTTACGCAAAAATTGAATCTATTAATTGGTTTAAAAATTTCAATCCAAAAGAATATAAATATCCTAATATGGTAAGCGATGAATATACATGTATTTTAGAAATTTATAATTTTTGTACAAATTTAGATAAAACTAAAGAATACATATTATATGGATTTGGCTCTGTTGGGAAATTAATTTATCCTATAATTACAGATACTATAATTGGTATATATGACATCAATTCAGATTCAGTACCTCAAAATAAAAAAATTAAATTTGAACAAATAAATTCAGAATCAAATGTAATTATTACAGCCTTTAAATATAACAAAGCCATAAATGATAAGTTAAAGTCTACAAAATGTAATATTTTTAAGATTTATTCAAGCTTTTAAAAGGTATCAACGATCTATCACGACCTTAATTATTCTAACTTAAATGTCTTTATTTTATTTCTATGAATATTGTACAAAGTAATCAGAAGGTTTGTAATTTCATCTTCATACCCTATTGCAGAAATTAAAATAATATCAAAATCAGTATTCTTTATTTGACCAATGTTATCTTTATGAAATACCACTGTTTTTTCTGATAAATATTTTTTTATTAAATCATAAATAGTCCCATTACCATAAATAACAATTTTTTTGTTTGAATTTCTAAATTTTTTTGTTTGAATTTCTAATTTATTCAAAATATCATAATATGTTTGTGAATAACTATTATTCTTTATAGAGCTTCTTATTAAAAACATATTGCATAATTTTATTACTTGGGGATATAAATAATTATTTTTATACAAGTTAGCTATTTTTATAGCATTTTGATACAAAAGTTCATAATTTTTGCTTGTATTATTTTTATGCATTCGGTAGTAAGTCAATACTTCAGGATAACTAATTAAACTATCTCCATTTTCTGTAAGTTTTAATTCCATATACCAATCCTCAACAGCAATATTTATTGGATACCCACCTATTTCTTTAAGTTTTTTAATTTTGTATAAAGATGACGGGGCAAATGGTCTATTTTGGAGAGTAAATATTTTATCAAAAGTATGAATTGTGATATCTTTAATATTATTATTTAGATTATTTTGCTCTCCTATTCTTTTAATGTTTCCAAATACCGCTGGGTAGTTACTATTTTCTATTTTTTCTACAAGAAAAGAAATTTTATAAGATAGAGCAATATCATCTGATGCCAAAGGTGATAAATATTGCCCTTTGGACCATTTAATTGCTTCATTAAGAGTTGCACTTACTCCTTGATTCTCTCTATGTCTAAATTCAAATCTTTTAAATCTTTTTTTACAAAGTGGAATCATACTTTCTATAATTTCTATAGAATTATCTGAAGAACCATCATCTATTATTATCATTTCCATATTTTCATAGTCTTGATCTATCATACTTTGTATAGACTCTTTTATGTATTTTGCATGATTATAACTAGGTATTAATCCTGTTACTAGTGGCTTATTATTTGAACTCATTTATTTTCCTAATTATTTTTTTTGTATCTTCAAAACTTTGAACACCACTAATTGGCAAACTCATAACTTCATCATGTATTTGTTCACTTACAGGATAACTTTCATTATTCCACTCTTTATAAGCATTTTGCTTATGAGGTGGAATTGGATAGTGAATTAGTGTTTTTACTCCATTATCAAGTAAATATTTTTGTAATTCATCTCTTTTAGAAGTTCTTATTACAAACAAATGCCATACATGATTACTCTCAGCTCTTACTACTGGTAAGATTATATTTTCGTTTTTAATATTTTCTAAATAATAATTTGCTATATCTCTTCTTTTTTCTACTTCATTATCCAAGTATCTTAATTTTACTCTAAGCATAGCAGCTTGCATCTCATCAAGTCTACTATTTACACCTTTATAAAGATTCTCATATTTTTTATGACTTCCATAATTTCCAAGCGCTTTTATAGTATTTGCCAATTCTTCATCATTCGTTGTAACTGCTCCACCATCACCTAAAGCTCCTAGATTTTTCCCAGGGTAAAAGCTAAATCCACTTGCATCTCCTAAGTTTCCACTTCTTTTATCTTTAAAATATGCACCATGAGATTGAGCTGAATCTTCTATAACTTTTAAGTTATATTTTTTTGCTATTTCATTTATTTTATCCATTTCACATGTTTGTCCATAAAGGTGAACTGGTAAAATAGCTTTTGTTTTTGAAGTAATTTTTTCTTCTATTTTAGTTGGGTCTATTAAATATGTATTTATATCTGGTTCTACCAAAATAGGCACTAGATTATTTTGGGAAATTGCTAAAATAGAAGCTATATAAGTATTTGATGGAACTATTACTTCATCTCCATCATTCATAATTCCCATTTCTTTATACGTTCTTAATATTAAAATAAGTGCATCAAGACCATTTGCAACACCAATAGCATATTTTGTACCACAATATTGGGCAAAATCATTATCAAACTCTTTGCATTCATTTCCTTGAATATACCAACCACTATCTATCACTTTTGTACAAGCTTCCATTAATTCAGCTCTATATTGAGCATTTAACCCTTTTAAATCTAAAAATGGTATCATTATTTTATCTCCAATTCATAAAAATCATGTACCACAGCTCTAGCTCCAAAGCCTTCTTTTTGAGCTATTAAACCAGTATTTAGATATCTTCCAGCATCTTCATTTGATATTCCAAAATCAAAATATCTTTTATTCGAATAAACTTCATTTATTAATTTATCAATAACAAAATCTAATGCACCTATATTTCTACCTTCAAATGAGTTTGCTAAATATTGAGTATGAACAATTGTTTTATTTTCAAACACCAATGTTCCTCCTAACATTTTACTATCTTTAATTGCAACAAATAATTTTATATTATTAGGAAATAAAGTTGTTAACCTTTCTATTTCTTCAACACTATGCACAGGTTTAACATTATGTTGTGCATTTAATGTTTCTTCTAAAATTTTCCAATAACTTTTAAAATCTTTCGATTCTTCAAAAATTAAATCATTCTTTATTGCTTTTTTGACAGCTCTAGCTCTTTGTTCTTGATATTTTATTTTATTAGTTAAATCAATAGTAGCAGATATATCTCTTCTTATAAGTTTTGAATCATGCCTAAATAAAGCATATCTATCTTCTTCAGATGGTTTTATATGGTAAATATATGGAATACACTTATAAAGTAACTTTTTTATATCATGTTCTTTTAAAAAATGTTTTAATAAGTCAAAAATCTCCAACATTGTTTCTGTTTTCATTTTATCATCAACAATAAATCCTCCAAAAGTGAGTCCTTGATGAGAATATAGAACTTTTTCTTTTACATTTGAAGGTAATATGGTAATTAATTTATTCATTTCATCAAATACCATAAGTGAAAAATCTTCAAATCTATCATTATGATATTCCATATAATCTCTTAAAAAAAAGAAATGAGTATTTTTAGAGTTTTTTACAAATTTATCCCAAATTATTTTATAATTAGAACTGTATTTTTCTATTTTCATTTTAAATTTTTACAAATTAAGTATATTTCTGAACCAAATTCAGGGAAATATTTAATCATTTTATATAATCCATTCAAAATCTGATCATTTATAATTTTATTATCAACTAAATTCTTCATTTGTTTGTGAGAAAATGGTTTTAAAAAATATGAACCAGTTTTCAAAACTTCAAAATCTAAACTTTCTAATAAATTTCTCATACTTTGAATATCAAAGGTATAAAATTGCTGTAAGATTTTTTGAGTATCAGATTTTTCATAAATTGAATTTATAAGAGATGATTCATATGCGAGTAACCTATGAAAAGATTTTGCATTTGGAACGTTTATATATAGTATAGTATCATTGTTCATAAAATTTTTAATAGTCTTTAAAGTTTCTTCTGGATTAGGAACTTCATGAAGTAAACCACTAATAATTATATAGTCAAATTTGATATTTAAATTTATATTTTCAATATAATCATTATAAATTTCAATTTTATCATTTGCTATTTTCTTTGCATTTTCATAAAATGTTTTTGATGGCTCAACTATTACATAAGTATCAATATCCTTCATATCAATATATTTAAATAATGGTTCCAAAGCACAACCAACTTCTAAAATAGAGTTATGTTTATAATAACTTAATAACTCTAAAATATTTCTTCTTCTATAAAATACTTGATATTTTTTTTCAAAGTCATAATCTTTATGGCAGTAAGAATCTGTATAATTATTAATATTCCTTTTCATTAAATACTCTCTTTATTTTTAATTTCTTTAAATTTATTATAACATCGTATATAATCATTTTCATCATAATGCTCACTTGCCAAAACAAGCAAAACACAATCATGACTAAAATCTTTCATTTCTCTCCAAATAAGTCCTTCTATAAAAATTCCTTGAGTTGGATTGGTCAATTTTATTTCTTCCCTTTTTTCTCCATTATCGAGTACAAAAGAGCAACTACCTTTTATAGCTATACATATTTGTTTAAGTCTTATATGAGCATGAAAACCTCTTTCCACACCTTTTTTTGTGTCAAAAATATAATAAACTCTTTTTATTTCAAAAGGTGCATTATAACCTTGTTCTATGGCTATAAGAGAACCTCTTTCATCACCTTTTATTAGAAAATTATATATTTCATAGTTACCTTTATTCATCTAAAATATCCAATGAAATTATTCTACTTTTATCTATTTTATACTCATTTATCAAAGTTTCTTGTATTTTATTTGCTCTTCCAAATACAGTAATAATAATTTTTGTTTTATTATCATCAATATTTTTGAAGTTTGTAAGGTTAATAATTTTTATATTATTTTTTACAGTATTGTATTTTAATTCGTCTTGATCAATAGCAAATAAAATTTTATTTTTTTCTAGTCTACATAATACTAACTCCATACCAGTTCCTGTTCCATATAAGATAAAACTACAATCCATTATATTTAATTTATTTAAATATTGAAATACTTTATTAATATTACTTGAAAATAAAATATTTTGATTACTAAATGATTCAAAATATAATAATTTAATTCTGTCCATAGCAATTTTATTTTCACTAATATTGTTATTCATAGAAAAATTATAATTATATTTCTTTATTTTATTATCAAAAATAGATAATTCGCAATTATGTGTACCACTCCCGTCAAAACCTATATTTTCTACAATACTATTTTTAGGGCTAATATATAATCCTTTATTTCTGAAAACTACTTCATGCCAAAAAACAGCCCATGTATTTATAATTCCATTAAAATTTAATATCACTTGATTCCAATTATTTTTACTATTATTCATGTTAAATAGTCTAATATCATTTTTTGAATAGCTATTAATTAGATTATTTGAATCTTTTTCAAAATATTGCCATCTATCATGCCAAGTTCCCCAGGCTAGACAGTTCATAGCCCTATGTACTATTATATCATCTAAATCATCTACTTCTATAGGATAAAACCAGCCACTTGTTTGCCATATCTCATTTTTATACTGATAAAAATCAAGTGTATCATTCATAAATCTTAAAAAATAAGGACTAGTAACAATATCATCTTCTAAAACAATAATTTTCCCATATTGATTTACAATTTTAGTCACACCAGATATAATTGAATCAGCTAGACCGATATTTTTATCTTGAAAAGTTAAAATGACTTTTTTAAAACCATTTATAGTTTTTAAATACTCTCTTACTTCATTTACTTTTTCCCAAGATGTTTGATCTTTCCCACCATCACTAAAAATAAATAGCTCACTTTCTTTGGCTAATTCATTTTTTTGTAACGCCTCTATTGTTTGTTTTGTATGCCAAGGACGATTATATGTAAACAGTACAATTGGAGCTAATTTCATATTTATATATTCCTTTTTAGTCGTCATTTCCAAAAATATCTCTAGTATAAACTTTTGATTCTACATCTTTGAGTTTATCACTTAATCTATTCGCTACTATTACATCTGACATTTTTTTAAACTCATCTAAATCTTTTATTACTTTTGAGTTAAAAAAACTATCTTCATTTAGTACTGGTTCATATATTACTACTTCAATACCTTTTGCTTTTATTCTTTTCATAATAC
>Ga0265294_10003045_pt1 | contig 21740 bp, 19 predicted proteins | sample MunlanPumphouse3_FD_192504 | JGI IMG/M metagenome (GOLD analysis project Ga0265294, IMG submission 192504) | Groundwater microbial communities from a municipal landfill in Southern Ontario, Canada - Pumphouse #3 | ecosystem: Environmental > Aquatic > Deep subsurface > Groundwater | place... | reverse complement strand
CGAACTGGATGCCAGGTTGAACGTCAATGCAGAGGTGTTGGTTGAAAATGATGACGATGAACTGCGGCTGCTCATCAATGGCGTTGCGGTGGTTGAGCTGTTTGACAAACCGGATACCCCGTTGATTGCAGCGCAGTGGCGGCAATTTGCGCGAACCACCAATATTACCGAGAAGTTTGACGGCAAAAAGCTTCTGGCCAAGATTCTGACCTTACGCTCCACCAAGGATGAGACACTGAAAAACTCCATCATTGCCATCGATCAGGAACTGCAACTGCTGGACCTACAAATCGCCGCTGCGGAGGAGCAGCTTAATGAAATTATTTTTCAGCTCTACCAATTAACACCGGAAGAGATTGCGCTGGTCAGAGGGTCGGTTGACGAGTACGCACGATGATTACGGTTTCCGCTGAAGAGAGGTCGCTGAAAATCACAGTTTTTTTGTTGCAATCAAGAGGGAGAAATACTATCCTACTTTTAATGGTAGCGACTGTAGTGTTGTTACCTTTGTGATCATCAACTAGATTACTTAAGAAAGAAGTGTATACAATGAGAAGTTGTGTTTTGTTGATTTTAGGGCTTTTATGCAAAAACATACATTAGGCCATTGCTTGTTTCCATTTTATTTCGTGCTGAGTATAAGCATGATCTTACTTACTTCGTCATGTTGTATGCCAGCTCCTAATGATATTTCCCCTTCGGAGGCCGTCAATGGCTTTGGCAATGAGGGTTCACGCTGGATATTAGTTCGTATTTGTCCGCTGTATGGAGTTGAAAACCTGCGCCAGAAGGATTACTTGATTTTCAGAAGAACTGGACAACAAAATTGGATTTTGAAGAATAAAAATTGTTACACTAAGCATGTTCGGTCATGGCGAGGCAAATACAGCAGGGAAATATTTTTATTTAAAGATGTGGATTTTAAGGTTGAAGAAGTTCCTGATGTCGTTAAATACGGAGCATGCAAGCTTGGCAGTAACGATTTTTATTTTGTGGATATTGATTCAATCCAAAAGTTATTGCCGGAAATAGAGATGTTAGTTCTTGATGATGGAAAATATGGGTTCACTGTGGCTACGTTAAATGAAGAATTGTGGACAGCGAAGGAAGGAGCATCCTTTAAATTTGGGGCAGGGTATGTCCGGAAAGAAGGAATGACTTTAACGGAAATGCTAAGTGCTAAAGAAAGGAGTCGGTACAAATAGCAAGGTTGGAGTTCTTGTATTTGACAAGCCTATTCCTGACGAAAAACTTGAAGGGTTTATGAAAAGTGCATCTTTTCAGGTTTGTTATGATTAAAAGAAAATACAGATTTGTTCTTTTGGGGATTGTTGTCCTTTGCATGGTTGCCTGTTGCGTGGCATTCGTCCTTTGTCGACGAAATTCTTCTTCAGGTAAGTATATTGTCCCAGATAATCTAGATGCTTTGACTTCATTAACAAATGAAGAAATACAGAAAATTGATATTGCTGTGCTGAATCTCTTATGTGCGGAGGGGTTGCCGGGTTCCGAGAACATCGATATTGAGTATTGCCTGAGAACTCTTGATGAATGGGCAAAACATATTCTGGAGATGGAGTCGAAATATAAGATCGCCTTTTATCAGAATCTTGAAAAATACGAGAACTCATATGCTCTTTTCCAAGGGGTGTATTTGAAGTTAGCTTTGGATTTGGATTATAAGTGCGGGTATAATATGGAGTTAGTTCGATCAGGGGCGATGTCTGATTGGACAAGTTTAAGGATGTTTGCAAATTCTAAAGACTTGTTCATTCATGGCTTTGTCGATCGTGATGCGCCGCGAACTGGCACTTGCGGCTCTTTGCCTGTTTTAATGACCGCTGTTGGGCGGCGGTGTGGATACCCTCTTTTTTTTGTAGTGAATAAGGGACACGCGTTTTGTCGGTGGGATGATGGGGTACATAGATACAATTTCGAATGTTCTGGTAAGGGGATTGATTATAAACCGGATTCTTATTACATGGGATATCCGCATCCTATTCCACCTGATGAATTAGCAGTTGAACTGTTTATGCAGAATTTAACCCCCCTCGGGGAGTATGTTGAATTCCTTGATCAAAGAGCAGCGTGCTTGAGGTGGAATAAGCGTTATAAGGAAGCTTGTGAGGCTTATGAGGAAATTCTTAAAAGGATGCCCCATATAAGGTCAGTTCGGTTGAAGCTAGAAGTAATTACGGAGAAGTACTTGCGATGAGAAGATTACATTTATCATCTGTGGGACTGGAGAAGGTGAACCTGGAGAAGCGTTAAGAGTACAGCTGTCAAAGATTTTTCCGTCTGGAGCGAAAATAACTCTTTTTCCTGGTGAGTGTGGATATGCCTTTGGTCGCCCTCTTGCTAAAACAGGAGAACCTGGAAAAATTGCGAATTAGGAGTTTTAATGTTAGTTCTAAGAAACATTGCAATTATGCACATTTTATTTCTTTGCGGTTGTATGCGGCGACCTCCTAATAAGTTTGAACAGCAAATTCGGGAAGCGTGGCCACAGGTTAGTCATTGTTTGGGAGTTGTTGACCAAACTGGTCTTGAGTCTAAGACAGGCAATCAGAGGTTTGATCCTGTTGCAACTATTGAGAAATTTTTACGTTCACACCCTCAATACTGGGACAATCCAGGCGATCTTTTTTTTATAAGCACCAATAATAGTTACTGGTTATATGAAAAAATTGCGAGTAATGATGTTGCGGTATTGAAGAGAGTTGTTAATATAGATAATTTGTCACAGGTTTTATATATTGGAGAAACATTCGGCTTGAAAAAAATTGTTATTACAAATCTTATAGATAATACAATTATACCGGTTAATATCGAAAAGCAAGAACAATAGCGCCGTTCTTTGGTATCGGTTCGGACGCAATCAAAACCATTTCAAGGGAACACCCGCTCAGCCAACAAGCAGTTCCTCGCACCCCTGCCCATTCCAAACGCAACCGATGCCGAGAAGCAGGCTGTTGGCAGCCGCGCGCTGGCGTTGCAGGCTATGCACACCCGACAACGGGATTTGATCAACAAGATTGAACGCCGCTTGCAGGGTTCGCAGATGATTGAGCGCAAGCACGCGCCAGGCTGGCTGTGGGCAAATGTGAAAAGCGTCAACGATTGGGCGAAAAGCTCTGAGAAACCCGCTGACTTAAAGGGGCGCGCCTTGACTGCCTGGGCCAAGGAGCAAGCTGCATTGAGGTTGCAGCACCATCTGGATGAGCTGGATGCCAGGTTGAACGTCAATGCAGAGGTGTTGGTGGAAAATGATGATGATGAACTGCGGCTGCTCATAAATGGCGTTGCGGTGGTTGAGCTGTTTGACAAACCGGATACCTCTTTAATTGCGGCACAGTGGCGGCAATTTGCGCGGACCACCAATATTACCGAGAAATTTGACGGCAAAAAACTGCTGGCCAAGATTCTCTCACTGCGTTCCACCGAGGATGAGACACTTAAAAACTCCATCATTGCCATCGATCAGGAGCTGCAACTGCTGGACACCCAAATCGCCGCTGCGGAGGAGCAGCTTAATGATATTATTTTCAGGTTCTACCAATTAACACCGGAAGAGATTGCGCTGGTCAGAGGGTCGGTTGACGAGTACGCACGATGATTACGGTTTCCGCTGAAGAGAGGTCGCTGAAAAATCACAGTTTTTTTGTTGCAATCAAGAGGGAGAAATACTATCCTACTTTTAATGGTAGCGACTGTAGTGTTATTACTTGGGCGATCATCAACTAGGTTACTTAAGAAAGAAGTGTAAACCATGAGAAATTGTGTTTTGTTGTTGATTTTAGGCTGTTTATTAGGTGTGCATACAGTTCAGGCATATTATTCCCCTGAACAGGGAAGGTGGCTCACGAGAGACCCTATTGGAGAACATAAATTTTTGACTGATTTCACAAAAGAGAAATCGGAAAAAGACAAAATTCATTTCAATAAAGTATCACGCGAACCAGCATATTTATTTGTTTACAATAACCCCATACGTAATTTTGATTATCTTGGCCTTGATCGCTGGATTGGGGACGAATTACATACTTACATTATAGTTGAACAATGGTCGGCAGATGGGTCCACGGTTGTGGGATACAACCGTATCGATTTCGCATCTAATCGAGCTTTTTTATGATTTATGCAAAGATATATGTTGAACGTTGTAAAAATGATTTTTTTTTAAGACATGAATTAATTTTTGGAGTGATATATTTTATTGTGTCTTTTGTCATGGTTTCTGAAGTAGCAAGAATGTGGTCATACGCAGGCTTAAACTCACCTTCACTTTTATATATCATATTGATCTTATTGCCTTTACTTTGTGCGGTTATTATACCGTTTCTAATTAGGGTTGATTTGAAATATAGGGGGTTAATTATTGGTGTTATTGTGTTAATTGTTTTTTTAACAACTGCATTTTGTTTAAAGTCAATAACAAATAGCAAGGTTGGAGTTCTTGTAGTCGACAAGCCTATTCCTGACGAAAAAATTGAAGGGTTTATGAAAAGTGCATCTTTTCAGGTTTGTTATGACCCCGATAAATTAACGTTTTTTTTTGATAAAAAATCCATTAGTTTTGATTCCTTGAAGCAAAAAGTGGATCGGTTAATATCGGAAGGAAGCAACTAAATTAATAGAATGATTAAAAGAAAATACAGATTTGTTCTTTTGGGGATTGTTGTCCTTTGCATGGTTGCCTGTTGCGTGGCATTCGTCCTTTGTCGACGAAATTCTTCTTCAGGTAAGTATATTGTCCCAGATAATCTAGATGCTTTGACTTCATTAACAAATGAAGAAATACAGAAAATTGATATTGCTGTGCTGAATCTCTTATGTGCGGAGGGGTTGCCGGGTTCCGAGAACATCGATATTGAGTATTGCCTGAGAACTCTTGATGAATGGGCAAAACATATTCTGGAGATGGAGTCGAAATATAAGATCGCCTTTTATCAGAATCTTGAAAAATACGAGAACTCATATGCTCTTTTCCAAGGGGTGTATTTGAAGTTAGCTTTGGATTTGGATTATAAGTGCGGGTATAATATGGAGTTAGTTCGATCAGGGGCGATGTCTGATTGGACAAGTTTAAGGATGTTTGCAAATTCTAAAGACTTGTTCATTCATGGCTTTGTCGATCGTGATGCGCCGCGAACTGGCACTTGCGGCTCTTTGCCTGTTTTAATGACCGCTGTTGGGCGGCGGTGTGGATACCCTCTTTTTTTTGTAGTGAATAAGGGACACGCGTTTTGTCGGTGGGATGATGGGGTACATAGATACAATTTCGAATGTTCTGGTAAGGGGATTGATTATAAACCGGATTCTTATTACATGGGATATCCGCATCCTATTCCACCTGATGAATTAGCAGTTGAACTGTTTATGCAGAATTTAACCCCCCTCGGGGAGTATGTTGAATTCCTTGATCAAAGAGCAGCGTGCTTGAGGTGGAATAAGCGTTATAAGGAAGCTTGTGAGGCTTATGAGGAAATTCTTAAAAGAATGCCCCATATAAGGTCAGTTCGGTTGAAGCTAGAAGTAATTATGGAGAAGTACTTGCAATGAAAAATCGTATTTTTATGTTGATTGTTAGCTGCTTCATTTCATTCGAGACCGTTTTGGCCTATTACTCACCTGAGCTGGGGCGGTGGTTAAGCCGAGATCCGATAGAGGAAGATGGCGGTGACGAGCTTTATGTTTTTGTAGATAATGATCCTGTAAATTTTTTTGATTGGCTTGGCCTTTTTGGTTTGTATTTTCACACAGAAGATCAAGGGCATTTTGGTATCCAAACAAAATATAATGGCATGGGACGCAATTATGATTTCGGAAGATATCATGATGAATATATTGGTGCTTGGTATAGTGGACCAACCTTTCTACGAAGAACAACAGGTTCTCCGTATGTGTTGAGTAAAGCGGGAGGCGGCATTGTTAATTTTAGTGTCAGTAAGGAACTTGATAATTTGATAGCTGAAAAATTCCGGAATAAATGGGATAATGGTAGCAAGACGATTCCTTTAAATGTTAAAAAGAGAATGAAAAAATTCAGTGAGAATAAAAATTTCAATATTCCATCTACTGATCGATATATGAAGAGTGATTGGGGATTAACGGGTCCTAATTGTGTGACATTCACTTTTGATACGCTTATCGAAGCCTTGGATGACGTAATTAAAAATGATAAAGCAATCTTAAAGTTGAGGTGTGAAGCTATAGCTGTGAAAAAAAAAGTACAGAAAGTGAAAGCATGGAAGCCTGAAAAAGTAAGAAAAAAACTCTTGGAGCTAGAAAAGGAGTAGGTTGCATGCGAAAATCAAAATTTTTGTTTGATTGTATACTGGTGTTAATAATTGTGGTTTTTGTGTTGATGGTGGGAAGGGCTGCTTTAACATATGTTTTTGATTGTCAAGATAGGGCTGCTGAAGCGAAAATACGTCTACTCATTCCTCATGTTGAGTCATATTTTGTTGAATATGGGCAATACCCCAAGAAGCTCAATGAAATAAAAGGGTACCTAGGAGTTGATCAAAAAAAAGTCTTGGTTGTTTTAAGTACTCCACTTATTTCATATCATAGTAGAGAGGGAGGGTACCTGATTTATTATAACAAACAGCCTTTGGGTCCACATCGCGGATATGATAGTTTGAAAAAGGAATGGGTTTGTTTCGAGTAATTTAAGTGCTGGTGAGTGTGGATATGCCTTTGGTCGCCCTCTTGCTAAAACAGGAGAACCTGGAAAAATTGCGAATTAGGAGTTTTAATGTTAGTTCTAAGAAACATTGCAATAGCGCCTTTCTTTGGTATCGGTTCGGGCGCAATCAAAACCATTTCAAGGGAACACCCGCTCAGCCAACAAGCAGTTTCTCGCACCCCTGCCCATTCCAAACGCGACCGATGCCGAGAAGCAGGCTGTTGGCAGCCGTGCGCTGGCTTTACAGGCGATGCACACTCGACAGCGGGATCTGATCAGTAAGATTGAACGCCGGTTGCAGGGTTCGCAGATGATTGAGCGCAAGCACGCGCCAAGCTGGCTGTGGGCGGATGTGAAAAGTGCCGGCGATTGGGCGAAAAGCCCGGAAAAACCCGTTGACTTAAAGGGGCGCGCCCTGACTGTCTGGGCCAAGGAGCAAGCCGCATTGAGCCTACAGCACCATCTTGATGAGCTGGATGCCAGGTTGAACGTCAATGCAGAGGTGTTGGTGGAAAATGATGAAGACGAACTGCGGCTGCTGGTCAATGGCGCTCCTGTGGTTGAGCTGTTTGACAAACCGGATACCTCTTTTATTGCAGCGCAGTGGCGGCAATTTGCGCGGACCACCAATATTACCGAGAAATTTGACGGCAAAAAACTGCTGGCCAAGATTCTCTCACTGCGTTCCACAGCGGATGAGACACTGAAAAACTCCATCATTGTCATCGACCAGGAACTGCAACTGCTGGACCTACAAATCGCCGCTGCGGAGGAGCAGCTGAATGAAATTATTTTCCGGCTCTACAGATTAACACCAACAGAGATTGCGCTGGTCAGAGGGGGCACTAGATAATTTTTTTGCCCGCGAATCTCCGCGAATCGATAAGGGTATTTCATCCCCACTTCGTGGGGTCGCTAATCGCTTGAAATACCCTTATCACAGGAATATCTACAACACATGGCTGGATTGCTTTGTGGCCTGAGACACGCTAAAGCGTGAACTACATACCTTGGAAACCGTACGTAGTTCACGCTTTAGCGTGTCTTCTGAAAAGGTGCGTGGTTATGTTTATAATTGCTGCGTTCGATTCAGGTTATTCCATGATTAGCTGCCAGTTTCTTTCAAAATGGAACGGAATAAGGAGGCGTTACGTCGGTCTCTGAAAAGTATCACAGGCGTCCCGCCTGTGAATTACACAGCCAACACAGGCGGGACGCCTGTGCTACTTTACGAAGCGAAAATTTAACGCAACGCGAACCGCAAGTGTTGTGCTTCACTAACCTAACCGCCTAGCAATAGGCCATAAACGCGCCAACCCGGCTGTCACAGCCCGCGGCTACAGTGCTTCGCGACAACGTAGGTCCGATTTCCAATCGGACGTGTCCGGTTGGAAACCGGAGCTACAGAAGTTCGGCTGCGCCACTGGCTAACGATAGCGGCGATGATGCTGGTCTACGAGTTCACGCATGATCCCAATCGTCCACCAACATCGCTTGCCCGCCGAACGAATGGAAGGCAGGTCGCACAGCATCGTCGGCCGATGCCGCTCTGTGTGCCGGTCATAGTTCCGCTTGCGGGAAGACACCTTATGAGTGGCACGGCGTTTTTTAGGTAAAAAATCTTAGCGGTAAGGTAATCTGGCAACGATTGCCAAACGAAGAGGAGTTTAACGGAAGTTAAACAAGCCTCTCCGGGTAAGGTCTAGTCAACCGCCCGGTATTGGGAAGAATAAATCGGACATAGAGCCGAACAAGGAAGGAAACGGGTTCTCTAAGATGAATTAGCTCCTATATTTAATCTCTTGTAAGCAATGTTATTATCGCTTAATATACTGCTTGATTGATAAGAGTGGATGATTGCGTCTTAACAAGGAGGGATGATCGCTATGTTTACTAAACAAATTATAATCTTAGCCAATTCCATAAAAAAAGGTCATTTTTGTATAGCAGGAAGAGAAATTAAGGAAAAGCCAAACACTAACAACGTATGGCAGGTAGGGAAATGGATTCGCCCAATCTCTGAACATGGCGAAGGAGAAGTTTCAAAACATGAAAGCGAGTACACCGATGGTAGTCAACCATTGGTATTGGATGTTGCAAAAATCCCCTTAAAAGCGAAGGGCAACATCCCATTTCAGCCGGAAGATTTTTTGATTGATGTAAATTCAAAATGGGAAAAAACTGATCATTTAGTACCGGATCTGTCAAAAGTAATTGAAAAACCTAGGGACTTGTGGGAAGAGCCTGGGTCAAAGATTAATCGTGTAAGTGAAAGATATTTGAAATCGTGCAAATCTGTTCGTTCTATCTATTTAATTAAACCAGAAGATTTAAAGTTTCAGATATGGAAAGAGCATCATCGTTCATCTGATACAGTAAAAAAGAAACGCCGCGCAATTTTCATATACAATGGTTGCAGATATGATTTAGGCATCACCGATCCGGTAATAGGTAAAAAGTATTTTGATGATAGGTTCCCAGCACTTACAGAAGATAAGTTAGTAATTCAACCGGAGAATTCTGATCAATGCTTAATAGTTGTTAGTTTGACCCCGCGGTTTAGAGACGGAAACCATTATAAAGTGGTAGCCACCATAATTGAATATTGATTAATCAAGTCAGTCAGGTTATTATGACAGTATGAACTCGGATATTTATACCATTGGGCATTCCAATCATGATATGCCGCATTTTATAGGGTTGTTGAAGCTTCATCAGATTGAGGCTGTTGCTGATGTTAGACAATCTCCATACAGTAAAATTGCGCCTCAGTTTAATCGAGAAGTATTAAAAAATGTTTTAATAAGTCAGCAGATTAGCTATGTTTTTCTTGGGAATATGCTTGGGGCAAGACCCACTGATCCCGAATGTTATCGGGACGGCAAGGTGGATTTTGATATCTTAGCCAGACAACCGTATTTTCAAAACGGTTTAGATCGTTTACGGAAGGGCATACAAAAAATGCGCCTCACATTAATGTGCGCAGAAAAAGATCCGTTAACCTGTCATCGAACAATTCTTGTTTGTCAGAATCTGAAATGTGATGGTCTAAGAATACTCCATATACTTGAGGACGGTGAGCTGGAGGATCACAGGGATACAGAGGCCCGATTACTTAACACTTTGAAGATGCCGACTTATGACATGTTTAAATCACAGAACGAAATACTAAAAGACGCTTATCAGAGGTATGGAAGAAAAATTGCGGCAAGTGACGAGGTGCTTGCTTCTTACTAACTAAGGGGTTATATGGTTGCCACGCTTTTTACCATCGGGTTCTCAAAGAAAAACGCCGAGCAATTCTTTGGGCTGATAAAATCAAATAATGTTAAGCTTGTTATTGATATCCGGCTAAACAATGTTTCTCAACTGGCAGGCTTTACTAAACGAGATGACCTGAAATATTTTTTAAAGTATTTATGCGACTGTGACTACATGCACAAACCGACATGGGCTCCAACCAAAGATATTTTAGACAATTACAAAACAAAGGTGATTGACTGGGATACTTACGTTAAAAAATTTAAGCTTCTAATTGAACACCGTGCAATTCAAAGTGATGTGTCACTCAAACAACTGGATCATGCATGTTTACTCTGCAGTGAATCGACTGCCGCAAAGTGTCACAGGCGGTTAATCGCTGAACATCTGCAAAGTTTCAATAAAGGCGCGCTCGTTGTTAACCATTTATGAATTCGATGATTTAGTTAATAATTTGCCATCATGTTTAAGTGACTAAAATGTAATGCAAACAATGGAAACAACCAAAAAGATTACCGAATCTGAAGTTTGGAGCACTCTGAAACATTCTCGAAACGGAGTGTTATTTTAATCTTTAGTGCGTCAGATGCGGATGGAATGTGATATGCCGCTTCACAAAGTTGCGCTGAAAATGGCGGAGCTTGTTAATGAAAACAAGCTCGTGTTGCATTATGGTTGTTTCTGGGCAATCAAAGACAGCCCCCTGGTTAACATCCGCCCCCTCTTTCCGCTGCGCCCTGGATCTGAAGCATCAACCGATGGACCGCCGATTGTCGGAAATCCCGTTTTTATTGGCCCTGTCTGGGAACCGGCATTTGCAAAGGCTCTTTGGAGTGCAAATTTACCGATCATTCAACAGTATCCGGCAGAGAACTACTTTCTGGATATCGCCATGATCTCTGAAGATGGCCGCTATCGCCTGGACATTGAGGTGGATGGCAAATCCTCGCACTGTGATCAATTTGGGCGTCGGAAGGTTAGAGACGTTATTCGTGATGCCCGCCTGACCAGTGCGGGGTGGACAATCAGGCGGTTCTGGGTTTCAGAGCTCATGCACGATATTGCTGGATGTGTTGATCAGGTAAAAGAATTGTGGAGTAACCGGGAAAAGGATCACTGATATGAGACAAATACAAACCAGCAAAAAACGAGGCAGAGCCTTGATTGATGTAATAATCGTTGTACTTTTATTTATAGCGTTTATTATTATATTTTTGCCGATGATTAACTTACACACAACTACTCAACGCCTAGCTGACAAACAGATTGAACTCAAAGCAGTGCAAGAATGGATCTCAGAATTGGCTCAGGATGCCGCAAAAGCTGAGACCCAGAAGCAGAATGCAGATCGACTTCTACTGGAAAAGAATACACTTGTGGCACGGGCACAAGCAATACGTGAAACAGAGGAGAGTTTACGTCAAGAGGTGCTATCTAATCGCTTGATTGAAGAAAACTTACAACGAGAGTTGGCGCAAACAAATCATGTACTGAAGATTGAATCAGGAAAAATTCGCTCTGACATGGAGGACTGGCAAAATCAGGTCCAAACTCTTAAAAACCAATCGTCTGATTTACAAGCAGGAACAAATGCATTGCTGGTGGCAAAAACAGGTTTGGAACAACGAGTGCAACGGTTGAAGCAGGAGGAGCTGAGTGCTGAAAAACGCCTAGAGGAGTACAGCCTCATATTGGAAAAGCTGAAAACAGACAAACAGAAGCTGGAAGATGAGTTGAATCAAAGTGATGCAGAGCTGAAGATTATTCAGGCTAATATCAACAACATCAAAGCTGACATTCAACAGGAGGAGTCGCGCCTCGCTAAACTCAAGCAGGATCAAAATAAAATTCAGCAGGAAGTTGATGCTGCGAAGGCTGAAATTGAACAACTGCAGATAACCTTTAAAGACACTCAGGTGAAGATAGCTACGGCAAAAGCACAACTTAAAAAGGCACTAGAGGATCTCAACCTGGCACGTGAAGCAGAGTCTGCAGCCCGGATCGGAGAGGCGGGGGCCAAACAGCGTACCGAAGATGCTCGCAAGGAGGAGTTAGCCTTGCGCAAAATACGGGACGAACTCAACAAAGAATTAAAAGAGATTCAAGCAACCATCCGAAAAGAGATCAATCAAACACAGCTTTAATGTTTAAAGGAATGTCACTATGGAAAATTACATTTTTTTCGTCTATGTTGCAGTCGCAGTTTTTGCACTCGTTGTATTTATCGCAAGGTCTCGTAATGTAAATGATCTAAAACAAAAAAATGAAGATTTGCAGAAACGACATGATAAGCACGTGGGTGAACTCAAAAAACAAATCGACAATACAGAAGAGGCTAAATTATTACGCAGTCAATTGGCAACCCTAAAGGATGCGCTGGCTGCAGCTACTGCGGACATTCTTAAAATGGATGTAGCTCAAAAGTGGCTGGAGCAGCACCCTTCACTTGAAGCAGAACGTAAAACAATGGCAGAGGCTCTCGCTGAACTGGGTAATAATCTAGCCCAGAAGATGGCTGAAGTTGCTGATTTAAACAAGAGATCTATCACATTGGCATCTGAAATTGCGGAGATGGAGTCAGAGCGTACACAATTGGCACGTGAACAGGAGCAGCGCAAGAGCACAACTGAGGAAGCGAACAAACGACTGGCACAGCTACAAGAAAACATAGAGAAACTGGGAGAGCAGAAGCTGGCAATTACATCAGAGGTCAATGCTCTCAACGAACAGCACAAACTTGTCGAAGAGAGGGTTAAGGATCTTGCTGGTAAAAGAGAAGATCTGCAGAAAGAGATTGAAAGACTTAAAACAGAGATTGAAAAGCTTGAATCTAAACGGGCTGAGGCCCTTGAATATGATGCTAAAGCGAAGAACCTGGATAGCCTTAATAAGTTGCTTAAAAGCACAACTGACTTGCAGAAATCTGTCTCTGACACCAATCAGCTGATGATGAAGGATTTGGCCACTATTGCGGAAACACGTAAAAAGGGCCCAATGGTACTTAGACAGGCCGCATTTGAGGGGATTGTTAAAAATCCGGTATTTACAACTCCATCTGCCGATCAGGAATTTGAATCTGAGACCCAGGCATTGGATGGCATGAAGAACTATGTTCGTAATATTCGTGAATATGATCTGCCGGAGCGTCTGCTCTATGCCTTCCACACCTCACTTAAGACCTCCGATATATCCAGCCTGACGGTTATGGCGGGCGTGAGCGGAACAGGAAAAAGCGCCCTGCCGGATCTCTATGCCAAAGCCATGGGCATACATCTGGTTACGTTGGCGGTTGAGCCGCGTTGGGACAGCCCCAAGGATCTTCTCGGATTTTTTAACTATGTCACTAACCGCTATGAACCGACACCGCTTGCCAAAGCACTGTTTCAGTTCCAAGGACATCACCCGCAGGAGGGGTTACACCCTGACCCTGACCTCAGTGAATACATGCTGATGGCAATGCTGGATGAGATGAACCTGGCACGTATTGAATATTACTTCAGTGAGTTCCTGAGCAAGCTGGAGTTGCGTCGGGGGGGCAGGCTAGACGATACTGAACATCGGCGCAGAGTTGCAATGGAGATATTCGCAGGTGCCAACGGTTTGGAGAAGGAGGGGGAAAACAATCAGGAAGTTGAATTCAGGGAAAAACCAATTCAACTGTTCGCAAATTACAATACGCTTTTTGTCGGCACAATGAACGAGGACGAAACTACCCAAAGTCTCTCAGACAAGGTTCTTGATCGGGCAAATGTGCTCTATTTCGGGCGGCCCAACAACTTGAAACCTATGACCGCCGATAAACAGAATGGCACACAAAAGATGCTGAAGCGAGCAACCTGGAAAAACTGGAAGCAGGAAGTTACTGCAATTGACACACAGGAAAATGGTCGTTGGCAGAGAGCAGAGGAACAACTTCAAGAACTCAATGACCAGTTAGCAAGCCTGGGGCGTCCGTTTGCACACCGATCCTATCAGGCGATGCTGAGCTACTTGGCCAACTATCCATACGAGGCTGCGGGAATTGACGAAAGTGATACACTAGGTTTCTTTAAACGTCCGCTGGCCGATCAGATTGGCATGCGCATCATGCCCAAACTGCGTGGACTGGACCTTACACAACATGCCCAGACACTGGAGCTGGTAGGAAAAACGGTCCAACGAATTGGCGATGACACCCTGAATACTGCTTTTGATAACGCTGTAAACAGACAGAAAAACCGCTCCGGCTTCTTCCACTGGCAGGGGTTGGATTGGGCATACGGGGAAGACAGTTAATTTATGTCATGGGCATTCACAGAATACCCCTGGCAGGTAATACTCTCTCCGGCAAGAGGTGTTACGCCTGACAGAGGGGTTAGACCGGATAATGGCGCAGGCATCTGGATTTGTGATGCATCTGAAGAAGAGGTGGCACATCTGGCAGTTGGACTGACTCCGACACGCTTATCAGATAGCAGCGTCTGGTTTGAACTCCCCGGCCCGTCATTTCGCGCAGATGGTCCACAGGATTTGACTCTGCGTTTACCAATGCAGGAGGCAACTACCATTCTGCCATACAAAGATGCCCAGTCAACAAGTTATGAGGAGTGGCCTGGCAAGTTCCATAGTATGTTAACCAATAACCTGCAGGAACTTGCCGATAATCTCTATAAAAAACGTGCAGAGCTTTATGACCTGTTTCTTGAACAGCCATTAACGCAGCAGATTAAGAATTTTTTTTCATCTCAGGATGAAGACTTTGCTTCGCGCGCTTTAATCTGTGATCTTGCCGAAGATTTACCGGGTTCAATTCAAGAGCTTGTCGAAAGACCGAGACGCTTACTGCAGCGTAAACATGCCCAGGTCAGGCTGGATCGCCTTCAGGAGATAGACCTTACCTCGCTTATCGACTACGCACGCCGTCCCGGACATACCGCTGCCATTAAAGCCGGAGATCGGCAGCAGTTAATGGCTGTGATACGGGAAGAGACCGCTGACACATTGGAAAACCGGGTTGTACATGATTTTTGCCGCCGAGCTCGAACAGCTGCAATGGCATATGTCGCAGAAGAGTGTGCCCGTTGTAAAAAATGCACCGGAGAGCTGCTGCGAAATAATGATGAAACGGTTTGCAGCCGACGTGTACGTCGGGTGGATGCCTTTGCGCGCCGATGTGAACAATTTTTGTCATCGCCGACTCTGACCAGTGTAACCCCGCTTGCAATCCCCTGCCGTATGCCGAACTACGCATTACAGCAGAATGTGCGCTATGTCAGAGTCTGGGTGGCATACCAGAAGCTACTTCATCAGGAGGATATCCGTGATCAGAGCTGGCGCTGGAAACGTCGCACCTGGACCGACCATGTGCGTGCCTGCATGATGGAGGTTATGCGTGCTCTAACCTTGGATGAGCAACCGCCTGCGTTCCATGCATCCAACAAACCAATTCGTATCAGAAAAGAGCCGCTGGATGGCTGCTGGTTCAAAGCGGAACCTTTTGACGGGCCTCTGGTGTTTGAAAAAGATGGAAACTTCATCTCACTCTATCTTTTCAACAGGGAGGATGTCGGCATAGCTTTCCGCTCACTTGGTCTCTCACCGGATCTTATGAATGCCGATCTCTACTGGGTTGTTGTTTCAACCGAGTGGGAAGAGACGCGCATCATACCTGTCTGGACCCTGGTCGGTGATAGACGCTGGCAAGATCCTGAAACCGCAAAGAAACTCCGCATTGAGTGTTTAGATGGTATCGAGCAGGCAGGATTAGAGTGGTATCGCCAAACTAAGGATGCAGAGGGCACAGAGTCGGCAAACATCCCGAAATTACTGCTGATCAGAGCAGCAGAGTCCGTAAATGAAGTGCATAGAGGACGCGCCTCATTATTTGAACTGCCCCCCGACAAGCAACAGGATATTATGCAGTTCTTTCAGCGCCGCATGGAATCCGTTCTCAAGGAGCTAATGTCATGAACACCGGATTCGACCCCAGCGGCAGAGCGTTCCGCTGGCAGGATGAGACAAACAACTTAAATACAGCCTATGCTGTTCTCGGCTGCCCACCCTATGTAAACCCTGACGGGAGCAAGGATCAGGATGAAATTATGACCTGGAGTGACCCCAAGGCCTTTCGCCCACAGGTCTGCACCAAGCAGTTTCAAGTTGCAGTAGGCGACCATGCTCCACCTGTCTACACAGCTGAACTGACTTCTATTGAAATTCTCTGGTCCAATCTTGTAAAGGCAAAAGAAGTCTGGGGCACCGCTAGCTTGATTGCTAACGCCATTAAGGCACATTATCCGCCCCATATTGATCAGCAACACCTAGCTTTTGCAATCCCTAACCGCCTCAACGAAGACGCGCAGGATGCGCTGCTACGTGAACTCAAAAATAACTATCGAGAGGTGTCATTACTTTGGCGCCCGGTTGCAATTATGCTGGATTGGTTGGTAAGTGGAGACGGCAGATGTTTTTGTAACGCCTCTAATGATAACACCGCTGTATGGGTGCTTGATTTGGACTCTGCCGGCACCGAATTTACACGTCTGACTTGGAGAAATCACGAAAAAGATCCCAACTGGATTGCTCCGGTACGTGCTTGTATAACAGAAAACCGCGGCAATCCTCGTTATACGGTATTGAATGCTGCGTGGAGTGAAATTTTTGGAGAGATCCCAGAACGTAATCAGCTACTACATTGCCAAACGGCATCTGAAGTTCAACAGTCTTTAGAATCCGATTTGAACAAATTCAACATATGGGTAAGCACTAATAACCGCTGGAAGAGAATCCCTGTTGAAAAGCACACTCCATTGCAAAATACCTGGCAAAATTTACCTCAATTACTAAGGCCTCTTCGCCTGAACACCTCTCCCCAAACTGATGATGTCATTTTAGTGCATGGCTGGTTAGCATGTTATGACCCTCAAGGAATAAAAACGATCCTTAGCGAGTTATACCCGGGCACTGAAATTAGATTAAGGAAGATTAATGCTGTTGCTCAGGGATCACAGATGTTTGCAGAGCGCCGCTGCAATAATTTACCGACTTATTACGACACATTGGCGGAATACAAAATCTGGACAGATGACAATTGGAAACAACTTGTTAGCGCCAATCAAGAGGTCGAACCGGGAAACCCATGGAGGTTAAGCGACGATAATATTCGGAATGCCTTCTGCATCAACCGCCATCGGGATGTCTTTTCCATGCTTATCCAGCGTCTGCCATGTGACGATCCAGAGTATGATTTTGCACGCAGATTGCAGGCAGGTCTTTTCACACAACTGTCAGATGAAATTCCTCTACGCCTGGAAGCCACAGTCGAAGCTGCCAGAGGCAATGCAAAGTTTACAGTATTAGCTGCTGATAATTCGCGACCATTTGTATCTGAGGACAAAAAAGAAATAGGCTCTGTTACGCTCACCTATGCCTTTGCTCCCGATGAGGAAAAACACAATAAAAAAACGGCAACGAAGCCTGAACCTAAACACAAAGGCTATCTGGAAGCCCAGCCTGTGACAGGGCGTATTTACGATAACCCTGAGAATGTGGAGTTACTTAAACTGCTGGTACAATACAGCAATGGCGATAAATCTCAAACTTCTGCCTTACAAAATGCGATTAAGCGATATCGTATTGATTCTACTCCTGCGACCCTCTCAAAAACCTTTCCTTTTGGCGCCCTTGATCGCTGGGGATGGAAGGCTAATCCACACCAACCAACCCGAGGTTTATTTGGCACACGTGTATTACCAGACAGAAAAGCTTCAGAGTTGACTGAAACTATTGCAAATCATCTCTGGAATAACGGCAATATACCTGGTCAACAGAGTGCTCGCAACTTATGGAGTAAGTTAAATAACTACTGTCACGAACATGCTTCACAAGCTTATAAAACACATATCCGAACCCTTCTCAGCAGACAACAGCCTTTTCCATCATGGGCAGAAGCGAATGCTTCCGGCTATGTTCTTGGTGACCAACCACAAGACTTAGAGTTGCTTGTAGACTATTGCGTTAAAAGCAAATTTGGGGATACACAACAAGCAAAAATGTTTTGGTGGTCATTTTTCCGCATGCTGTGCTGGCATACAGAGATTGTAGTCGATCCAGATTCTGTCATTTCCTATCTGCAAGCCTTAATTAGGTATTTGCCAGAAGCAGATTTAACAGACAGTTTTAATGTACCAAGGAAAAATGCTTTATTTTCAATTCTTTTTGCACTTCATGTACGCGAGAAAAAAGAGTACAAAGGGTTTTTACTGACAAACGAAGACAGCCACTTACGCACACAATTACTTACCCTTATTGAGTTTAATGGCATCTTGTCCAACGTTAAATTCCCAAAAACCATGCTTGCTAATATGAACCAGCTAACCGGTAATTTCTCAGATTTTGTAGCACGGTTTATAAAGAAGGAAGATACTGTGGAAGATCGTGAGTTAGGCTCCTCCATTGGCACAATGCAGTAAGGTGAATATGGAACTTTTTCAAGCTAAATCATTTTCTTCAAGTTACACAAACTTACAAGTTGAAGAACAGAAAAGTGTTCGTGAATCAACGCTAATGTTTTATAGTAATCCAGCTCATCCAAGTTTACAAAAACACCGGTTAGATCGATGCCGCGATCCTGGGTTCTGGTCGTTACGCTGCACGCGGGATATCCGAATTATCCTCCATGAATCTGAATACGGTACAGTTCTCTGCCACGCCGACCACCATGATAAAGCCTATGCCTGGGCTGAAAAACGAAAATTCGTATCCAATCCAACAACCGGTGCCATGCAGATAGTCGAGATACGTGATTTGTTTGTGCCGGATAAACGCCCAAAAGCAGAGCGCTTAATGCAGAGTCGACGCCAACCCATATTCGGCAATTTACCAAGAACGGAGTTTGCCTGGATCGGTGTTCCGGCTGAGTGGATCGACGATGTCCGCACTGTACGTTCTGAGGATGAACTATTAGACCTGATCGTACATCTGCCTGAAGAGGCTGGCGAGGCTCTGTTAACACTTGCTGATGGTGGCAAGCCTAAGCAAATTCAAAAAGTAACAAAGACGGTCAATCCATTTCTGGCACCAGATGCCGCTCGACGGTTTTACGCAATCGAATCACAGACAGCTCTCGAGGCTGCTTTATCGGCGTCGTGGGACGACTGGCGCATCTTTCTGCATCCCAGCCAACGCAAGCTGGTGGAAGCGACTTTCAATGGTGACACCCGCGTTTCCGGCGGCCCCGGAACAGGTAAAACGGTTGTGGCCCTGCATCGGGCTGTATACCTTACCAGAGAGGATACGTCAGCCCGCATCCTGATAACCACGATTTCCAAGCCGCTGGCGGCCTCGTTGAGGCAATTAGTTGAGCATTTGGCTGGTAAAGAATCAAATATTACAAAGCGTATTACTGTGGCTGCGATTGACACTCTGCCGGAAACGCTTTTGAGTAATCACCATACAGAATTTCCGGTTGCGGAGGAGGCCCAGGTTCGTGGGGCGCTTTCGCAGGCTGTTAAAGAGCTGGCCCTCAGCATGTACTCAGATGACTTTCTTTTTGATGAGTGGAGTCAAGTCATTGAGGCATTTGAGGTAGCCAACCTGGATGCGTATACTAACCTTTCGCGTCGTGGACGCCTGGTACGGTTGAATCGGAAGCAACGCAGTGAGGTCTGGAAAATTGTTGACCTTGCCACTCGTTTACTGAAAGATCATAAATTAACCCCGCCCTTTCGCCAAGTTCGTAATGTAGCGCGGCAGCTCACCAACGGCTCTCTGCAACAACCATTCGATTACATCATTATTGACGAGTGTCAGGATCTGCGACATGAGCACCTTGTACTGCTCAACGCCATGCGTAAAACACCGCAATCACTGTTCTTCACCGGTGATCTCGCTCAGAGAATCCGTCAACCGTTGGTTTCGTGGCTTTCAGCTGGAATTAATATTGCAGGACGTTCCTACACATTAAAGGTGAACTACCGCACAACGCAGCAAATTCGCTCATGGGCGGATCGTTTAATTTTGAAACAGTTTCAAGATATGGACGGAGTTATTGAAGATCGTAAATACACCATCTCAATGTTTTCAGGGATACCTCCTGAGGTCCGTCAATATCCAAGCGAAGAGGAAGAACAGCTAGGTATATCCCGTTGGTTCGAACAGGTCTTCGAGTCAGGTGTTAAACCACAAGAATGCTGTCTGTTCATACGCAGTGACACACTTTTTGAACGTGCCCGGACTGTGTCTCAGTTGGTCAATTGCGACCATCTCTTTTTAGATCAGGGAGACACTCCTGCTGCGGGCAAAATTGCAATTGCAACCATGCCCAATGCAGAGGGGCTGGAATTTAAAGCCGTAGCTGTAATGGCATGTGATGAATGGACTATCCCACTTCAATCCCGCTTGAACGGCACAATGCACGATGCGGACACACAGGCTATTCTGGATATGGAACGTCAATTACTCTATGTCGCAGCCACCCGTGCTCGCGACTTTTTATTGATCACCGGAACCATACCGATCTCCAGATTCCTTCAGGAAATGCGCTAAGCAGAGTTATTGCCCGTCTTATGATTGCTGGAACTGCAACGGGCATTCGTATAGCGGGAGATTTTACAGGGCAATACATTCAGGATGATCGCCGTGTTTTTGCAATCATACCAAAAGCTGAAACTGACATGGCCTATTTATTGGGAGTGCTTAACTCGCCCGTGCCTAATTTCATTTTCAAACTTATTGCGCGTCCAAAAGCTAATGGATTCTATGATATTGAGCAACAGTTTCTCGCACCGCTGCCCATCCCAAACGCGACCGATGCGGAGAAGCAGGCTGTTGGCAGCCGTGCGCTGGCTTTACAGGCGATGCACACCCGACAACGGGATCTGATCAACAAGATTGAACGCCGGTTGCAGGGTTCGCAGATGATTGAGCGCAAGCACGCGCCAGGCTGGTTGTGGGCGGATGCGAAAAGTGTCGGCGATTGGGCGAAAAGCCCGGAAAAACCCGCTGACTTAAAGGGGCGCGCCTTGACTGCCTGGGCCAAGGAGCAAGCTGCATTGAGCCTACAGCACCATCTGGATGAGCTGGATGCCAGGTTAAACGTCAATGCAGAGGTGTTGGTGGAGAATGATGACGCTGAACTGCGTCTGCTGATCAATGGCGTTGCGGTGGTCGAGCTCTTTGACAAACCGGATACCCCGTTGATTGCAGCGCAGTGGCGGCAATTTGCGCGGACCACCAATATTACCGAGAAATTTGACGGCAAAAAGCTGCTGGCCAAAATTCTCTCACTGCGCTCCACCAAGGATGAGACACTGAAAAACTCCATCATTGTCATCGACCAGGAACTGCAACTGCTGGACCTACAAATCGCCGCGGCGGAGGAGCAGCTTAATGAAATTATTTTTCAGCTCTACAGATTAACACCGGAAGAGATTGCGCTGGTCAAAGGGTCGGCGTGAGGTCCAGATCACTGGACATAGGAACAAAACGGTTGCACTTTTTTGAAAACCACCAGTCTTCGCCTGCGGCTACGCCATGGCACAGCAAAGAACTTAGCGCAGCGTAGCCGCAACCAAAATTTTTTTAGACAGGATTACAGGATTAACAGGATTTACTTGATAAATTATCTCTCACAGAGTTGCAGAGGTCTCAGAGTTGTTTCAGAGTTTTGCCAGCAAAGTCTCAAAGGCGCAAAGCTGGTGCTCGGCGTTCCCAGGTTTCCACATTTTTCACCTCTAAAATTTTTTACCTTAAAAATATTTATCGCAGAGCAGCGAAGAGTTCAAAGGTATATATTGCCACTACTCTCTGT
>Ga0265294_10003044_pt1 | contig 21742 bp, 28 predicted proteins | sample MunlanPumphouse3_FD_192504 | JGI IMG/M metagenome (GOLD analysis project Ga0265294, IMG submission 192504) | Groundwater microbial communities from a municipal landfill in Southern Ontario, Canada - Pumphouse #3 | ecosystem: Environmental > Aquatic > Deep subsurface > Groundwater | place... | reverse complement strand
CTGTGCGTCCTTTGGTATTATTTATTTTACCAGTTTGACACAGATTTTTGAACAGTCCCAAATAATATACTAATAATTTTAAATCTACCTATATTTAATTGCATTAATAAAATTACCAATAAAACATATGACATACAAATAATTGAATAAGAAGCAGTAACTCTATATTGCAAATATAATTTTGCTTCTTCTTGTTGTACCTTATAAAATGTTTCTCTATTTACAATAGACAATTCTAATTCTTTAATTTTTAAACTATTTTCAAAAATCTTTTCTTTTTCATCTTTATCATTTTTTATTTTATCTTGATAGTTTTTATACATATCAAGTAATTGCATTTCTTGTTGAGCAGTATGATATTCTTGATTTAATTTTAATTGTAATTTCTGTCCTTCAATATCTGTATATCCAATACCAGTTGTAAATAAAATTGTGGTAGCAGAAAAATAAATAAATAATAATTTAGAAATAAGTGCTTTTTCTTTTCTAAATATTAAGAGAGCAATAGTTATAAAACTAAATAAAAAAACTAAATTTCCTGATAGTCCTAGTAGTTTTTTACAAGGTGTTATTGTAGCTTCATTACTACTTATGCAAAGAGCTTCTTTCGAAGCACTTAAAATCGAAGTATATAAATGAGTATATGTTAAAATTATTACTAATAATACAATGAATAAAAGTAAATTCTTCCAATGCTCCTTTATTATTGTTTCTACTTTGTTTAAAATTGTATTTTCCATTCTTTTCCCTTTTTGTTAAATTTAATCAAAAGATTATCAGAAAAAATAGAAGCAATTAAAAAATATAACAAAATGCAATAAAAATTAAATCATCAAGCTCACCGCGAAAGCTTACGGAATGAAATGGAGTAAGTCGTGGATGAGCCACCAACCAAAGGGCGGTAGTGTTCTAAAAGCTAAATCCCGCTATCCGTTTAAAATAAAATTAGAAATTTTATTACACTACTATCGGGGCTATTTTGCTAAAGCAAAAAAACTCTTCTTTACTTTTAAATTTATATTTCATAACAGAATCAAAACTTATTAAATCTTTTTCAAAATCAAAAAACACTTTCATTAGTTCAGCTTTTTCTCTCATTTCACTCTATTAGATTATTTACTGATACTAAAATTAAATTCTCACAAGTTCAAATTTGAATTTTATTCTAAGCAAAAATCCAATCATTACAATCCATAAAAAGCCCGATGAACTAACGAAAGTGAAAAATTTTTGAAAGAAAAAGAGATAAGTTTTTTAACTTCTTTAAATTTAAAAAAGAAGAAAAAAAACAAACCCTCAAAATCTTCAAAAATGAAAACAAAATTTTAAAAGGATTGAAAGATGACAAGAGAAGAAATTATAAAAGAGTTTAGCGAAGTAACTGGAATAAATGAAGCAAAAAAAGTTTATAAAACATTAGCTAAAAAGCTTCATCCTGATGTTGGTGGAAGTGAAGAAGAGTTTAAATTGCTAAATGCAATTTATAATGATTTTATTGAGAATAAAATCTATTTTTCAAATGATTTTAAAATTGATTTAGATTTAGAAAAAATCATTAGTCAGATTCTACATTTTGAAAATATAACTATTGAGCTTGTAGGTTCTTGGATTTGGTTAAGTGGAGATACAAAAGAAATCAAAGATAAATTAAAAGAACTAGGTTTTAAATGGGCTTCTAAAAAGAAAATGTGGTATTACGGAGAGATGAAAGGAAAAAGTCACGGAGAAAAATCTATTGATGAGATTAAAGATAAATATGGGAGCAAGACTTTTAAGAAAAAAGAAAACGAAAAACTAGCAGTTTAAGGACTGCTAGTTTTTATCTTTTTAATCTAAGAATATCTTTTTGAAATTTAACTTTTTTATATATAATTTTGCAAATTTAGAAAAATAAATATTGAGAAAATGGAAAAAACAAAAGAATTATTTGATATTTGGAATAGAGAAAAGAAATTTTTAGAATTCTATAAAAACAAGCTAAAAATAGTTAAAAAATGAGAAATATGGATGACTAAAATTTGAATAAATGTATGAAGTGAAATATCTAAAGATTGAGAATTTTCAAGACCAGTTCTAGTTATGAAGGCTCATTTATGATGAGATTTAGTTTGAGTTATTCCTTTTACTAGCAAGTATTCCAATAGATATAGCAAATTTTTATTAGAATTTGAAGATTTTGAACAATATGGATTGAGTCAAAAAAGTTATTTGATATTAAATCAATTTAAAATAATCAGTTTAAGAAGATTAGATAGAATTTTAAATAATACTATTAAAAAATGAAATAACTATCCTTTGGTAGATGAAAAGATAATTAATAATATAGCTAATGAATTAAAATCTAGGATTTTATAAAACTCATAAAAAATAAGAACCCATAAACCTATAGTTTATGGGGCTGAAGAAGTTCGAAACTTCTTACTTAGTAAATAGATTATATATAGAAAAATTTTAAAATCAAATTTTTTATATTATAAAGTTTAAAAAATCACTTAATCCCATCATCATAAATTTTTTTATATTTCAACAGATAATTTTTAATCTCATCAATAGCACCTCTTGGGGCAAATTTTAACAAGTCTAAAATTTCTTTAGCTTCTTTTGAGTGCTTATAATTATAATCATTTGAAAATTCTATATCATTTGTGAAAAGCTCTTGTTCTGTAACATTTAAAGCTTCTGCAAAATATGGAATTAGTTCAACTTTTATTTCTCTTTGATTATTCAAATATCTGTAAAAAGTTTGAATAGATGGAATTTCTCCAGTTAGTTTTAATTTTGGTTCAAGAGCGATAAGTATATCAACAAAATCTTTTTTTGATATACCTTTTTCTACTAGTAAATAGTTTATTTTTTCCCAAACTTCCATAAAAACATCCTGACACCATTTTGGTTAAAATTCTCCATATTGTAATTTATAATTAAGTCTATAATGGCTATTATTAACCAAAATAGACTTAAGGAATTGCAATGAAAAAAATATTTTTGTTTTTGTCGTTTGTATTATTGCTGAATGCACAAGAAGTTAGTAAATCGATATGGGAAGAGGTTTTTACATTTCTTATTTTAAAACCTATTATAAGTTTTGTTATTGGAATACTTGTAGGTGCTTATTTTAAGAAATTTCTAAAATTTATGAAGAAGAATTTATTTATTTTCGGAGATAAAATTAGTTCAAAAAACAGATTTAAAGGTATTTGGGAAACAGTCTTTATTTATAATGACCAACCTTTCAATGAAAAAATAAAATTATATGTTGTATTTGAGAAATTTGTTTTAGGAATAATTGAGGATAGTGAATCTAAATATAATAACTCTGTAAGGCTTTATGGTTCTATAGAAGATAATAGAATTACTGGTGAATGGTATCATCCCGATGAAGATAATAATCATTGTGGTATTTTTGATTTATCTTTAGAACAAAATGGGCGAAATATTATAGGAACTTGGACTGGACAAAATATTAAAACTAATCCAAATAATGGAACTTGGAAATGGCAAAAATAAAAATTAAAGGATTTGAATGAAAAAAATATTTATATCAATATTCTTAATAAGTTTTGTTTTTAACTTTACAAATGCAGAAGAAGTTAAACAAACTAAAGAATTAAGTAGTAAGGAAGATGATTCATCAAAAAAGTTGCTTGAGCTACAAGAGAGAATGAAAAAAGCTCAAGAAAGAGTTAAAAAAGGACAAGAAAGAGATGAAAGTTTAAATAAGTTAGAAAAAACAGTTGATGAGCTTAATGGCACATTAGGAATTAAAAAATAAATAAAAGGAGTTTATTTTATGTCTAGTTCTAAAAAACAATCAAAAGCTACAAAGTTTTTAGCTTCTTATTCTTGTTGGGATTATAAATTTAATAAAAAGATTAGAGATAAATTTAAGAATATATCAAAAATTTTTTTAACTAAAGATGCTTTGATAGATTATGAATTTATCATCAAAGTTACTAACAAAGCTAAAAAATTACATTATATTTATTTAATAATAATGTTTATTATTGGAAGTACAATTTTAGATAGTATTTTTGATATTTTAATTTTTAGTACATTAAATGTAGAACAAAGAATTTATAGTGATTACAATACTCCTAGTGAATCTGAAGCAATTATATTAATTATGTTTTTTCTTTCATTTATCATTACATTTATTTATGATTTCCTAAGACATAAAAATATTTCTTCAATTTTAAATGATAATGAAATTGAGAAAATTGATACAAGTAATTATAGAATACCAAATAATGAACAAAATATTTGTATATTTTCAGGTATAAAACCATTTATTGGTAGTGGAATTATATATAAAAACTCTTCTTTTGTTATATCAATAGATAAAGTAAAAGCATTAATGCTTAATAAGTCTTCAATTATAGATTTTTCAGAAGATGAAATATATGATTTTATTCAAAATTCTTTATCTAAGAATTATTCAAATATAAGTCAAAAATTATATATTAATGGAACATTATTAAATAATGATACAAATTTATTATCTGCAATAGATACTGGAAAATTATCAAAAGAAGTATGGGAAGAATATTCAAAACAAAATAATAATGCAATTCGTAGATATATTTGTATTACAAATGTTAGTGAAAGTGAAGAAGTGCAAACAAATTTTTTTATTCGTTTTTCAAAACAACAAAATAATACTCTTTTTGTTGAAATAACTGCGACAATATTACCACCAGTTTCAAATTTGTATAGAACAATAGATCAACTACCTAAAAAAATCTCATTTACTCGTTTTATATTAATATCTCAAACATCTATATTATCATCAATTATTAATGTTTTCAAATCATTCTTTTATGGTTTAGGCTTTATTCTTAGTATTAAAGAAAAGATATTTGGTGAGAATATAGTAAGAACTCAAATCAAAGAAAATCCACTTTTTGATTATGGAGAAAAAAGCACACTTAGAGAAGATATTTCTAATACATCTTTTGAAACTTTTTATAATTTTATGGATGAACAGCAACTTTCAAAACAAATAGAAAAATCTTTCTTTACACATTTTATTAAATTCCTTGATTCAAAAAATATAGATACTTTTGAATTAACACAACAAGAAACAACAATTATTAATCACGGATTAATAATGTCAGGTGGAGAGTTTAAAGCTGAAAATATGGCAGTAGGTAAAAGATCATCAATTTTTGGAGCTAAAAAATAATGAATGATACAAATAATGGAATAATTGTAAATGGTGGAACAATGAATGTAAAAACTATAATACAACAAAATACGGCTAATAATAAATGGGAAAAAGTTGATAATTGGATTGATAAACATAAATCAGAGATAAAAAATTATGAACTATTACAAGAACAAATAAACGAATTAAAAAAACTAGAAAAAATTGATTCAGAAACAAAAGAATCAATTTTTAAAAAAGTTTTAGATTCAATAGTCTCTATTTCTGATGGAATAGAAATAATAGAACTAATAAAAGAAATTTTTTAAAAAGGAAAACTATGAAAAAAATATTTATATCAATATTCTTAATAAGTTTTGTTTTTAACTTTGCAAATGCAGAAGAAGTGAAAAAAAATAAAGAAATTAAAAAAGAGTTAAGCAAGGAAGATGAAGAATTTATAAAGAAGTGGCAACAATTAGAACAAAGAGAAAAAGAAGCTAAAAATAAAACAGACGAAGCTAAAAAAATGGGTAAAACTTTGGATGAATTAAATAAACAACTTGAAAAAGATAAAAAGTAATCATTTTTTTGCACAAAAAATAAAAATATGTTAATCTATAAAAAATTATAAATTAACTATTAAAATTATGTCTTTAGAAAAAATGGGGCAAAGTATAGAATCAAATGAAGTAAAAGTTTGACTTCAAGCTACTCCAGAAGATGTTGAAAATGTTAAAAAAAGTATCGAATACTCTAATCATTTAACTAAAGCAAATGATGTTTTAAAAGTGCTTGATTTTCCTGATAACATAGAAGAATCATTTAGAAAGATTCTTCTAAAACAAAATAATAAAATACTTGAAGAATTAGCTTTAAAATCTAAAGATGAGATATTAGATTTTTTAAATAAAGCAAAAGAAACACAAACTATAAAAATAGAATCAGAAGAATCAAAAAAATTAGATATAGAAAATAAAAAGAATGAACAAAAATTATCACAAATTGATTCAAAATCTAATGAAAATGATAAGCTAAGAGACCAAAAAGAAACTAAACTAAACCAAGACATCCAAAAAATCAAATCAGTTTTCACTCCACAAATACTAGAACAAAATCCAAACTTAGCAAAAGAATTTAACAACCTTGATAAAGAATGAAGTAATAAACAAGAAATTTTAAATAATATTCTTACTTTATTGAAAGATGATAAAATCCTAGAATCAATAATAAAACAAATTTGATGAGCAGATAAAAACAATCCTCAATATTTAGAATTTAAAAACACATTAGTTTGATTAGATTCTTGATTTGATAAATATTTTCAAGATTTAGAAAGTATCTCATCATGAAATAGTCTAAATGCAGATGAAGTTATAAGATGAATTGAAAAAGATTCTTGATGAATGATAGATATAGATTTAAACTCAAATATTCCAAATTCAAAACTAAGTTTGATTTGAAGTAATTATAGTTTTGATGAAGAAATAGATAAACAAGTTTTAGAAAAAATCACATTAGAAAATAAAGATAAATTCGATGAGCTTCAAAGTAGCTTCGCTACTTTGAAAGGTGTATATACACCTTTTGACTGATTATTAAAAAATATAAAAGCTAATTGGTGAAAAGAAAATTTGAAAGAAAAAATAAATGAATCTATTTCAAATTTTTCAAAAAATATATTTACTGAACTTGATGAAGTTTATGAAAAGAATGGTATTAAATCTGATATTCAAATAAAAGAATCTGATATTTCAAGTTTTACAGATATAAAATCTGAAAATGACTTGAAACAAAAAATTGATAATTTCAAAAATAAAATAGAAAAAATCAAAGCTCAACTTGTAGAAACTCAAAATGAAATTACAAATAAATATCAAACTCAAATAAAAGAATCTTTGACTTTAAAATCAAAGGAAAAAGAAAAACAAGTTGAAGTTTTAAATTTTATGAGAGATAGCGGATTTGATTTAATTCCAAAAGAGATAAGTGATAAATTTATACAACAACTACAATCAAACACATTAAATATTCCTTGACTAGATTTAGATACTAAAAACATAAATCTAAAAAATGGTAATTTTTGAGAAAGTGTTTTATATAAAGATGATGGGCTAAATATTCACTCTAAAACTAATATGCTTAAATTTATGAATAAAATGATTAGTTGAGATACAAACCAACCATTAAAAGTAGAATCTATAGCAAATGGTAGTGAAAATGTAAACCCAAATTTTCTGCAAAATAAATTTCTAGAAAATTGAATCGTTGATAGTTTAGGATGGAAAGAATGAAAAATAAGTGAAAATTTAGGAAAAACAAATAAGTGATGAAATGAGGACAAGGCTTAAAAGCCTTGTTTTTTTATAATAAAAATTACTGCTATGATTCTAGCTTTTATATTAAATATGAGGGTATATTATGAAGCTAGAAGAAGTTATAAAGAATTTTAAATTTCATTGTAAATTTGAAAGAAACTTAAGTAATAAAACAATGGAAGCCTATGGCATTGATTTAAATCAGTTTGAGCAATTTAAAGATTATAAGAGTTTAGATATAAATGAATTTGATAAACACAAATTAAAAGATTATATACAAAGCTTATATGAATTAGATTTTAAAGCTAAAACAATAAAAAGAAAAGTTGCTGTATTAAAAGCTTTTTTTACTTATTTGGAATTTGATGAAATAATATTAGTGAGTCCATTTAGAAAAATGAGAATTTCAATCAAAGAACCAACTACACTTCCAAAAACAATGGAACTTAAAGAGATAGTGAAAATTTTAAAATTTTTATATAAAATCAAAGAATCTTTTAATAGTAAAAATCTTTATTCATATAAAGTAATAGTTAGAGATATTGTAATTATAGAAATTTTATTTAGTACAGGTATGAGAGTATCTGAATTGTGTAATATCAAATTAAACAATATTAATCTACAAGCTGGAATTATCAAAATAAAGGGTAAAGGAGATAAAGAGAGAATAATTCAAATTTGTGATAATGAAGCAAAAAAAGTCTTAAAAGAATACTTTGAATTGTTTAGTGAACAAATTAAAAAAACTAAATATTTTTTAATCAATAGACTTGATAAACAAATATCAGAACAATCTGTAAGATTGATGATAAAAAAATATCAAAAAATATCAGGTATTGATAAACACATAACTCCACACATGTTTAGACATAGCTTTGCAACCTTACTTTTAGAAGAGGGTGTAGATGTAAGATATATCCAACATATGCTAGGACACTCTTCAATATCAACAACTCAAATTTACACTAAAGTAAATATGAAACAACAAAAGAAAATATTAAATAGTAAACATCCTAGAAAAGGTTTGAGTTTTGTAAATGAATAACTGATAATAGGTAATTATGATGGATATAGAATTAAATGAAATCGTTCTAGTATCAGATAGTGTGAATCACAATAATATAAGTATAAATTCAAATGATTTAGAAAAACCTTCTATTGAATATGAACATTCATTAAACGAAATTCTTTTAAGATATTTTAAAAAAGTTAATATTTGTAAAACACCTAAAGAATTAGCAGAAATACTTAGAACAAAAAATATTGATATTGTACTTACTATATATGGGGGAGAAATTTCAAGAAATAGAATGAGTTTAATACCCGCAATATGTGAATCTTATAATATCCCCTTTATGGGAGCAGATGTGTATGCAAGAACTATTTGTCAAGATAAAGATTTATCAAAAAAAATAGTTAGTAATTTTGGTATAGAAACTCCTTCTTCTATTCTTATTAATAATGATATGGAAATAGAATTTATAAAAATATTAAATTTACCTCTAGTTATAAAGCCTAATTTTGAAGGAAGTTCAATAGGTATATCAAACTCAAATTTAGTTTATCATTTTGATGAAGCATTTGTGCTAACTAAAAAACTTTTAACTACTTTTAAACAACCAATACTAGTTGAAGAATTTATTGGAGGGAAAGAAGTTAATATTATTATTACAGGAGATAATAAAAATATTAATCTTTTTGAAATGGTTGAAGATATAATGATTGATGATGAAAATTATTTTAACAAAAATTTATTTTCACTCGAAAATAAAAAAATTTATAGAAAAAGGTTTACACATAAAATAGTTACAAATTTATTAAGTGAAAGTGAAATTAATAATTTAAAGAAAATATATCAATCTTTAAAAAAGATTGATTATATGAGAATTGATGGTAAATTCATTAATAATAAATTTATTTTTTTAGAATTAACTTCTGACCCTCACTTAGGCATAGAAAGTAGTTTTGTTTTTGCATTAAAACAAAATAATTTTACATACGAAGAGGGCATTAAATTTCTTATTGATAATTGTGTAAAATACTATCAAACTCAATCATCCAATGTGCTAAATTATTAGCAATAAGATGGTCATAATTGATAGGAAAGTTTTTTTCAAAAGAAAAAGACTTTATTTTATCCGTCATATTATTCTGACTCTCATTTATTTTTATATCCATAAATTTATTTTTATAAAAATTAAATAATTCTTCATCTTGGTAATTACTAGATATAATTACCATGTTAAAATAGGCTCTTCTTCTAATTTCTTTATCTGATGGTTCATTATTTAAACATAATTTATGAATGATATCAAATTGAGTTTTTATAACTGAATATTCCTTTTTTTGTAATGCAAGGAGTAATAATATGTTTATTCTAACAGTTAATCTGTCGAAAGCTAATTGTATTGTTGGTAAAACTTCCATTAATGATTCTAAAGTTTCATTTAATTTTTGTTTTTTATAAATATTTATCGCTGCTAAATTATTTAGTATAATATATTTTTCAATAAAATTATCTTTAATCAAATCCTTAGCATTAAATAATTCTTTTTCAGCTTTATCATATTCTTTTAATTTGATATAGACAAAAGCTAATGCTATGATGCTATGTGTTTCTTGTATTAAAAGATTATGTTCTTTAAAAATAGAAATACTTTTTTCTATATATGGAATAGATTCTTTTTCTTTTAATATGAATCCAGCTTGTCTTAAAATGAATGCAAGCTCTTTAGACACATATTTTTTATCATATACTTCAAAAAAAATCTTTTTTGCTTTTTTATAATCATTCATAGAACGATAACAAGCAATTTCTACAGCTTTTTTATATAAAAATAAATTTTCATCTATTTCTTCTGAATTTATATTATTTAATATTTCTAATGATTCTTTAGCATTACTAAGGTCTTCTAATAAAATAGCCTTTCTAATAAGTATTTCTTTAGATAATGTAGAAATTTTATTAACTATGATATATGACCAATTACTAAAACCTAAATTTTGCATTATTTCAGAAAGTCTTATTAATATAATATTCTGAATATTTTTGTATTCTACATTTTCTAATAAGTTTAAAATTTTACTAACCCAAATATCGACCCAAGCGTGGGTTGAGTTTTTAAATAAAAAAAATAATTCATCAATTATTTTTAATAAAGAATCTTCTTTATTAAGTTTAATTGAAAAATCTAATATGTAATATAAAATTTGGCTTTTTGAAATAAAAGAATTATTTTCTTTATAAAGTGATTCATATAATCTTAACCAAGAAAGCATTGCATCAATTTTTTCATTTTGGAAAATTACAACTCCCTGTAAACTTGAATGTATTGAATCATCATTTATAGAATATAAACTATTGTATTCATTTATATATCTTCTTTCTTTTAATTCAATTAAATCTAAACTTAATTCATAGAATTTAAATTCTTCTTTACTATAATAAGTTTTATTTAACAAATAAAAATCTACAGGATCTGTATGAGTTGAAATAGATTGAAGTAAAAAAAGCTTACTACCTTTTATATTAGTTAAATCATTTAGTATATATTGGTTAATACCATATTCTGTATTTTGAAGATACTTTTCAACTTTAGATGTTTCATTTTTAGACAATTTAAAATTAATATCGACAATCGGTCTTAAATTTCCATTCCAATTTTTGTATGAATTGGATACATATTCATTTAAAGCCTTTCTATCAGAATGTAAGATTTTGAATAAATCATTTAGACTTAATGGTTCTAATTCTTCTTGCTCCATTTTAATATTTTCTATCTCATTACAAATAGTGCTATTCAATTCATAAATATTATCCCATGTGGAAGAAATATTTTCAGTAAATTCTAATAAAAAATAAACTTTATCAATTTCTTTTAATATTTTATTTAAACAATTTATCGAACTAATATCAATATTTTGAATATTTTCAATATTAATTACAAAATATTGTTTTTGAATACAATACTTTACATACTTCATAGCGTACTTTATGGAGTCTGATAAATTAGTATTGAAGATTTTATCTACTTGAAAAGAACCTTTTTGGAATACTTTTTCAAATACTTCTTTAATATTTTTATAAACAGAATTTTTTGATAAATAATCATCTGCAACTTTCAAAAAGAATTTATCTAAATCTTCTTTCTCAACACTATTTATTAAAAAATTTTCAAAGGATAATTCATTTTGTACTTCTTTATTAATAGCTTTAGCTAATTCTTTTATATAATATCCATCTTGTGAAGAATAGGCTTTAGAATTAGAAATACTTAATTTTATTTTAAAAATATTTGATTCTATATCTTTTAAAATTTCTTTACATAATCTGCTTTTTCCAACACCACTATTTGACGATATAAAAAAAATCTTTTTGCCATTATTTTGATTAATGTCATTTTTTAATAAACTAATAATTTTAAATCTATTAATAAAAGCCGTTTGTTCATTAGCCATTGTCATTACATAATTACCTATTATCCATTATTTAGTATTAAGGCAAGTTTATCAATTTTAATATTAAATAATAATTTCATATACAAATATTTGCAAAAAATAAAAAAGTATGAGAAAATAAGAATGTATTTTAAATATTAATTTTAAGTTTATGTATTTAAGTGGATCAATTATGGACTTTCATGTACCAAAGCCAAAATTTTCTTATCCAGAAGAAAAACTAGATTTAGAAAATAAAGAAATAGAAATTCTAAAAGAAGCTTATACTAGTTTACGCCATGTATTTATTTTGGAATTTGACAGAGATATTCAAGAACTTACAAAAGTAATGGAATCTAACCCTTATAATGAGTTTCTTCATCTTGCTTTTAAAGGGATACTTGTAATGAAAAAGAATTGAGCAAAAAGTATAGATGAATTAGATAAATTATCTTCAAGCATTTTACTTAATAATGAGTGAGGAAGTATTGAAGAATTAAAAAATGAATGAGAAATTAAACAAGAAAAAGATTTAAATGAAGCTCTGCTTTTATCAGAAAAAATAAAAAATTTAGTTAATTTTTAATCATCGTTAGTACCATTCAAAATAAACTAATTAATTCTAAAAAATAAAATAAAAAAAATCAAGGTAGTATAAATCTCCACCTTGATTTTTTTATTGTTATTTTTTTTAACGATTAATCACTTTATTTTTTAATTTTTGTGATTATGAACAAAAATATATTAGTTAATTTATCAAGAAATTTATTAAAAGCTTGATATTTAGATGTTGAATTTCTTGTAAATCTTATTGATGAGCATAAATTAGATTTTAATGAGATTTATGAAAATGTTGAAATGAATTTTTGAAAAGAGATTCAATTTGATATAAATTATTACATTTATGAGGCTTTATCTCAAATAGCTTATAAATTTATTAATTCAAATAAAAAATTATTCAAAAAAGAAAATGATGAATTTAAGATTTATACAAATTATTTAGATAGTCATATTTGGTTTACATCCCAAAAAGTTCAATCTAAATTTGAGAGATTTTATTAATAAAGCTCTCAAATTTAAAATATAATTAAACACTTTTTGGAACAATTACCTTAACAATATTATTATTTGATTGACTAGGTTGATTAGTAATTTGAGATTGTATATTTTTCTCTGTTCCTCCAAAACCTTTAGTCATTAATTGAGCAGAACCACTAAAACTTTCTAGTCCTGCTTGTAATTTTTCTGCTTCAGAAAAACCTTCTTGAAGTATCTGATTTGTATTTATTTTTTTATTTTCTTCATGCATTAATTTAATTCCTTATTTATTTAAAATAACTTCACTTTTAACTTTTTCATTTAATTTATCAAAAGCAACTGTAAGTCCTATAGTAATAGCGAATATTATACCCAAAATAAGCGAAACAATAGCTATTTTATCTTTTATTTCAATTTTGAAGCAACTAGTATCTTCTTGCCCTATAACAGCCGTTAAATATTCTTTATTTAATCCAAATACGTTAATAATAAGTAAAATGGATATTAAAAAAGAAAGAATAGATAAACAAAATAAAGAAAAAGTTAAATAACCGCTTATTCCAATAGTTGTTAACAATGTAATCATAACTCCTATTCCTCCTGCTGAAATAGTTAAAATAGACTTATCTTTTTCTAATGATGTCATATACCAAGCATTTATACTTTGAGAATGGAATTCTATATTTTTTTCAGTATTAATTTTACTTAATTCTTCATTTTTTGACTTTTCTAATTCAGCTTCTTCTTTGTTTTTATTATCAAAATAATTAGTAATAGTATTATTTACAAGATTTATTATTTTTTCTTCTTCCAATTTGTTCCCTTTAATAATTATATGGAAGATAATTTTATCATAAAGATAAGTATTAATCAATATAAATTATAGTTACTTTGTATCCCAAAAAGTTCAATCAAAAAAAGAGAGATTTTATTAAAAATCTCTCTTTTTTTGATTCAGAGGCTCATATTAAATTTATATTAAATAGATATTAAATTTTTATTACATAAAAAAAACTGCACTATAAAATTTTAAATTGCCAATTTAAAATTTTGGTAAAAAGCGATTGAATATGATTAAATCAAATTTATGGTCGCGACCACTTATATTTATATTTAATTTTTTTACTGATAAAACCTATGAACAATACTAATATATTTGGAAGCTTAATCGCTATTAAAACTGGAAATGATAATTTAATTATGAAAGCTGTTTATGTTGCTAATTCTACTTTAACTTGAGAATGAACTTACTTTGTTTACTACTATGATTTTTTAAATCATACTTTTTATATCAATGATTTAGATAATATTTGAAATTACAAAAAGAGTAATATAAACATCATGGAACATATTGTAAATGAAGCATATAAACAAGAGATGAATAATCTAAATCCAATCGCTAGAAAAATCCAAACTTCAAAAAATCCTAATATTATTTCTATCTATAAAGAGCTAAAAACTGGTGATGTAATCTTAGATAAAATCACTCTTGAAAGTGTATCAAATGAAATGTGAGAAATCATCTTATTTAAAAATCCAAAATGGGATTATAACTTAGATAATGTTCTTATAAATCTAGGTCTTAAGAAATCTTGAGAATAATATCAATGAGTTGGACTCATAGAGCAAGTTTGCATATTTTTTAGAATTCTTGAGAATTCAAAAAAATATGCAACTTGTTTAGGGAAATTAACTTTAAAAAAGTTATCCCTAAAAACCCTTAACAAAGAAAAAACTTTTAGAAAAAAATGTGATTTTTTATTGCAGTTTTTTGTGAGTTTGTAAAGTTGAAACTTTACAAAAAAAAGAGAAAGATAAAAAATTATCTCTCTCTTGAAAAATCTTTACTTACTGCTTCTTTTCCTCTATCTAAAAAATATTGGATAGTTGCTGTAAGTGTTGAACGATTTAAAAGTTTTTGCATTCTTTTAAGCTCATCATATTCCGCTTGTGTAAAAGACATCATTACTTTTTTATCTCTAACAAGTTCTTTGTCTTCTAGTGCTGGTCTTCCAACACTTCTATTTTTTCTGTTTTCTAATTCATCATTATTCATATTTAACCTTTAGTAAAATTATATAAAACTAAGTATTAATATTTTATTAATAAGTATTTAATCAAATCTCATCAAATCTATTTTTTTATATAAATTTATAATTAATACTAAGTATTTATTATAAATTTATAAGTAACAATACTTTAAAATTAGTTTATATTAACCAAAGGAGCTTAAAATGAGTAGTGATGAGAAAGTTTTATTTGATACCTTATATGCAAAATATAAAAAAGTGGCTCTTTGTAAAAAAGAGATGGCACTTGAAACTGGAATTAGTATATCAACACTTGATAGACTTAGAAAACAAGGCTTAGGATGTGCATATATTAAAAAAGGTAATGGAGATATTTTCTACCCTTTAACTGAACTAGCTAAATACTACACAAATGTAGTTCAAACTTATTAATTAAAGATTTGATTATGAATACAAATTACCAAAGTGAATATAAGAAAAGTTACAAGGAAAAAAATAAAATTGTAACTTTCCCTTTATCTAATCCATTTTTTAATGAGTTAAAACGAAGAGCAATAATCCTAGATTTAAACCCTAATACTTATGCTAAAAATATTGTTACAAGTTTTTTAAATAATAATGTGCCAAATACAATGACACAAGAGCAAAAAGAGTTTATTCGTGAATATATTCATATTTCAAGGGGAATCGCAAATAACATCAATCAAATTGCATATAAAAGCAATATTGATGAAGTAATTGATATAAATATTTTGATCAATTCCCTTAAATCTTATGAAGATGAATTTAAAAAGTTTATTTCTAAAGTCTAAACTATGATTATCAAATCAATGAGTAGAAAAACTAAATCTTTCTCACAGCTCTATGATTATTTAACTCGTGATAAATCAAATTTCTCTTTTTCTAAAAACACTTATTCAAATGCTAAAGATAAAAAGAATCTAATAAAAGAGTTTATAAAAAATAGTGAATATTTAGATGATTCAAGGGGTAAAGTTTTTCTTTACCATGAATTAATATCACTAAATCCAAATACACTTTCAAAAGAGCAACAAAAAAAGATTCTTTTGGATTTAGCAAATAAGTATTTAGATATAAGAGCCCAAAATAATCTAAGCTTTGGAGTGATTCACGAAGATAAAAATCATATTCACTTACATTTGATGATAAGCTCAAATGAAATAGAGAGTGACAAAAGAGTTAGACTATCTAAAAAAGAATTTGCACTTATTCAAAAGCACTTAGAAATGTATAAAAATGATAGATATAGTGAACTTGAAAAATCTTCTTTTTATCAAAAAGAGAAAGATTTATCAAAAGAAAAACAACAAGAACAAGAGATAAAACATAAAAGAAATGCAAAAACTATAAAAGATAAAATCAAAGAAGATTTAACACAAACTTTTAAAATGGCTACTTCTAAAACTTACCTAGATAATCATTTAAAATCTCTAAATTATGAAATCTATCAAAGAGGTCAAACAATAGGTATTATTTATGAAAATAAAAATTACAGATTGAAAACTTTGGGGCTTGAAACTGAATATTTAAATATGCTCAAAGAGTTTGAGAATATAAAACAAAGAGGAACTAAACGGCAAAAAGCAAAAGATGAAAAAATAAATGAAAGATTTAGATGAAAAAAAAGATATTTATCTAGGTAATAATAAATCAAATTATAACTTTCTTTTATATAAGATAATAACAATTTTTTTTAAGGTCACTTATGGATTCCTTGATACTTTTATTTATGCTTATTTTTATAATGTATGTTCTTATGAAAACAATATTAAAACGACTTAATTTTTCTTTTTACCCTTTTAAAATGCTATTTTCATTTTTATTAAAACCACCATCAAAAGATGATGGGATGATGAAAAGAACAGATGAAAGCAAACTATTTTCATCATTCAATGATGGTTTATTAATAGATGGAAATAAAAAAAGATTATCTCAAAAAGAGAGTTTTAATCATCTAGCTTTGATTAGTAGAACTGGTGGCGGAAAAACTACATCATTTGTTTTACCAAATATCTATAAACTAGCAAATGAAAAATGTTCTATGGTAATAACTGATTTAAGTGGAGAAATATTTGAAAAAACAAGTGGGTATCTAAAAAACAAGGGCTATAAAATATATGTTTTAGACCCAAAAAATTTAGATGAATCAATAAGATATAATCCCCTTGAATATGCCAATGATTCTATGAGTATTGATATGGTTAGTGATATTTTAATAAGTTCTTCTGGACTTAAAGGAAATAGGGCGGATGATAAAATTTGGAGTGATGGAGCTAAGAATTTTATATCTATTTTGATAAAACTCCTAAAATCTACAGAAGATAAAAAATATATCAATCTTGCAAATGTTAGATATATGCTTAATAATTTTGGAGCAAATGGCGAAGCTTTAAATGAGTTTGTAAAAAGATATGCAGATGATAAAACTTTTAATGAATATGTAGGCTTTGTAAATGGAAATGAAAAGACTATACAATCTTTTATTTCAACAGCAAGTATAGCACTTAGTCCAATAGGAATAAATGATAATTTAGAAAAATTAACATATTCCCATAATATAGATTTTAAAAATCTAAGAAAAGAAAAATCAGTAATTTATATCAGAGTTGAACAACAATATCAAGAACAATATAGTTTTTTATTGAATCTTTTTTACTCTCAACTTTTTAATGAAATGATGGAAAAATTACCACTTAGAAATGATTTAGCAATCTATTGTTTACTTGATGAATTTGGAAATATGAATATTCCAAAATTCTCTTCTATTATTACAACAATTAGAAAATATAAAGTTTCTATTTCGATAATTATTCAAAACATAAATCAACTAAACGAAATATATTCAGTAAATAAAGCAAAAACTATTTTAGATGGTGGAATTGCAAGTAAACTAATATTTAGTGGTGCTGATTTGGATTTAGCTTCAAATTTAGAAAAGATGTTTGGGCAAACAAGAAAATTAGAAAAAACCGCAAAAGGCGAATATGTTTATGAAAATGTAAATGTTATGAGTATTAGTGAAATAAGAACAATGAAAGATGATGAAGCTTTATTTGTGTACTCAAATAAAAAACCATTAAAACTAAAAATAAAACCTTATTACAAAGATTTTATGTTTAATGGTCTTTCAAAAATTAATCCGTGCAAAATAGCTAATCAAAAAACAAATGACAATATTTCCTATGTTGATTTAGAAAATATAGAGTGGTGAGAAAATGGAAATATTAGAATTCATAAACAAATTTATAAAAATACTAGCAAGTGATAATATACTTCATTTAAGTTGGGTTGCTTATCTAATACTATCTTTAACTTTTTTAGTACCTTTTTATATATCTAAATGGTTTGAACATATCTTTTTTAGAATCATACTTATACTAATTGGATTGAGTTTTTTAGAACAATGGAATCATCAAACGATAACAAGAGATTTTAATTTTTTAATTGGAATTGCTTTAATTGTTCCACATATAAAATACCTTTTTGATTATATAAAAAATATTGTTTTTGCTATTTTAATGTTTATGTATGATTTATTTATACAGCTAAAAAATGCAACTATAAACACCTATTTCTTTTTTATAACAATCTATTATAAAATCCTAAGATTGATAAACTGGTTTATAAACATATTCTTTGTTATAAAAGTTTTTATAGATGAAATAAATGAAAGATTTAAAAATAAATCTTCTCAAAAAGAACAAGAACAAAGTTATCAAGATTATAGTAGTAAATCAGAACAAAAACACAAGTCAAACAATGAAAAGGCTTATGAAGATTTTAAAAAATCTAATGGTTACAATGAATCAAAAAAAGAAGAATCAACTAAACAAAAAGTAAATGAAAAATATAAGCAATTTTATTCAAGTAGTCCTTATGAAGTTTTAGGGGTAAAACCAAGTGATGATTTTTCAATAATTAAAAAATCATACAGAGCATTAGTTAGGATTTATCATCCTGATTTAAATCCCCATGATATAGACCTTTTTACAGAAATTACTCAAAATTTGAATAATGCTTATGAAAAATTAGAAAAAATTTATGAGAAATAAAATGAAATATTTAAATAGTGATAATATTGATTTATTTAAATACAATTCAATAGTAGATATAATTACATACAAATCTATCAATAAGGGTAGATTTAGGGTAGATTACTACTAAAAAAGAAAATTATAAATTATAGAAACCCATAAAATAGGGCTTTTTAGGAAGAAATAAAATATGATATTAATGATTGATAACTATGACAGCTTTACGTATAACATAGTTCAATATTGTTTGGAATTGGGAGCGGATTTAAAAGTGATTCGTAACGATGAATTAAGTGTAGAAGAGATTGAGCAACTCAATCCTGAAAAAATCATTATCTCTCCAGGACCAGCTACGCCCAATGAAGCAGGAGTGTGTTTAGAAGTCATTAAACATTTTGCGGGTAAAAAACCCATTTTAGGAATTTGCCTAGGGCATCAAAGTATTGCGCAAGCTTTTGGGGCAGAAGTTATTCGAGCAAAAAATTTAATGCACGGTAAGATTTCTAAAATAGAAGTCATCGCCCCAAGTGATATTTTCAAAGGCTTACCCAAACAGTTTAATCAAACACGGTACCACTCTTTAAGTGTTAAAGAAGATAGCATGCCTTCTTGTATTATTCCTACGGCTATTAGCTTAGATGACAACGAAATCATGGCATTGCAAATCGAAAACTTGCAAATCTATGGTGTGCAATTTCATCCTGAATCCATTATGAGTGAATATGGGTATGAAATGATAGATAATTTTTTAAAGTTATGATTTTTACTCAATATTGGCACTCCAAACTTTTTATACTCTCTTTAGCCATTTTCGTTGGCACGTTACTTTGGGTTGCCAATGGCTTGAGTATCAGTTATAAAGAAGCGCTCATATTTTATGAAGAGAGAAATTTACTTCACTATTTAACCCATATTTCGACATTTATTTTTGGTCAAAACAGTATTGCTTTACGGCTTCCTTTCTTATTATTGTATGCCGTCAGTGTGGTTTTAATGTATAAAATGACACACAACTATTTTAAAAATGAAAACGACAGACTTCTTTCTATTCTTATTTTTATGTTTTTACCCGGTATTGTAGGGGCATCACTGTTGGTAAATAACTCTATCATCGTTATTTTTTGCACGGTCTTATACCTTTACCGATATAAAGTAACGGCAGAACACAACTATTATCTACTGGCTCTTTTTCTTTTTATTGATAATTCGTTTGCGATTTTATTTCTCGCTTTATTTTTTTATGCCCTTCAAAACAGACACAATACTCTTTTTTGGGTCTCCTTACTTTTATTTGGCTTGTCGATGTATCTTTATGGTTTTGAAACTTCTGGAAAACCTAAAAGTCATTTTGTCGATTTGTTTGCCATTTATGCCTCGATTTTTTCACCATTTATATTTTTGTATTTTTTTTATGCAATGTATCGAGTGGGAATAAAAGGGAATAAATCAATCTTTTGGTATATCTCAATTACCGCATTGATTTTCTCTTTTTTACTCTCCTTTAGACAAAAAATTTCCATAGTAGATTTTTCTCCATTTGTCGTGGTTACGATTCCTGTCATGATGAAGCTTTTTTTTCATTCACTGCGTGTGCGTCTTCCTATGTTTAGAAATAAACACTATGTGCTTTCTTATGTGGCGGTGTTTCTTTTAGCATTGAATGTTTGGGTGATTTTATTTAATAAGCCCTTGTATTTACTTTTAGAAAATAAAGAGAACCATTTTGCCTATAAATATCATTTTGCAAAAGAGATAGCAGAAATCTTAAAAGAAAACAAAATTAAATCAGCTTTTTCCAATGACAAAGAGTTGGATTTACGACTAAAATATTATGGAATACAAGAAGATAAAAGGCATCTTATTTCCTTAAAACCATTAAAAACATACGATAAAAAATTTGATATCTTTTATTTCAATAAAAATATCTTCTCTTTCTACTATGTTAACGTAACCCATAAAGCAAAATGATTTTAAAAAAAGCATTTAGTTTTTTAGAAATCATAGCGGTACTTACTATTTTGGGAATTTTTTATTCTGCTTTTATATTAAAGTTCGATAAGCAAGATACCCAATTAGAAATCGCAACACAACGATTGATCTTATACTTAAAACACACCCGCATACAAGCATTAATAGATGATAAATTTGATCCCAATGACTCTTTATGGCATAAAAAGCGTTGGAGTCTGAAGTTTTTGCGTTGCAAGCAAGACGTTGGAGGGTTATATTACAGTATTTACAGTGATACGAATAAAACAGGGCAAATTGCAAAAGATGAAACATTAAAAGATCCCTTAACCAATAAACATATATACAGTGATAACTCATGTGAAGCAAAAGAAGATAGAAGTAAATATGTTCTGTTAACCAAAGAGTTCAATATCAATCATGTTGAAGTCAGTTGCAATGATACGGATTCCTTAGGACAACTCTCCTTTGGAAATAATGCCGAATTGTATTCAAAATTGCCCGATACAGAAAATAGACATTACGATTATTTGGTCAAAAATCCTTGTGAAATAGCCTTGTATAATAATAAGGGAGATATATCCATTATCATTATAGAACCACAAACAGGATTTATTTATAAAAAATCAAAAATTTAAGCCACAATTAATAAAAAACCCTTGACAAGAGGAGAGAATTTGTCTATAATTCCCGTCCAATTTCAGAGGAACGATGAGAAGAGTTTAGCTGAGATTAAGTTCTTTAAAAGAAGTG
>Ga0265294_10003041_pt1 | contig 21755 bp, 20 predicted proteins | sample MunlanPumphouse3_FD_192504 | JGI IMG/M metagenome (GOLD analysis project Ga0265294, IMG submission 192504) | Groundwater microbial communities from a municipal landfill in Southern Ontario, Canada - Pumphouse #3 | ecosystem: Environmental > Aquatic > Deep subsurface > Groundwater | place... | reverse complement strand
GAGGATCGGATGAGCTTCTATAAGGCAAGCAGTTCAGAATACGCACAGTTTTACCATAGTTATGTGGTTACCGGGAGCAAGCAGATCAGTGCTCCTGTGCAAGTCACCTTCGTAAGCCAGGCAGAGACAGATTTAGATCAGGCTGCTGAGGATGGCTGGGAGACTGAGAGCAGCATCGATAAACCCATCCCGGTTAGCGGACCCAATTATAGGGAACGCGATCCGGAAGACTATATCGATCTGACGCCTCCTGAGTACATCCCCTATAAGTATGAAAATGAAGCCAAGCTTTATGGTCAGTTCTGCTCGACCGTCCTTTATCGCCTGGAGCAATGCAGTTCCAGAATAGAAGAGTGGAAACAGATCACTGAAGACTACAATCGCAAGGAACTCATCCCGGACTTGTATAAAGCAGTTGGTGGACGTAGTGAACGCTCGCTGAGAGTCTGGCTGGAGCGATATTTGAATAACAACCATGATATGTACTCTCTGCTGCATAAGGGCAAAAATCAGAGCCGCGGACGTAAGGTAAGCTATATCGAACAGAACTACCTGCTCAATCTGCTGCTGAATCCCAATAACATCAAAATCTCCACTGCGGTGGGAAGTTTGAAAGATGCAGCTCGCAGGGAGCTATTGATCTCACCCTCCAGCGAACCAACGCTGCGCAGGTGGTGTAATGACTATGAAGCCAATAACCAGGCAATCTGGGTGCAGGCAAGAAAAGGCAGTAAGGCAGTGGCAGAGACCATCGTCAAGACGATCATCCGGGATGCCAGTCTCCTGAATGTAGGAGATGTCTGGGTAGCCGATGGTCATAACCTCGCTTTTGATATTATGAATCCCAAAACCGGTAAAGCCCAACGCATGACCATGATCATGGTCTTCGACTGGGCTTCCAGATACCCGGTAGGCGCATCACTTGCATTTACCGAAGATAGCCATCATATCCAGGTGGCCTTCCGGAACGGCTTCCTCAACTGGGGTGCCTTGCCTGAAAAGGTCTATCTGGATAACGGCAAGGCCTTCAAGAGCAAGCTGTTCCATGAGGGTTGGGATGATCACGATCTGGAGCAGGAACTCTGTGGGATCTTCCCCCGGCTGGGGATCAGTGCCGTATTCGCCAAGAGCTACAATGCCAAAGCAAAGGTGATCGAGCGGTTCTTCAGAACCTTCCAGGATCAGTTTGAACGCTTCATCTCTTCATTCAGAGGCTCATCCATAGCAGATAAACCCTCGACCTTGATGCGTAACGAAAAGTGGGCAAAGAAGCTGTTCGAAGCCCATCCTCCCACGATTGAAGAGACGATGCAGATGATCGCCTACTATATTAGACACATCTATGGCGAGCATCCCCACTCCGGGTTAAATGGTAAGACTCCCTGGCAGGTATTCAGCTCATCCAAACTTCCGGAAGACCGCATCGTAGTGCCGGGTAAGCTCAACAACATGCTGCTCAGCGCAGAACGCAAACGTATCCGTAACAATGGCATCCGGCTCGATAAGCTACTCTACTGGAATGTTGAACTGGTGAATAACATCGGTAAAGACGTGATCATCCGTTACGACTTGGGAGATGCCAGATGGATACTGGTCTTTGATACCAATGACAAATACCTCTGCCAGGCGGAACTACGCAGAACCCAGCATCCGATGGTGCAACTGGCTGAAGATGAAGCCACTTCATTTAGGGAACTCAAGAAAGAATATACTGAGATCAAGAAGCTGCAGCGACGTACCGAACAGCGCACTAAGATAGTGGTAAAGCAAGCTCAGATCGCTGTCGACAGGCTGCTTCCTCCCCTCAAGTCCAGAAGCATTGAAGCCAATCCCATCTTCAAGCAGCCGGCCATGATCGAGCCACCCAAACCCAGTAGAGATGAAGCCATCCATGCGATGGAGAAAGAGATAATTAAGCTACTGCCGGAGCTTGAGCCGATCCAGACCGAGATCAGCAAGCCTAAAGAACAAGCAATAGTGCATCCGGCAGCTCAAACATCCACAAGCTCATCCGATGATAGCTTTCAAACCATGCTCAAACGGGCAGGACTCAGATAAAGGAGGAGAACCATGAAACAGAATAAACTGGTAGCAATCAAGAATGTCTTGGAAGCCGATGAATGCATCCGCTTCCTGCTCAACCGACCGAAGATGGAGATAGTGGGACTGGGTATGCTGTATGGATGTCCCGGTCTCGGCAAGAGCACCTATGCTCAGAGAATGGCGTTTCAGCGAGGTTATATCTATCTGCGGCTGGAATCCACTACTACCCCCAGAGCCTTTATGGTGGCACTCTTAAGTGCCCTGTTCACGAAGTTCCGGATGGGACCCGTAGTTCCCGTCGGCACTGCCAACAACCTGCTTAAGCTGATCCTGCACATTCTGGAAGACCATAAAGACACGGTAATCGTAATCGATGAGATCGACTATGCCTTCGGACACGAGAAACTGCTCGGTGCGATCCGAGACATCGTGGATGAGACTTTGACGGTGATCATCTTAGTGGGCATGCAGAATGCCAGAGACAGGCTCTCGCAGATCAATGCCCATTACTTCGACAGATGCAATTACTTCTATGAGTTTCAATACATCTCCCGGCAGGACCTTGAACTGGTAGCCCGAGAGGTGATGGATGTAGAGGTTACAGAGGAAGTGATCGAGAAGATCGATTTCAATAGCGGTGGCAACCTGCGTAAAGCCATGAAGGTGATGTACATCATCGAGACCCAGCAGCAGCAAGAGCCCGATAAAGCCATTGCCGATATCGATCTGAGGAATGTAATATGAACGAACTGATCCTGAACTTCGTCAACCAATACAAGCATCCCTTTACGGCTGAGTTGGCAGCAGAAATGACGGCTATTGAGCTCGACCAAGTGAGGCCTGTTTTAGCCGATCTGCTTGCCGATAAGACGATCAAGCTGATCTCTGTGGAAGAGGGTATTTACGTGCGTAGCAACCGATATAATCCAATCGTGGGCTATGGCGTCAAGTCAGACTGGAGATTTGATCAAGAGGCAGCACTTATCCTGCTTGATCTGATTGAAGCCGGTAACTACAGCTCAGTGAGAAAGATTGCCGCTGCTTACGGACGCAGTCGCCAGTGGGTCTTTGTGTATATGGAAGCTCTTGTCTCAATTGGATGTATCGGAATGTCCGGAAAGACCTACCTGGTGCATCGTAAAGACAATGTCGCTGAGTTAGGTACCAGGATCGAAGCAGGATGTCTGGGGCGGCTCAGGCCTACCATCAGTGAAGAAGAAAAGCAAAGAAAAGCCGCTGAAAAAGAAGAGCGGAGAATCCAACGCTTAGCCAAGCAAGAGCAGATCAGGCTTGAACTGGAAGAAAAAGCGAGAATAGTAAAAGCTTGGGATAAATACATCAATTCATCTCAATCTTGGAAAATGTGCTTTCATGAATATCTGAAGAAAACCGGGCAAGTTTAAGGAAACAGGAGACATTCTATGACACAGGAACTACGAGAACGACAACTACGTCAACAAATCCATGCCTTACGGGTCAAGAAGTTCCACTGGCCCGAGGATGGCTTCAAGTATATCATGAATGGCCTTGGCTTTGGTGTTTCCCTATCGGCTCTCCCGGAAGAGAAGCTCCAAGAGCTTAAATCAATCCTGATCTCTTACCGCAAACATGGCCGTCCATACGAGTTTAGCTACGACAAGCAGGGTAAGTATATGTTCTCACTCATGAAACAGGCAGAGTGGACGGATGCAGAACTCCGGGCCTACATGATCAAACGCTTTCACAAGAGTCACTGGAATCTGCTCGATCCCAAAGAGCGCAGAGCCGTAATCGCTATGCTGCAGAACTACATCAATAAGAAAACGACAAATAATAAACCAATCTGAAGGAGAATCCTCATGGAAAAGAAAACGACAACCGAACGTACCAAGACTGACGCTCAGGGCCGAGCCATCCCAGTGTCAGTGATCAAAACCGAAATGCTGAAACAAGACTCAGTAGTCAATAACACTCTGGATCGAGTCTTACGGCTGCAGAAACGCATCATCTCCGACAAGAATAAGCTCTATGGTGAGATACAGAACTATCTCGACTATGTAGCTAAGAAGAGCGGATTGGACTGGAAAGGCAATGCCGGATTTTCCAGCTTTGATGGTAAATACAAGATCGAAATCCGCTTCAAGGAGCGCATCGAGTTCGGTCTGGAACTGCAGCTTGCCAAACAGAAGATTGATGAATGCCTGAAAGACTGGTCAGCAGACTCCAATGCCAACTTGAGAGCCATCATCAGCGAAGCTTTTCAGGTGGATAAGAAGGGTGAGATCGCTAAAAACCGCATCCTATCTCTGAGAAAGTATAACATCAAGGACCCAGTCTGGAAAGAAGCAATGGAACTGATCGATAAAGCGATCAGAGTAGTATCGACCAAGCAGTATGTATCTTTCTACGAACGTGATGAATACGGCGAATACAAGATGATCGTACTCAACTTCACGGCACTATAGGGTAAGAAAGAGTGGCAGCGTTATGTATCTCAATTTGATCAAAGTACAGGAGAATGAATCATGGCATCTATGAATAACAACATCGCAGAGGAGATCGAAAGCATGACTGTCTTTAAAGATGGACGCAACTACCGCACTGATGAAGTAGCGGACATACTCAGAGTTGACCGTTCCAGTGTTTACCGCTGGATACGGGACATCCTCGATCCTCTGCCTGCTTTTAGAACCAAGGATAATGGCCAGCTACGCTGTGCCGGAAAAGACTTAAACGACTACCTGCTTAAGCACAAGGTTCGCCCTGAGTATGAGTAATGCAATGGAGTTCCGCATCAAACGGGACAACTGCAAAGAGACTTTCCTCAATGGCAACACCGATCCCACAGAGCTGGCGGTGATCTTCGGAGTGTCCGATATCACCGTCCGCAAGTGGATCAAGAGTGGTAAATGGAATGAGTTATTCAAGGAAGAGCGCAAGCTTGACCATGAGATCGGTATCGCCCGCAAGCGGGCACGCATCCAGGCACTTCGTGAATATGCCAAGAACCCCGCAGATACCGCTTTACAGAGCCTTGTAAGCCTGATCAAACAGAATCAGAAAGACAATGAACCATCCAAGGAACTCAATGATTACATCGTTCGCTTCTTGGATCAGGTAACTGATTTCATGATCGAGAAAGGGCACGAGACTCTGCTCAAGCAGTTCCAAAGCATAGTGCTCGACCTTGCCGATTACTTGAGAGTAAGAAATGGATAAATATTTACCTTCCTCCGACATAAAGACTCCAATACCTAACCTACCTACCCTCCAATCCTACCCAGCGGAGCCGTTGCCTCCGGCTCCGCGCTTTCATGGTTACCCTCCAAACCCTCGGGGTCCCCGATTCCCAGCTTGCTGGGGATTGGGGTGAGTCCCGGTTATGTCTAAGAAGTTCATTCAGCGACATAACAAGGCACTGGCGGAGATCGCATCAAAAACGATCTCCGTCTTGCCTTTTATAGACGATAATCCCGAAGCCAAGGCTGAGCGGATAAAACGTACTAATGGAGAAGGCTGGGGTGCCTTCTCGTTCTTCTGCCATACCTATTTCCCACATATCTTCCCGCTACCTTTTTGCCCAGCGCACGAGACTATGTTCGATGAAACTGATAAGGGCTCAGGCATCATCGCCATTACCGGTTTTCGTGGGCTGGGCAAAACGGTTCTGATGGGAGTGGTCTATCCTATCTGGCTAATCATCAGAGGAGAACGCTACATTATTCATACTGCAGCAGACAGCGATCTGGCGCAGGAGAGGACAGCATTTACCTTGCATGAGCTACAGAACAATAAGCGGCTCACGATGGACTACCCAGAGCTGCAACCAATGGACAGCTTTGATCTGGACTTCTATCTCAAGAACAAAGCGAGGATCAGAGCACGCTCTATCAAGCAGACGCACCGGGGAACGATCAATCCCAAGACAGCTAAACGTCCCGGATTGATTGTCTGTGATGATATCGATAAAGAAGAGAATGTGGGTAACCAGTCCATCGGTAAGAGACGCATGGAGAAGATCTCTCAGGAGCTTGCCGGGGCCTTGGCACCCGATGGCAGTGGCAGGATCATCTGGCTTGGTAACCTGGTACATCCCAACTATGCCATCTGCCAGTTTCAGGAACTCATATTAGGCGAAATACGAGCAGATAATCCAGATTTGGATACATCATGCCAGTCTGTCCTGAAAACGCACCAGAAAGCGATTTTGCGCTTCTCTCTCGAAGATCTGCAGGGCAAGTCCATTTGGGAAGAGCAGTACCCCACTGCCACTCTGCCAAACCTACGTGCTAAGTTCGGTAATACCGGATATCAAAGAGAGATGCTTGGTCAGCCAGTCATTGAAGGTAACATCTTCAAGAACCACTGGTTCACCAAGTACCGGACCCTGCCTGATCCATCCAAGATCAAGCGGGTCTGGCTCTATGCCGATCCTGCCTGGGGAGAGAAGGGCTGTTACAAGGCTGTTATCTCCATAGGCTACGATGGAAACCGTTTCTATGTGCTTCATGTCTGGATACGTCAAACCGAGAACACCAAATTCTTCAGATACTACTATGATGCCTATCAGGAGTTGGATCGCACTTACCGAGTGAAAGCCAGGGCAGCCTGTGAAACTACCTATGGACAAGCACGTATCCTGGCTGACTTTGATCGGTGGTCACAAGACAACCGTCTACCACCGATATCGCATCGCATCAAGCGGATAGATAACAAGGATAACAAGAACCTACGCATAGAGAGGACTGAGACTATCATTGAGACCGCCAAGGTGCTCTTTCCGGAGGGGCAGGATACACCGACTCTGATATCTCAGTTCCTCACCTATCCTGATGGCTATATCGATGGCTGTGATGCACTGGCTGGATGCTTGGAGCGATTCTCTGAATATGACATCGGCAGGAATAGAGTGAAAGTTAGGCGGTTCTCCTTCTAATGAACTACTATGATCAGCTCATGCTTGAGTACTACCGGGTCCTGAATAATGCCTGGAAGACAGAGATACGAGATGCATCAAGACTTGCCATCCAGATGCTAAGTGATATGCCCCGAGCCGAGAAGCTCAATAAAGACTCCATAGATAAGCTTATGGGCATCATCAATACCCAGTTGGGAGATGACTTCGCAGCACTGGTCAATGAGCCCACCAAAGCGATAATAGACCGCTGTATCCGGCTCGGATTAAAAGACACGCAAGTGCAAGCACCCATCAAGACCAGCATCGGACTTTGGGGCATTGAAGATCAGCACTTATCATCCACCATCCAGAAGCAGCAGTTGTTCTGGATCGGTAACCACTTCGAAGCTGACATCCGGCAGAACTTTGCCGACACTCTGTCCAAGGCCATAGAGCAAGGATATACCAAAGAGATGCTCGCCAATACCCTCAAAGAACAGTTTGGAGACATTGCAGAGAAGTCATCACACTACTGGCAAGGGCTGGCAGAGCATACAGCTCTCAGAATCAGAGAGTTCGGAAGACTACAAGGCTACAAGAAAGCCCAAGCGAAGTACTACAAACTCGTAGTGATCCTCGATGATCGCACCAGTGATATCTGCCGGGCACTGGCTGCTCAGGACAAGATATATCCCCTTAACGATGCAATCGAAGTTATGGATAACCTTATGGCACTGGATACCAAGTCCAACAGCCTGGATGATGCTCGGGATTACATCAAAGCCCTGGCACCTTGGATTAAAGACGATCAGATAGAATACGACTCAGAGATGAATCCGGTCGGTATTTCCGGAGCGCATACACCGTTTCCACCGTTTCATTGGAAATGTAGGACGAGTACTATTCTATTCTAGTCGTCAACAGATCAGCACTTTAAATCTTCCTAAACCAATTTATATTTAACATTCTAATCGAACAATATAGTGTTCTGCATATTCTATCATTCTTTTCAGAAACATTTAGTAAAAACGTCTTGACAATAATTCTAAAACTCAATCTCTTGTTCTCGTGGGTATAGAGAAAGAAAGATGGAGGTAATATGCCACTTAAAAAGAACGATAGGATCATCTCGACTGGGATAATTCTTGATCCAAGTAAAAAGTCAGGTCAACTCCGTTGTACATGTGATTGTATATGTGATTGCTACAAAGACATCCTAAAAGATGCCACAAAAGCTTATGCAACCAGCTTTGCCACTTCTTATGGACAGTTAGCCTTTTAGGCAAACTGAAATCATTCAACAGATATACTCCTTCCTATACCCACTATATTTTGATTCAGGAGAATAATATGTATCTTTTAAAGGGATTATCGATTGGCAACAAGCATTATGTTTATGATGGAGTTTCGGGAACAATATTCTCAACGAGCAAGGAATTATCAAAGCATGCATATGCCATTAGAAGCAGTGATAGGGATTCAGTTATTACCGCTCTTCTTAATCTTGGGTTAAAGAGAAGCACTGCAACAAAAATATATGTTGAGTTTTTCAACAATCTTAGGGAACATGTATCTGATGTGATTGATATCAGCGATATTGCATTTTATCAGCAATCCAGTTTAGATGTATTTCCTAATAGCGATATTATTCCTGAGCAAATAGTATTCTGCATAACAGAGAATTGTAACCTGCGTTGTTCATATTGTTGTTATAATGATAATTACAACTTAACCAGAGGCATATCCACGAAGTCAATGCCAATATCAATAATACAAGCTGTTGTAGATTATTTACCAACACCTCAAGTTAAAGAGTATACATTCGGCTTTTATGGGGGTGAGCCATTATTAGAATTCGACTTAATACAAAGAGCAGTATGCATAATCCAGAAGAAATTCCCACTTTCAGACTTTTCAATGACGACCAATGGAACTTTGTTAACGAGAGATGTTGTAGATTACCTTGTAGCGAAGAAATTCTACCTTACAATCAGTGTCGACGTTAATCAAGATATCCATGATAGAAATCGAAGATTTCAAGATGGGGCACCTACCTATAATTTGATTATTAACAACCTGGAATACATGAAGCTAAAATATCCTGATCACTATTCAAGTCATACTCAGTTTCGTGCGACAATACTTGACCCGAACGACTGGGTTACAGTTGATAAATCAACAAATTTAAATATATCAACTACATCTACTGTATGCCATAACTCCGACGATACTATGACTATCCCAGAAATGTCAGAAGAAAGTAAGGCCATATTAGATGCGAGTTACAGATTAGTTCATGATGAATTACTTCAGTGTAGTCCAGAGAGTATATTGTCTCTATCATCAAAGGCACAGGATTTGTTTAAAGTATTATCAATAATTCACTGCAGGATAGCAAATTCAAATCACCTTCATCTAGGTGGAATTTGCAATCCCCCTGGCGGTAGAAAACTTTATGTTGACTCACACGGCGATTTTTACATCTGCGAAAAGGTAGATTATGCCTTAAAAATTGGAAGCTATCTGACTTGGATTGATAAGGATTTAGTCAAAAAAATCATTATAGATTTCGTCTCTTTTAAATTGAAACATTGTAGCTTCTGCTGGGTCAATAAGTTGTGTAGTTTGTGTTTTAGTTCATTGCTCAATAATACAGGTTTTGTTATTCATAACAACGAATGCAATACGGAAAGAATTAAGTTAGAAAATTCTTTAAAATTGTACATAGAAATTATTGAAGCTGGGAAAGTCGATCTGCTTGATGGCATTTCGAAATGGATAAATGAAAAGAGATATTAGTAACATGAACAGCTGCTTAGCATCTAATCAGATATAAGTACTAGTATGAGATTATACGTTAGGTTACTATCTGCATAACTGACTATGTATGCTGTATCCTAGCAGGTGAGATCAGAAAGAATGTATAAGAGTTTTTACTTACTTCTGGTTAAAATATTTAAGCCTTACTACAAAAGTATATTTGTATATTGCATTCTAATGGTTATTAATGCTATACTTTTGATGCCAATCCCGTTCTTGTCACGGTATATAATCGATGTTTGCATTCCTGTTAAAAATTACGCCAGTATACTGATTATCGCACTGGCCATATTCGCTGTTTACATAGTTCAGAAACTGCTGGGTTATTTTCAAGGGCTTTTTTTTTACAAGGTTAACAGGCTTGGGGTAATACGTTTACGTGCGCTAATGCTTAAGAAATTATATAGGGTGCAAGATGCAATTAGAAGGAGGTTCTCATCTAGCTACTTAACTATGAGAGTTGATGCGGATACTGAAAACCTTAACCCGCTATTTGCAGATCGGCTTGCATTACTCTTACAAGACATTCTGTATTTTATAGTCGGAGTTATCAGCATGATTTTTCTAAGTAAAAAATTGTCAATCATTGTGCTGGCTTCTTTGCTTTTATATGTACTTGAGATAGCCTTTTATAAGGATAAATTAACTGCTGCTGCCCAAAAGAATATTGAATCTAATGCTGTTTGTTTCGCTAACACTGAAGAATGCATACAAGGATTACGTACTTCAGTATTGTTCCAGAACCCTTCGTATTTGTTTAGTAAATTCTTCAGATATGAGAAAAATACATTTAAAACGGGAATCTTTCAGTTTAATATGTCTATGAAGTATTCTATCATTTTATCTGTTATATCGTATATCCCATATCTGACCTCTCTGCTTGTTGGTGCGTCATTGATCATTAATAACCAATGGTCATTAGGTTCGATGCTGGCATTTCAGAGTTTCATTGCCTATGTTTTTGATCCTGTGACCAGTATCATGAACTACATCTCATCATTGCAGAGCTCTAAAGCTTCGATTTCAAGAATTCAAGAAGTTTTTTCATATGAAGAAGAGCCATCATCTAGTAAGATATCGATGGTACAAAGCGTAGAATCAATTGAGTTTAAAAATGTATCTTTTGCTTATGACAGCAACAAGATATTAACTAACATCACTTTTTCTATGAGAAAAAATGAAAAAGTGGCTTTGGTCGGACCATCAGGATCTGGAAAATCAACTATCGTGGCTTTGTTGCTCGGATTGATAAGACCATTATCTGGGGAAATACTGATTAACAATATCTGTGCAGACCAAAGCCTATTGATCAAGTATCGAAGCAGAATAAAACTCATAGAACAAGAAGGATTTCTGTTCGATTCAACTGTTGAAGATAACATGAAACTCGTGCTATCATGTTCTAATTTAGCGCAAATAAAAGCAAGAGTTGCTCTGGAACATTTCGAAGCTTATTTCCCTTGTTGGGATGATGTTTATCACAATCGTGTAGGCCCTAATGGTAATAAACTATCCGGAGGTGAGAAGCAACTTGTTTGCCTTCTTCGCTGTTTGCTTACAAACCCAGACATTATGATACTTGATGAGACCACTTCAAATGTTGACGAGGATAGGGAGGATAGAGTTTTGAAGTATCTATTAGAATCGGGATGTGGGATTATTATGATAACACATAGATCAAGAAACCTTAATCGCTTTGATAAAGTAATATTCATTGAATCGGGTATTGTTACTAGTCAGAGAGTAAATGGAGATTAATAAAAAACAACACCGAATTCAATAACATTTATATTTAACATATAACCTCCTTCTAAGGTCGATATTCTTGTTTGTAAAATGACTCAGTTCTAATAGGCCACTTTTCAAGGATACTCTTCCACGGGGTATTGATGCGAATCTTGTAGCAGGTCGCCATATTATTGATACTAAATTTAACTCGGTAATACTACTTAAAAATTCTGATTGGATAGAGCCATCAGTCCGCAGTTTTAGAGCCACCAATTCTGATTCTGAGAGCCATTTGATGGTTAGGGACATTTCAGAGGCTAAAACAGATTCACTTTACATGAGCATTTAGATTATTCATACTGGAGAATGGCCTTTTGAGTTTTCCTTCGGGATAGCTAAAAATGAGAGCGAAAAGGGAGTGCTAGTCAGCACTCCCACTCACTTTGTGTTTGGCTATCCATGGCAGGTTGCTCAATAGAAGAGCCTACTTCCGTTTCACCAAATGGGTCAGTTATCATGAGCTATTGTGTTGGTCAAGAGATTGTTTTCAGCAATATACGATTCGTGAATAACTCCAAAGGGCATTTGAAGCGAAGCTTGTGTCGATGGCTTATAGCTAGTTGATAATAATGTAATATAGGATGTGTGATGTGACTCTGCCTCTTGCATCCGGAACCTGTGGCTCTTATTTCTCGGAGAGGTGGATCAGGACATCCGGAATATCCAACTACTTCCTTATAATCGTTGGCTCAGTAGTTTCAATCTTTGGGTCTCTTTGGGATATCCAGAACGGGCAAGGAAGTAGAAAGATACGTATATGAACAGAATGCGATTGGTTATCCCTAACACTTTCATGAGCTCTCAATAACTGATGAGGTAAACGTGTAATCATAAGTCGTCAGCAATCTAAGGAGTCATCATTAACATACAATATAGCATCTAGTAAACGATAGTGTGGCGTTCTCCGAATTACCACGCAGTAAGTTAGTACTATCTAAAGTATCCATGCAGCCCCAAGTTATCCAACAAAAGTTGTTTAACGAGACGTTAAGTGTTATGCACAGAATGAACAATATTCTTCATTAGGCTTCTTGGACTATCCGTCCATCGTAGAGATTGATAATCTTTTGTGCATATCCTGCATATTTATCGTCGTGAGTAACCATTACGATTGTTCTACCCTCTGAATTCAAGTCTTGAAAGATACTCATTACTTGTTGTCCATTAAGAGAATCGAGATTTCCTGTGGGTTCGTCAGCTAGGATTAGCTCGGGATTGGTTATTATGCACCTTGCAACTGCAACCCTTTGCTGCTGACCACCCGATAGTTGATAGGGATAGTGATTCATGCGGTGGGATATCTCCAAGCTGTCTATCACTTTATGTATCTTTTCTTTCCTATTGTCTGGTGATACTCCCATGTATATCAAGGGTAGTTCAATATTCTCAAAAACTGATAATGAATCGATAAGATTGAATTTTTGAAAGACAAACCCGATGGTGCTTCTTCTGAGGCGGTCTCGTTCGTTGATACTGAGAGACTGGGTCTCGATGCCATTCAAAATGTAGCTTCCTTTGGTTTGCAAATCCATCAAGCCTAAAATATGGAGCAGGGAGGATTTCCCACACCCTGAAGGACCTTTGATGGCAACAAAAGAACCCTTATTAATACTGAGATTCAGTATCTCTAAAGCAGTTGTTTCGACTGTGTCTGTTCTGTAAACTTTGCTGAGATCACTTATAGATATCATTATATTCTCCTTCATTCAGATTGCAGATATTGAATTGGGTTGGTCTTCCAAGCCTTTCGGCTGTTCAAATACAAGGGCAGGAAAACTACAAGGAATAGAATTATCACACATATCGGCAATACCCACCAGGGATAACCAACTGGCAAAGCAAACCTTGCGAAAAACTCTTGTGCCAAGTAGTAGGAACCAAGAAACCCAGCCAAACCAGTAACGCAAAATAAACACACATAACTCTTTAGCAGTAAAAACAAAATATGGCTGAATTCAGCACCACAAACTTTCCTGATGGCGATGTCCTTCAACTGCCGATAGAATTGTAGTGAACTAACAGCGTAGATTCCCATGATACTTACTGCGCAGATAATGAAAGCAAACAAGATGGTAAGAGTCACATAGATTCTGTCCGGCTGGTAATAGCGAATGAACTCCTCAGTCACATCCAGCGAGCGGAATCCCAATATGCCTCTACCGCTAATTTCCTCGAATAGATCATCAATCCTGCCCTGCACCTCGTATTTTTTCCCTGCTTCATAGGTTATCTGGAAAAATTGAAGCTGCCCTGGGGTTAGAACGTAAACCATGGGGATCATCTGGATATGAGTTGGGAAGAACCAGGCATCATTCACCACTGCGTCAATTTGGTAGAATTCACCTTCAGCACTTCCTGGTGTTCTAATTGTCTTTCCCAATGGTGATTCGGCTTGGGAGAACCGATTAACAAATGTTTGGTTCACGATTACTGCGTTACTTTTATCAGCACCGGGCAGTGCTCCACTTAATATCGGCAGTTTACGTTTTGTGAAGAAATCTACGCTAGTTCCTACCACATACGCTTCAATTTGCTGCGCATTCTTTACTCCTCCCAACTCAAGGGCAGTTTCGCTATATCTTGAATCCATGTCCAGTCTATCAGTAACCACGCTGAAATTAGTGGCAGTTTCGTACAATACTCCAGGAATAGCTCTTATCCTGTCACGCAAGGCATTGCTATCATAGAACATTGGATTCTTGCTTCCCACCATTGTGAGGTATCTGTATTGCAAGGTGTTGTTTGCCTCAAAGCCAATCTCATGATTAATAACCGAATAGTAACCAATACTTATCACACCGGCGAGAGAAATGAAAAGGAAACCTATCGCCAATTCGGCATATAGAATGGACTTAACTCCTATTGCCCGCTTTTTATGGCGATCATCTGTATTGCTTATCACACCCCTGGAAAAATGCCCAGCAGAGAGAAAGCCAGATATAAAGAGAATCAACAGCATCCCAAGTATGGCAAATGCTTCTTGGAGAAGAGTGGGATTGGTATAAAATCCCACCAGTTTATGAAAAACTTTAGCTACCAATAGATATAAAGAGCCGCTCAGTAGTATTGCTATAAAGAAATAGCTTACGTACTCTGTAAACAATTGTACGAAAATATCCTGCTGAAGTGACCCAACTGACCTCCTGATAGCGAATTCATCCCTCCGTTGTTGCCAGGATAGAATAACTATATTAATAAAATTCAAGAGTGCCGCCAGTAGCAACAATGCTCCAATCCCCATAACGGCATAAACACTCATAGAGTTCATAGTAGGTTCATCTTCTTTTAAATTGCCGATAAAGTGAATCCTCCTAATCTGGTCAAGATGAACGGTCTTCTTTTCTTGAGAGTCACTAAGCTCTGCATTGTTTGCCAGCATCTTATTGATGGCTGATTCAACGCTTGAGACATCCTTGGGGTTGGGAATTCTCAGCCGGATATGCCCTCGTAACAAGTATTCCTGTGGTTCGGTGACACTGGTAAGTGAGGTTGGAAGCAAATCATAAATATCGGCTCGTAAATGCAAATTCTGTGGCAAATCCTCAAACACGCCTGTTATAACATAACGAGGCCTGTCTCTAACCATTATCTGCTTGCCGACTGGATTCTCATCCCCGAAGTACCTTTCCGAAAATCTCTTGCTGATAATCAAACTTGAATTGTCAACCAGCAGTGAATCCTTATTTCCATAGATGAACCGCATTTTGTAATGTTCAGGCAGATTGCTGGTAACCGAGCATTTATCATTGATGGCAATTCTCTTGCCTTCGCAGTTAAGGTTTATATCAAGAAAACTATTGTGCATTATTACGAAGTCTTTTATTTGTGGTATCTCTCGTATTATAATGCCGGCTGTCTGGAGATAAAACCCACTTTCATGTACTGCTTCACCTTCAGACGAAACAGAACTCAACCTTAGCCGATACCATTCACTTTGACTGGAAACAGATTTATCAAAATTCCAGTAAAATAAGCAGTAGGATAGTATAAGGATACTTGCTACCAAGCTAAGCGAAAGCCCGATAATAGCAATGCCAAAGCTTATCCTGTTCTTCTTCATCATTTTTAACGCAAAACGGATGTTTTGAAATAGCATGGAGTCTCCTTCTATTTGATGATAATGTCGTCCTTCTTTAGCCAATCTTTGTATGATGAAGTAATCACCTTTTCACCTTCTCTAAGCCCAGATACAACCTCTATATCACGGATGTTCTTGAAACCAAAAGTGACATTCCTTCTGCTTGCCCTCTTTCCAGATTTATCCACAACAAAAACCCATTGTTCCCCACTATCCACAAGGTACTGTCCCTGAGGTAAAATGAATGCATCCTGCAGTTTCTCAGAAAGCAGTTCTACCGAAACAAATTGTCCCGACCTGTAACTTTTAGGTATCTCACCAATCAGATTTACTTGTATGTAATCATTTATAAGTTTGGGGTTGATTCTGTCCAATCTAAGTGTAATCTCCTCATCTCCCGCATAAAACCGAGCTTCTTGCCCAACCGTGAGCTTCGGTAGATAAAACTGGCTGACTTGTACCTGGACATAGTAACTTGAAGTATCCTCTAAGACTGCTATTGTTGCCCCTGTAGAGATAATCTGCCCTTGATTCACATTTAGTTCGGTGACAACTCCATTGATTGGTGCTTTTATCTCAAGATCATCCAGCTTCGACCTGATCTGGTCTAAACCAAGGCGGATGGTATTTATCGACTGGCGCAACTGTCCAATATGTTGATCTCGAAACAACGAATCAGATGCAGCCTCTTCTGTTCTGGCACGATAGCTAAAACTTGCCAATTCATAATCTTCTTTAGAAGTGAGGAACTCTTCTGTGGATATATGTTCATTCTGCCATAGTAGTAAATTTGCATTATATGAACGTTCTGCCCTTTTAAGTTTCTGCTTTGCTTCCTCTATTTGAAGCTGCTTCGTCAAACGATTTTGATTGTTCGTAATTATTGCATTATTTAGATTATTGATTTGTTCAGTTAAAGCAGTCTCTTGCGAAAGGACATTCAGCCGTAAGTCATCATTGCTGAGCTTAAGGATTACGTCACCTGCGTGGACACTATCTCCTACTGTATGAATTAGTAAATCTACTTTCCCCCCGACAGAAGCTTCAATCTGATATTCGTGAACGGGAACAATTTTTCCCTCAGCTTTGAAGCTTCCTTCCATGACACCATATTTTACAGTACAAATCTGTATGTCTTCTAACCTAACTGTTGTCCTCTTAATCGACCGTATAATGCAAAATCTAATAGATAAAAGCACGAGAACTATAACAAAAAGAGAAATGCTATACTTTGCTATCTTTCTATGAAATGGATATTTCTGTGCTATTATTCGATCCATGTTACATCCTTTATAGTTTCCAAAGTAAGCGAACCAATAGTTCAATCAAGGCATTTGGTTAATTCTATCTTTAATAATGGAAACAATGATTGAACTACTACTCAAAATGTCAAGTCATTTATATCAATTCACATCCCCCCGTTTTTCATACACGGAATTTCGAGCTGCATATAATTGTTCCACACTCCCTTGAATTTGTCCACATTATACCTTACAACAAACGAAAAACATAGGGTCACGATATTGGAGAGTTTGTAGTAGATAAAGTCGTATATTTTCTTCCAAAGTTTCGGCCGGTAGATGATTTGATGCGGGAAGGAGACAATAATATCTTTAGCACACATCTTCAGTGAGTACAGATAGCACATTGCCAGGAGGAGAACCTGATTCATGTTTTGGAGTCTTAAATATGTCATTAACTGTATATTTTCCCAGCCATATACCTGCTTGATGTGTTTATGCACCTCTTCAATCTTCCATCTTGTCCTGTACATCCGGATAGCCTTTTTGATGATTTCCTTTTCGGACAAATTTGGTAGGCTGGGAAAGTCACATAAGAAGTGGAAAATCCCTTTTGTCTCTCCAGGATGCTTTGCAAACTTAGACACAACCAACAATAAATCAATGGTTTCCGGGTTCTTCCTAGGATATGGGTCCAGACGCAGTTTAACCCTCATTAGCCCACACTTAATTATCTCATTGTTTTCTTTGAGTTTGATTTTTGTATCACGTTTAACCATTTTAATCACTTCACTAAAAGCAATTTCTTCTCCATCTACGATTAGGTTTCTAATACCCTTGCCCCTAACGATGTAATTCATCCCCAATTGATTAAGCGACTTGAAAAGTGTCCGGTCATCATAACCCCTGTCGAAGATGTAAACTCCCTTGTTGCATGAAGCCAAGTTGATTGCTACCAGACGATCTTCAAGTATTTGCGACACGCTATCAAGTTCCATATCCCTTGCAATCAAATCAGAGCTAATAGGGCTGATCTGGTAACCATTATCATCGCTGTTGAAAGCGATGGTGTTGAGGAGTGTGTAGCCAAGCTTATCATGTTCGCCAGTGCTTCCGTCTCTTACTTTCTGAAGCCCCTCCATCTTCTTCGCTTTGGCCTTGATGATATCGCTTTCATCTATAATTATCCCTGTCTCCATATCAAATCCACGGCATTGCTTTAAGATAATCGAGTCTTGAAGCCTTGTACCAAAGTCTTCTTTGTTCAGGTGCCTGGTAAAACGTTTACAAATGTTTTTGGGTGAGTGTTCTTCCAGCAAGCTCAGGGCAATCTGATTGTTGATTACAGATTGAGATTTCAATATTCCTAAACTTATATCTTGCAAAAACTTAAACTCAGGTTTCGTAAAGCTTTTACTGTGGCTTCTGATGTGATGGTTAAAATTAACTTGCATCTTTTCTTTGGTCTTGATTTGTTGTCCATTAATCATGGGTGACTCCTTATATCAAATTCATAAACCAACATATCTGGAGTCCCCTTTTTTAGCAAGAAAAATAATGGACAATTAGTAAAGATATCCTACTTGTTTTTCAAGAAGATATCCACAGCTACCCACATAGCAGCAGCATATATAAGATAACTGAAGTTTTGCCTTAAACTGCCTAAAATTGTAGGAGTTATCCACATTTTTTGTGGATAACTAGGCGTATTTATCCTATTGTCGAAGTTTTCAGTAATTACAACGCAATTCTCAGCAGAAAATTATCTATTTGCGGACGTGATACACATTTTCAGGTATAACATGATGCTATATGATGGTATTGCATATGCTTACGGAATAGTTATGAAAAATATCGGGGGGATGTGTGATTTATATCAAATCATCTATCCGATAGCATAATGCTATACAAATCAAGACATATTTAATGCACATGGGACAATTTCTGTCGCATCCTTGCTCATCTGTATTTGTCGGCATACAGGGCAGTTCTTTCCTTGCTCCATATCAAAATATCCAATACGAGCACAAGGAGAAAGCATGACCGATGCATTGTTGAATCTCATCAAAACCCAGCTTGTCAGACACGAAGGCCTACGATTGAAGCCATACCGCTGCACAGCAGGCAAATTAACAATCGGTGTTGGACGCAATCTCGATGACTGCGGCATTTCCCAGAAGGAAGCTTATGCCCTGCTGGATAGTGATATCCGGAACTGCGAACAACAGCTATTGGATGAGATTCCGGTTATCTACAGTGCACTGGATGAGGTTCGCCAGTCGGTGCTGCTCAACATGTGTTTCAATTTAGGTTTGAAGGGGCTCCTTGGCTTTAACAACACTCTGGCTTTCATTGCTGCTGGCGACTGGGAACGGGCTGCCAATGGGATGTTGGCGTCTAAGTGGGCAAAGCAGGTTGGGTTCAGAGCTATTGAGCTATCCGAGATGATGAGGAAGGGCAAGTGATCCCTATCCCGGTAGAGACTGACACCATGCTCTCCATTCTCAATCTTCCAAAGGAGATGGGTGATAATGCTATCTTCAAAGAGCATAAGGGTATAGTCATGGAGATGATCAATATTCTTGTTCTACCGGAGCATTACGACCGGGCTATTCAAGATGATTTGCCTGAAGAGGAGCCGTTCCTGATCTCTTTTCGTTTTGGGTTTTGCTTCCTGATGCTGCACTCCACTGCCGAGTTTCTCAATTTGAAGACCCTGGGCGAGGGTATTGTTAAAACCGTAGGATTAGACCAGTCTGCTACCGAACTGCTCACAGGGAGCGAGATTGACGCATTTAAAGCCAAGCTTGAGCTGCGAGCTCTGGTGGCCTTGCAACCCTATCTGAATAACGCTGGACTGGATCGTTTGAACGAACTCAAGCCCCGACCTGCCAGATCAATCCGAGTGGGAGTGATATGAGCTTTTACCACGAATTAACACAAATAAAAGCACGAATGGGCACGAATAATGGGTGACGAGATTATGAGAGAAGTTTATCTGGCTATCTATACAGCTCTGGAGAGCCGACTGCACCTGATCGGTTCTGTAATCGATGCAGATTCTCGCAAAGAGATATTGGCACAGCAGATTTACGATAAGGGCGACTTCTATGGCAACACCGGATACTTAGTTCAAACTGATCCCAATTCCATGATCCTGAGAGTAGGCTCCAACGTTAAGCATGAACCTTTTGTTTTGGGTGGCAAAGTGCCTTCCTGGACTCCGATCGCCCCACTGATCGCTTGGGTCGAACGCAAGCACCTGTCTTGGACTGACAAAGAGACAGGTAAGCAACAGACCGTAGCCGAGATCGCATATCTCATCCGGGGTAAGATCAAGCGGGAAGGCATCGCTGCCCGTAATGTGTTTGCCTCAGTGATCGCTAACCGGGAGCAGTGGATATACCAGCAACTGAACGATATCGAGGTGAGTCTATGAACCCCCATGACAAGTTTATCGCAGACCGGAACCGGATAGTCGATGCCTTGAATTTTTCCGATATACCCACCATCCAGTTCAACAAGGATGCAATCCCCAAGCAGTTACCTTGCGCTATCGTGATCCTGGACGCTGAGACAGGTAAGAACGGTACTTCCAGACAGTATGTGAGTACCGATCTGGCATGGACAGTATTTCTGATCGTTAATGCCCAGAATGTATCCGATCCAGATAGAGACCTTTATCTGCTCAAGGAGAAGTTCCGCTCTTTCTACCTAAAGCTGATGAACCGGGACCTGCCCAGCATAGAATACTATACCAGCCGCATCGACGGCACTCGTCTAGTCAGAATCGCCAAAATCGACCTGCTAAAGAGCGGCACGGGAGCAGGATCATGAGAGTGATGCGTATTGGCAATCATACCATAGCCTTGAGTTCAGTAAGCGATCTCATAGAAACCAAATATAAAGCGGAACCTGTTGATCTATCTAAGTGCCACAGGATCGGGAAACAACTGATCTCCAAGGCAGCCGAGACCAAGAAAGTGGTCTCACAGCCCTACTCTATGAGCAAACTGCTCACCTTACTCGATACAGACGAATACCACTCCGGTTGTATCGATGCGCTCTCGATGGCTACCGTCATGCAGTTCGAGTGCAAGAACAGCCAAGTTAAGGCCTGGATGGAAGCTGCTGAGTTCCCTGCCTGTGAAGACCAGACCACTATCCTGGCAGAGATGATCAAGTTCTATCTCGCCAGCGGTAATGGCTTCCTAATCAAGATGCGCAATGCTCAGGGTCAGTGGATGGGGCTGGAACGGATGCTTCCATCTGAAGTTCAGATCGTGGAGAACTATGACGAGTTCGGCTTCTTTAGACCCGACTATATCCAAGTGAAGAACAACCAGAAGAAGGACTTCGCTTATGCGGATATCATCCACATCAAGAAGTCCACTCACAAGAGCAATGCCTGGGGTTTAGCCTGTCTGCCTATAGCCATCAACATCGAGATATTAGGCGAGATCAAGACCTTTGATTACAACAACTTCAAGAATGGTCTGATGATCGATTACTTCATGATTGTAGAAGGTGGCACCCTCCGGGACGGCACAGTCACTGACGAACAGGGCAATGAAGTGCTCACCGATGCCTATACCGAGATCGAGAAGGCACTCACAGAAGTGAAAGGCAATGCCAAGAGCCATTCTACGGTATTAATCGAAAGCGAAAGCAGAGATGTGAAGATACGCCTCGAGCCACTGCGTCAGCAGGACAGAGAAGGTGGTTTCCTGAGCCTAAAGAAAGACTTACGAGAAGGTATTCTGGCTTATCACCGGGTCCCGGCCAGGATCGTCTCACAGCTTATCCCAGGGCAGCTTGGTGGCGATAACAAGAGCGATATGCTGATGTTCTACCACTTCGTAATCAAACCTCTCCAGAAACGCTTAGCACTCACATTGGCGATTGAATT
>Ga0265294_10003040_pt1 | contig 21756 bp, 10 predicted proteins | sample MunlanPumphouse3_FD_192504 | JGI IMG/M metagenome (GOLD analysis project Ga0265294, IMG submission 192504) | Groundwater microbial communities from a municipal landfill in Southern Ontario, Canada - Pumphouse #3 | ecosystem: Environmental > Aquatic > Deep subsurface > Groundwater | place... | reverse complement strand
CGATAAGACCCATCTTCGAGACCTTTTCGATAGAACTAAATTTCAAAATGTTAAAGAACGTTTTAGGCTTAATGAGCCAAATTTATTTAATTTTTAAATCGTCCCAATTTTAATGGGACACTAGTGTAATAACATGCCATATAAATTATATCTTCTCCCATACCGTTGAATGTAACTCTCCCATTCTCTATTTTTCCCCATTGTACCGGTTTCCATTCTCCATTATTAAACACACACAAATAAGCATAATAAGTTTTCTCTGGAATATCTTTTAATTTGACTGTTACATCAACGGTTTTAAAATATTCCCCGGATACATCCTTTTTCCTGAAATTCATAAATAAATCCGGAACATCTTCTTTTGAAACTCTTTTATCAATTCCAGGACCTTCAAAGTAATTTTTATATGTATTCCTAAAAACTTTAGGTAATCTGCTGCGTCCCCATGTTAAATCAAATGTTTCATTAGTGTACATTTTTTTATATTCCCATCTGTCAGGAACCCAAAATGGATCTAAAGCATAAGATTCTCCATCTCTGATAATCACATTCCAAACATGTGCATTATTTTTATTACCCCACGCCGGTATAAAATCAATAGCTGCCGCCATACCTAATGAAGAAAACAATAGTGAATTAAACCAACAACGGATATCACATGTCGCAAAACAAAGTTTTTCCAATGTGGTTGCATCTAATATCGGGATATCTGCTCCATAAAGTTTGGAAAACTTTATATTGCTATACTTATGTAATAATGAGTCCGCTTCTTCAATCATATCTTTACCTGCTTTGGTAAAATATGCGCCATGATGTCGTTCGTAAAACATTTGACGAGCATTATCTATCACTATGCCATTTGTTCGCCTGTACGGTAAAATATATTCACAGAAGTCTTCAAAAGAACAATTTTGTGTATAAACATTTTCTTTCCATGCCTTGAAAGCCAAATCAATTTCAGTAATAAGTTGTTTTGCTTTTATATTTTCAAGATCAGGCATATCGGGAAGTTGAAATATCAAAAAATTTTTATTATTAAACTCATCCCATCGTTCCTCAATTTTTCCACCGATTAATCTGATATCATAATTATCTGCTTTGGCTATTGAATCATATTCTTCGTAGAAAGGCTGGCAAATTTCTTTTATTTCATTGTTGTATGTAAATAAACCATTCATATTTTCAATAAGGAATATGGCGGATTTGAGCTTTAATGAATCATTTTTATAATATTCCAAAACTCTTAATAACTCTTTCTTATTGTTTCCAGCAAGCGCTAAAGCTTCATTAAGATTTTCCTGAGCATTAGTTTTTGTATTAATATTTATTACTATAAAAAGCAATGAAATGATAAGATTATTTATATGCCATCTCATTTTTTAATGAAATTAAAAATTGATACTGAAGCGTTTATAATTATATCTATTGGTAAATCAACTAAATCAATTTATTTCATCACAGCCGTACCAAATCTTTCCGGTCGTCCGAAACTTCCCCGGGTCATCACCCACGACGAAAGTTCGAGCAGGGCGTCTTTAGGCCGGCGTTCGCGGTTGAAGTTCAACCCGAATTTCGGCGTCAGTTGCATCTCTCCGACGGGAATAGCCAGTTCCACCACCCATTCCTGTTTTTCCCTGTTAATTGAAGCGGCGGCTTTTACGCCGGTATCCCATTTGCCGTAACTGCCATCGGTCATGAAGACTCCGCGGGGATTTACGGCTATATGATAAAACTTCGTCTGTGTAAGTCCGGGATCGAGGAATACTTCCACACAATCGTCGCCCGTCACTAATCCTTCTTTAGCAGTGGCATTTACGGTGAGATAATCAATCACTTCCTCGGTACAGGTAAACGCCACATAAAAGACACCGCCGTTGAATCCGCAATTTACTCTGGTGGGCATTTGCGGGTTTCCGACGAATTCGTTAAGCGTAAGTTTGACCTCAGAGGCACCCTTCCATTCTTCAGGACTTAGCTGTCCGTCGATCACCGGAGCATTGGCCAGCGCAGGGATTTCTAAGGTCTTTTGTGTATCATTCGGTCTGGCTATACTCTTTGACAGTTTGACAGTAGGTGGAAGTTTTACTCCCGTGGAAGGAATCTCTCCCGATTTTTCCATCATATTTACAATTTGAGCCGCCACCATCCAGCGTATCCGGTCATAATCCTCTAATTGAAGGTTATTGCTGTATTTGTAATTGCCACTTGCATAAGCCAGCACTTTTCCTTCCGGAGGAATAAAACTGTACTGCCGGGCTTCATCTTCCGACAAATAGGTCGTCCAATCCATATTCTTATACTGAGCGGCAAGACGGTCACTCAGGTCGGAACGAAGTTCATCAAGCATTTTCTCAGCTACATCGGCAGCTTGTTTTGCCGCTCCGCCCTTGGCTTTTGCCTTTTGAATTGTTTCCTGACAAAGCTCTAAGTAATACCTGTCATTGATTCCCTGGCGTATTCCTTCGAAGCCGATGGACGAGCCACCCGGATGAACTTCTGTTGGAGGATAATGATGAATCCAATCACCAAAACTCCCATCCAGATCGTTGTAAAAATCGCCTCTACCACCATAATATACCCAGTTGAAAGTCCCGTCGAGACCGAATTTCCAGCTGAACAGTCCGCATGCCCATCGACCACATTCGCTGAGCCAGCCCGAAACATCGTAGTTATATAACGTGACTTTCCGGTTTCCGGCCTGTGCTTTGCGTACATCGTCAACAGAACTGAGCGCGGCATTATAATTCCAAAAATCAGCATAAGGACCAGCAATGTTCACAAAGTAATTATCGCCGGGACCATCCTCTTCGGTTGGAATACCTGCCGCATGTAAAACTTTCAGCAAATGCAGGTTGTCGTCCCTCTCCTGCTGAGTATGCCATCCCGGTTCATCGAAAGGTTGGATATACATGATAGGCCAACCTTCTACTTTTGCTATTTCAGCCAGTCCTTTATAAAAACTGACATACACCGAATCATATTCCGGTGTTCCGAATTTATAATTTTTTGCAGCTTTTTGACCAGCTTGTGTCATATCAATTACCGGCTCTGAAAAATTATTTTCTTTATACGCTTCCATAATTAGTTCGAAGAGCGTATTGCCTTTGAAATTAAACTTTACTCGACCATCTGCTGTGACGCTATAACTTGAAGGATCAACACCGTTACACAAACCGATGGAAGTCATGCCATGGTATCTCATATCCGCCAGATCATGACGCACCTGCGCCCGCTTAGCATCAACCGTTTTGAGCTTACCAAATACCTGATTGTAATCAGAATAATACATACCATACATTAAACCCTTTTTTTCCGTCAACTTAAAAGGAAGTATCCGTATTTTCAGGGGAACTTTCAGTGAAGCCTCCTTAGTATGGATCGTAATTTTTCCTGTATAGATTCCGGGACTGGCATTTTCGGGCGATTGAAAGTTAATCCAGAATTTCCGGCTCCGGTCGGCAGCAATGGCAACCGGACTTTGGAGTGGTGTGATGTAGGCAGGAGCATTCATCAGATGCTGTGGTTTCTGGTACATGAATCTTTTAGTCAGATGCATAACCACGTTTGGAGTCATGCATTTTGAGGGAATCACAGCTCCATCTCTTTTCTTCAAATCGGATAGTTCCAGTCTGATTCCTTCCACATCGCGTAAAGCATAGATACTAAAAGTAACCGGAATAATCTCTCCCTGAGCTGCAAATGCTTCCAACACTGTGAGCCGGGTCGAATCAGGCCTCGAATGTTCAAACGACATTTTTAACGAATGGCTGGGATAGACAATGATTCCTTTTTTATTTTCAGCACGTGTAGGTACCGGTTTTGACTTCATTTCAACATATACAACCGACATATTGGTCGTATTTTTATTATTGATTGAAGTTTGTGCCTGCAAGGCTGTAAAAGATAACAATGCGAAGGCAGTGATAAGCGATATTAGTTTTGTTTTTTTCATGTATTTATTTTTTTGAAACTCAAAAGGCACAAAAGAGCAAATATCGAACAGTTAATAACTGAAAGTGATAAGTGATAAACTAAAGTGTACTTATGCTTATGTGACTTATATGACCTATATGGTTCAATATTAAGTATTTTACTTTTGTGTTTTCTTCGTCTTCCTTATGTATCTTTTGAGTTTCATATTAATTGTTCATATTAATTGTGTATGATTTTAGAACATCCTGATATATTCCGTCGTAACAATTGCTTCAATCTTTTTCACCGCTTGTTCATAATCAAAAGCATTGCCTGTATTCTTATTCGTGTCGGTCATGCTTTGCAGCCAGTCTTCCAAACGCGCATCGATATTTTCATCATAAGGTTTACCTACTCCCAGGTTGCGCGGCCACAGCCGGGCTTCGGCAATCTTTTGTTTTGCGGTCTCCATATTTCCTTTAGAAATAGCTTCCGCTGCCAGCAATAATTTCGCCGCACGGTAAAGCAGATGTCCATCAGGATCGCCTTCAGACGGAAGGAAATTTATTTTGGACAACACTTCCTCTGCCCGGGCATAGGCACCGTTTTTCAGTAAAGTTCTGACGTACATAAGGCCGGTTGGGAAATGTCCCTGATTCTTCTTATAAAATGCAGAGATCACTTCCAATGCTTTTTTATTGTCTCCTTTTTTCAGATAAAAACAAGTCAGCTCGTGTGTGTAACGCCATTCGCCCGGCGATAAAGAAGCTGCCTTTTTCAGATCGTTTTCCTGTAAAACGATATCGTCGGTTAAGGTTGCCCTGAAAGCAAAAAAAGGAGCAAAGCTGATTTTATCAGTCACCGCAGCTATCAGATTAAAAGCTTTTTCCCTGTCGTTACGGGAGCGGTACAAGAGCGATAAATAATATCGGGACTGCCAGTCGGTTGATTGTTGTACTGCCCATTGAAGAACCGCTTCACTTTCTTCCCTGAACGGAAAGACAAAATCTGAAGGGAGGGAAGCTGCCTTCTTCAATAAAAGTCCGGCTTGCTGCTCATTGGCTGATGTATGCGCCAGGAAGGCCTGCCAGTAAGCTGTTTCGGCATTTTCAGGAGCTAATCCCAACACTGTTTTACTCCGATCCGTCAAACCCAGCGAGTAATACCAAATGCCCAGTTCGAGGTAGCTTTGTTCTCGCATTTCGCAACGTATGTTCTTTTGGAAATCCAGGATTTCCGTTTCCTTCTGATGATTGAAATACTTTTCAAAACGAACAAAATGGTTCAGCGGCTCTAACACAAGGATCTGATTCCCCGCAATTTCGGCTTCCCTGTCCTTTCCGGCCAGTTTGCCGGCAAGGTAAACCAGTTGCAGTCCTTCAATATTGTACTGATTATTGATCAGACTTTTCTGAGCATATTCCATTGATTTGGCATATTCCTGCTGAAGCAGGTACAACTTGCTGATTTCGGTGTAAGCCGCGCTTCGGTAAGCTTCGGTGAGCGAGGCGACTTCAAATCCATCGAGTGCATCAAAATACTTTTTCAGGTACTTTGCCGAACGGCCGTATTCGTAATTCGCGGCAGCATCGTAGGTGTCGATCGACAGGGTTTTTTTGGCACACAAAAATGCCGAATCATATTCCATGCGGTAATTGTACAGTTTCGACATTTCGACCAAAGCCGGGACATAATACGGATGCAACTGCAAGGATTCCCGGATATATTTTTCCGCTTTATCGTACAGACGGAACCCCATCATGTCCCTCCCCTGCAGGTATTTTCCGTAAGCAGAGTTCCAATCAAAATGCAGTACGGTTTCCACCGGACGACTCAGTGAATCATCGCTCCGGCTCCAAAGTAGCTGATTGCCGAGAACTATTTTTGAGATTTTACTTTTTGCAGGAACATCGATCGCGGATTTAAAAAGCTGAACCGCCTGCATGGTAACATATTCCCTGCCGACCAAATTGCCGGCCTCATCATAGTATTTAAGTGTATCCTGTACCGTTTGAAGCGGCGAAACTCTCAGACTCATAACATTTCCCTGTTCTTCCACATGTACAACCCCTACCGGCGTAACATTGCTCACGCCACCGGTTTCTTTGAACGGAAACCAGTATTCCGTCCATGTATCGGTTCCATAGGGAGTAAAACTAATTTGTTTATAGGGAGTTGCACTACTACTCACCTGATTCTGATTAAATAATCTGCCACTCTGAATCTCTGCATATTGTCCGTTGTTATCGGTCAGCAACTCTTCCCATATCTTTCCTTCGTCCGACAAAGCCCATATCCATATTTTCTTTCCTAACTTATCATCGCGATTGGAGTACTGCATCACTCCGAAATCGTCGTCCTTCCAGTAAGCTCCGAAGTACGGGCGGTGTTTCCCCACGATATGATAGGACTTTGCTCCTGTAAAATCATTTTCCGACCAACGGGAGATATTTTTGTGTACAACTGTATCCTGAGGCCAGGAAGAAGCCAGTCCATCGTGCCCTATCCATTTCGTTCCCGGATAGATAAATTCGAGATCTTTTCTGGTGCTGACTGCCGTATTTACCCAGCTGTAATAGGGCTGCGATGCGCCGGTCCGGTTATGCCAGAAGGAGCGGGTGGTGAACCATGTTTTATCTTTCGGAAGATTGATTTCCACATTCCAGTAAGTCCGGGTCAGCAGATCCAGTGAGCCAATAAAACAGCTGGCGCTTCCGTCAGCATTCATACGGGTCAGGTAATCTACCGGAAAGGAGCAGGCAGGCGTATGACCGATCACCCCGTAATTAAATTCAATGCCTCCGCTGGTCCATGCGCCACGCAAAGCCACATCCCTGAATTTCACCACTTCATTGCCGTAAAACATCTCTTTTCCGGTAGTTTTATCCGTCACCGACCATATTTTTCCTCCGATTTCAGGAAAGATCAAAATCTTTAAAAAATCATTTTCCAATTCAACTATTTTCCATGCTTTCTTTTCACATTTGGTAGTAAATCCCTCATATCTGAAATATGGATAGATTTTCCCAAATACGGGTACAGGATTGGCGTCAGAATAAGGGTAAGTGGAGTATTCCCGCTCGTATTCCCTGATTTGCGCATTACCAAAGCCAAATAAAAGCACTGGCATTAAAATGAGTATTGTTAAAACCGGAATTGATTTCATACAATCGTTTTATTATTTTCCTGATAATTCCGCAGATGTTTTCATCAATGTATCAAACCAATCCTGCGCTGAAGGACAACAGCTGAACTGGTGTCCCCTCAACCAGTCGGTACGGATATGATACACTAAAGGCACACCGGTTTCGCACCGCAATACGACCAGATGTTCGGCAGGCTGTTCATCAAAGCGTACGAAATTTTCCGTCGGAAAAATAATGCCCAGACCTATCCAACCGATGGCAGGATCCTGAAATCCGCGTGAGCCGATTATTCCTTCTCTCAGGTTGGACGACCATGTTTCATTTCCCAAGCGTACTAATCCGATGCCCAGTTCAATCTTTTGTCCCGGAGTTCCACCTTCCACCAGAACTTCTACCGGCGAATCGTACCGTCCTCCGATAGCCGAAGGGCGCAAAGTAACAGTATAAGGCGCTTTTTCCGGCCCAACTCCCGTAGCAATGAATTCAACCGTTACCGTGTCGTTATTTTCCTTAACCAGGCGGCTTGTAAAAGCAGGATTACCCTTTCCCGTCTCATTACGCACTGGATAGGCTACCCCATTGACATACAGCGTTACACCTCCGCAACCTCCGGTTTTACCCACATGAAGGATATCCATACCCCAGTCGTTCTGGTCGAGATGATAACTTTTGCCTTCCGCAATTTTCGGCAACATGAGTGTATCTCTTCCCTCATGTTTACCAAAAGCATCGAAATGTCCGAAGTAAAAACGGAAAGCAGCTTTTTCCGATTCCCATCCCCAGTTGGGCGGGAGCCATTGATTGTTCCAGGCCACCCGTTTTTTACTTTCCTCCATCCGCAGGCGGGTTATCCATTCTTTATAATCTTGATCCGGTACCCCCAACCTGAAAGATCTTCTTACCAGTTTTGTCATAGCCTGTGTATCGCCCTTCGTTCGTGCCGCATCAAATTTCTTCCAGAAAGATTTGCTTTTTTGCTTCATATTTTTGAGTTGGGCTATCTGGCTATCCTGAATAATGCTAAGATAATAGAGGATTGTTTTATTGCTGTTGATGAGACGGCGGGATATATCGGCTGTAATATGCTCATCGCGCATGCTTCTTTCCACCAGATTCAGTACAGGATGCTCTCCTGCTCCTTTTTTCACCGATTCCAGAGCGGCAGCAAGTGCCTTCACCAGATAGTATTTATTGGCAGGCTCGTTCCTGATTTCCGCAGCCAATGCCTGATTGAGGTCAATATACATCCAACGTACCGGTTTTATTTCCGATACGTCAAGATTCCATGAGTCATCCGCCTGTCCGTCATTATTGGTATCAATAGTGATTTTATCCATCACGCCATCCTTATTTTCATCACTCCAGGCATAACTCATATCCACCACATTGTCATAGTTATAATCCACTTTGATCCATGTTTTGTCGCTGTATTTCATGTGCACCCGGCCATCAGCAGGGAGATAATAGTATTCATTTGGGCCTTTAGGACTTAAAACCAGTTCGTAACGTTTATTATAAGGGCCACAATCCGGCGCACCGATGCGGGGCATGATGTATGCTGAATCCGTTGAGGCGGCATTGATTACTCCTTCCCACCGTTCAATCACATCATTGGGATCGTTATAGGCAATGTTCAGATTATTTTCATTCCAGGTCATGATGGCGCGTTCCCAGGTTGTTGTCCGCAAATAATCGCGCGCCGCGGTACGTTTAAGCACCGGACCCGTAGGTATTCCTCTGATCACGAAATGCTCGGTTTCTTTCTCAGGTAGTATCATAGTGAAGTCGCTTTGCCGGTCTTTCTCTTCTGTCCAACCTTTGGCACATGCCGAAATCGACACGTCAAAGTCCCTTGGCTTCGAGAGTACCTGTTCAACGTTGAAGCTCCACCGGATAGATTTCACCAGCGCTTCGATTCCTTCAACACGGATTACTTCTTCGGTAATTCCATTGTCGTCGCCATCATAAAAATAGAATGGATTTTCGAAATGTGGCACCCACTTGTCTTGTTGCTCATTTAAATAGTAAACAACGAAGCTCTCGTTTCCTCCAAAATGTGTATGACTTTGACAAGGAATCTGATAATACACGTAATCAATGTCATAGTCTAACAAGTTATCATCCCCATCATCGGTCGAAACAAGTGCACGCAATCCATCAAAACCTACGCGCCAGTTTTTCCTACCATAGGTAAACCATTCCATGATGTCAAGATCACCGTCTCCATCAAGATCCCTGTAGCTGATGATTGCATCCACCAAACCATCAACGTGCCAGTCAGCTATCCACAAGTCACCATACTTTTCAGGCTCTTTTCCCATTTCCAAATTCCCATTTTCATCCACTACCTTTACTAAGATTGGGCTTTTTCTTGCAGTATGACGGGGTTCAATATCTATAAACCAAACTTCCTCAGGTTTACCGTCACCGTCTTTATCTACATAATGACGTTTCCCCGGTACATCATTTTTCACCTTTTGCACCATGGCTGAGTCGAGTTTGGCCAACTCACCAAAAACCTGCTCAAAGGCATTTCGTTTGGCAATTTGATCTTTATCTATAGAAAATCCGTTCATTGCAGATACTAATGCAAGCATGACAGTAACTAAAAAAATACGTAAAAAATTTGTTTTCATAAAAACGCTATAAATTTAATATTGAACCACATTAGTCATATAAGTAAACACAGGTTGATTTATTTTGTACTCAACAAAGTCTGCATTTTATCCAAAATACGTTGATTAGCCTCAATGAGGTGTTGTGTTGAACCGGCTTTGTTCCAATCTGTTATTCTGTCATGATGATAAAACGGTTCGGGTGTTAGATTTTCATTTTCCAACGAAGACAGAATATTTGCCAGGTAATTATCTTTTTCAGAAGCCAAAACCATTTGTGCATTTAAAATGCAATAAGATCTGATCTGTTCGTTGATGGTTTTAATATATTCAGGAGGATGATAACCTGCAATATCGCAGTCCCCCATGATTTCCTTCACAGGTTTGCCAGCTCCTCCATCGTTATTCGGAGTTTTCACTCCCAACAGCCACGCAATGGTCGGCGCCAGGTCGGTATGTTCGAAATAGGGTAACTTACGACCCTTGGCAATGCTGTTGCCGGCAAAAACCATTGGAGTTGACCAGCTATCCTCATCAAGCATCGGGTGCCACCCAACATTACTCTGACCGTGATCTGAAGTGACAATCAGCACGGTACTTTCCCATTTTCCTGATTTTTTCAAAAAGGTAACAAACTCTCCCAACAACTTATCACCATTCTCAATGGCACTAACATAAGGAGAACCTTTTCCCCAGATATTTCGTGCATAAGGTTTATCATCACTGTTCATCGCTATTGTTACTCCCTTAACTCCAGGAGACTGAAGGTGCACGCGCATAAAGCGAATATCCTGATTTTCAAGCAATTTAACAGCTTGCTCAACCACCTGATTATCAGAAAGCGAATTATCCATGATGCAAGTAGAGAAACCTTTTCCTACCGAACGGTAAGCGGTGGTATTCACTACAAAAGCCGTCTGAAATTTTGGAGAGATCATTTCCTGTATCATCTTATTCTGAGGGCGTATAAAAATTGTTCCTTCATGCAACATTGGATTAGGAAAAGAACAGCTGTTGAACTTACTGTAATCCCCTACCGTCGGGTGATGAGGAATAATCATATACGACTTCTGAATATAGGTGCCTTCCTGAATGAGTGAGTTCAACACCGGCATATTCAGTTTTTGCGGCGCTTCCCAATGCATTCCGTCAATCATAAACAGGACCACATTCAATGGTTTTTTGGCTGATAGCGATATCGTCCCCACTGAGAATATGATTGTTGCTAACAATATGAATACTCTTTTCATTTTTACAATGCTTAATTAAATATAAACCACAAAAGGCACAAAAGAAAGACTAAGGAAACACAAAAGGGAATATTTTGAACCACATTAGTGACATGAGTACACTTTAGTTTCTCACTTCTCACTTCCAATTATTAGATATTCACTATTCGCTATTCACTATTCGCTCTTTTGTGCCTTTTGTGGTTCATTAAAAAAACTCATCAATCTTACTTTTTCAGAATCTTATACATTTGCACCCGCCCATTGATAACCACTTTACAAAGATACAGGCCATTAGCCATATTTTCGGCATTAAATTGTGTACTGTATTTTCCTGCGCCATGATGTTCATCATCGACCACTTTCTGAATCAACTGACCATTAAGATTATAAATCTCTATTGATACCTTTCCACTTTCAGAAGTATTGTAATCTATGTTGAGATTCGAAGTGAATGGATTCGGGTAACATTTTGTTTCCTCTACATCAGTCACCACATCAACTGCCAATGGTATGTTATTGTACAGATTATTTATTTCAGCCAAAGACAGAGCTTCATTATAAATCTTCACTTCGTCAATCACACCCTTGAAAGGAGCTTCCCAGCTTGTAGCCGTGGTTTGCCAGTTACCGATGTGTATATTCTCTGTTGGGACAAAGAAAGTAGAGAATCCGGTAGCGATGCTTGTACTTAACACTCCGTTCAAATAGATTTTCATCGTTGTGCCATCGAAAGTAGCTGTGATATAAGTCCATGTGTTCCATGGCACAGTTTCAGAAGTTGTCAACCATTTTGCACCAGCGGATGATCCATCTTTACTTATTCCGAATGAAACAGCTCCGGATGTACCTAAGTATAAACAAAAGCTCCTTTGATTAATACCTGTTCCATACAGCCATCTTTCAATGATCATGGACTTTTCAGTATTTGAACTGGCTTTAACCCATGCCGAAAGTGTGATAGACTTTGACAAGCCATTCAGGCTTGACGAACCAGGAATATCCACATAGCTATTATTGAAGTTCAGTCCGTTGCCGTTTTTACCAGTCACCCATGTGGCGCCATTTGCCAAAGAAGCTGTATTTTGATACGGTGAACTGTCAGCAACAATTGTACCCTCATTTTCATTGAATTTCCAGTCTGCAACAAGGCTGGACGGATTGCTGTTAACTACAAGCGTACCCTTAACCGGAAGCGACCAGGCACCAAAGTTATCTTTTACCCTGAAAGATAAGACATGAGTACCAGCACAAAATTCAGAGAAATCAACATCTTCAGAATTACTGATAATACCTGAAATATCCGAGCTCCATTCCCAGGCTGAAATTGAACCGTCGGCATCAAGGCCGGTACCTTTCAAAGACACCACTGATCCATAATACACAGGATTTGGAGTTATTTCATCGATTAATGCTACAGGAATGATGTTAGGAGTAACACTACCACCGTATTCATTCATACCAATGTCAGGATTAGTTCCAAAATAATACCAAGGATTATTAGCTTCATTTATCATAATTACTGCCTGCATTCCCTTAACTGTATTTTCTGGAGCGATTGCAGCAACCCCCATATCTTTGTAGTCTTCGGAAGTCACATTATATTGTACATCGAGTAAAGGATTCGTCGTCAGATTACCAGCACCCGGAAAAGAAGTAGAGCCATTGTACTGGGAGTTCCACCAACCGTTATTTGATAATTCATGTATTTTACCCGCATTGGCAAAACCCACTTTTATTTTGGAATTAACAAACACATTATTTCGCATGTAGATATCGTAAAATCTGGCATAATTGGTAGTATTAGATCCGGAGAAATTAATTCCTGAATTGACAAAAGTATTATTGAACACAGCCCAAACATTACCGGGATCATCCACGCCCAGGTCAGCGCCATTATACAATTTATCGCTTTGATACATGGCTTCACCTCCTACAAAGAGGTTGCGATAAATCATGTAATATTGATTTTTTGATCTTGAACCGGTGTAATGATTGATACCGGAAGCTTCGTCTTCATTGCAGTTATTGATATAATCTGTATAAGCGAGGTCATAAAACTGGCAGTTTCGAATTGTTATACCTCCACGTCGTATGCTGACGGCACATCCTCCTGCGTTATTCCTAAATACTACACCATCGAAAAGATGGCCGGTTCCTCCTGAAGCATAACAACCATGCACATGCCAACCCGGATTAACTTTTCCAGTATTAGTAATTGATCCTCCAATATATGAAAATCTGTCACCTGCCGGGTCTGATAACAATATCCCGTCTTCATCCATTTGATCAATGATGGTGTTTTCAAAAGTGATATCTGTCGCTGTCGGTATAGTAATAGCAATCCCCTGAACGCCACCATGTAAATACAAATTTTCAAACTTGAGAAATTTGACCGGATTCTTGCTTGTATTAACGGTTCTTATTTGGATTATATCGGCAGTAGAACACTCAAAATTCAAAAATTCAACATGTTGCGTGTTGGATAAAGATATGCCCTTAATCATCGCGCGACCATTCACCGGTCCTGTACCCATAAAAACAATTGGCGCAGATTGGGTGCCAATTCCCGGGTCAGTCATATACTGGTCGGTAATTGTACCATAAAATCTTACTGTATCGCCAGGAGCGAATGTGTAACCATTTACTTTACTCATGTTTGCCCAAGGGAGATCAGGCGAAGTACCCTGGTTAGTATTACTTCTATTAGGTGAAATAGAGGAAACATAATAATTTGTAGCCATATTAAACATGGACACAAACATAAAAACAATTAAAAAAGTAATTTTATTCATGTATTTATTTTTAAATAGATTGTACTTGTTCATTTCCTACCTTGACAACAGATATTACAATTTGAGAAATATTTTCCTTTTATATAAAAAATAGCTGATATACCACATCATAACAGCCACTACTATAATCGTTACCATGTCTATGACTACATCATTGCTCCAAATGAAAAGGCGAAACGTAAATGGTCTTGCCATACGATTGAGCATCTGCTTTCCACCCAACATTGAAAAAAGATAAATAAAAATCGGATTCATCCCGACAATAGCAAAAAACTTAGCTCCTTTTTTAAAATTCATGATATCAATCAGCAAATAGGACAATGCCATGGCTACCAAACACCATCCTCCGCTAAAAACAACAAAAGAACCGGTACTGATACGTTCTATCATAGGGATGAAGTTATTCAATATATAACCGACAATAATTCCTGAAAGTCCGGTTATGAACATAACCAAAAACTTTTTAGTTTGCGACCAATCTGTCATCAACAATTTTCCCACACAAACTCCCCAGATAGTATGCGCGCTGGTCGGTATCGCGTTGAAAGTAACCCAATGGTAAGGATGTAAATGTCCAACAGTTACTAAATCCAACCATGAACCAAAGTTATGCCCCGGAACATATGGTGTATTAAAACCTTCAACAGGCCAAAAAATATATAGCAAATCAGAGATTAAAATCAAAGCAAAAGATATGGTCAATTGCCATTTAATTTTCTTTTGCATCAACAAAAACGCGATTAGGTAAACAAGCGAAAGTTGTGGAAGGATGTTGGTTAGATAATAAGTGTTGTCAGTAGCTCCCAGCATAAATCCAAGAACAAGCAACCAAAATGAACGTTTCAATGCATGCAAAAATGACTGCTTCCAACTTTCGCCACCGGCAAATCGCTTCGCGAGTGAAAAAGGCATTGCAACACCCACTATAAACATAAAAAAAGGCTGTATCAAGTCCCAGAAATAAATTTCAAACCAGGTTCCATGATTAGCATGTTTATTAAGAAAAGTAATGATTTCACCCCCCTGACCCTGTTCAGCTAATCCGGCGAATAAAGTGCCGATTCCTGATACCAAAATAAACATCACTAAACCACGAAAAAAATCAATGGACAGGATTCTATCTTGTTCTTTATTTAGCGTGACCGTATTTGCCATATTAATTTCAATCAATAAGCAATTTAAAAGATTCTGTTTTCCGATTTGTTGAAACCGTACACAGGATAATTCCTTTTGGATAGGGTGAAATGTCAATCATTATTTGATTTTCATTTTTATATGATAAGTTGGCACGTCTTCCATCCATTGTTGTAATCGACACAAATACAGTGCCTGTGATAATTTCATTGGAAGATAAACCGATCAATAAATTTTGTCCCTTTATATAACATGTAAACATTGAATTCTCACTTATTGATTCAACTCCGGAGACACCCGGATGCATTGACGCTTCGGCTGTATTTCCATAAGCGCCCATATTAATTCTGCCACCATTCGGTGCAGGTTCATTATTATAAGCATCATCCGGATTACCTGCATTAATACAAGGACTGCTCACATCATCATTAACCCAGGTCAATCCGTTCCATCTTCCATATTCCGATTTAAGATGGAAATCTGAATTTATACTATCCGCAAATAAAGGATCGACAGCTATATTGCCAGATCCGGGTAGTTGTTCAAAACCACCCCAAAAATCGGTATGGCTTATCGAAACGTCACCCATGTCATCATAGCCTGCTTCCATTGAACCATACGACCATGGTTGTGACAATTTAGTGTTGTCGTATGGATTCTTTACACCGGAAAGAATACAATTTCTCAAGACAGTACCGGTATTCAAGTCTGATCCGGAACTACTTTTACTGAAACGAAATAAATTGGGTAGATTCACATACGTACAATTCTTGAATGTCGTATTTTTTGCATTTCGTAAATATACACCAATCGTAGTATTATATGCACCTTTAAATACACAATTTTCAAAAAGGGTATTATTTTGATACTTGCTTCCTGCACTTTCTGTTCCACTATATGCACTAACAACTCCTGTTAATCCAACCGCCGTGCAATTAGAAAATATATTATCATACGCTCCATCACGGTTTTGAAGGCAAAAACCAAACGCAGGACGTTTGCCGGTATTGTCGGCATAACAACTGTCGAATTTGTTCTCATAAGCGCCATGGGCAAACGAGAAACATTCTTCAAATTTTTTCGCCGTACAATTAATAAACAAATTACCGGTGCTATGTAGCGTACCACTTCCTCCATCTTTAACTATAAAACCATGATTCCCTTTGTAAGAACCTTTTACATCTTCCGCGTAACAATTTCTTATCGTATTGTAACTGCTCCAGGCTAAAACAAAGTAATAATCTGTTATATATTGATTATTGGCTGTTTGAACGCTATACGCGCTACAATTATCAAGCGTACAATAATTTGATTTAGAAAGAAAATAATTATTTCCACCATTGTCTGTAGCAGAACAATTTCGAAGTTCACAATAATTACTGCTTTGAATCACAAATCCGTATCCATCATAACCATACTGTGCATAATTCGTGTTGCAACAGGAGTCGGCGATGCAACTGTCGATAATTACATGATGACTATTCCCATCCACCCATATACCATACCTGTAATTTGCCACCCTTATGTTTTTGATTGTCACATAAGGTTTTCCATATAAAGAAATAGCCTTACCATCGTAATCACCGGCATCCAGCACCGGCGTGCCATCATAGCCTTTATACACTATTGGGTTAGTGCTTGTTCCCGGATAGTATATAGTTACATGTTCATGACCGTAATTTCCTCCTTTGATAAAAATAGTATCACCGGCCCTTGCTTTTATTGCCGAATAGGTAATCGTACGCCATGCAGAATCAGGAGTCAGACCGTTGTAACTGTTATCACCGTCTAATGATACATAATAGTTCGTTGCTGCTGAAGAAATGGAGAAAAGGCATAACAGTATGATTCCTGCGATTTGAGTTTGCAAAGCATTAATTGTAGTTAATCTGATTTTCCGGAGGTTCATTATATTCTTTATATTTTTATTCATTTAAAATGCATGCTTGCTCCTTTTACATAACAAGCATACATTAACTTTATTAGATAAGAGATCAGCGAACAATCACTTTTTTGTTCTGTCCATCAATATTCACAACATAGATACCTTCCCGGAGTGTAATCCTGAAGGAGTTTGCAGTAGCTTTTTGCTCATAAACACGTGCTCCGGTAACAGAATAAACAATGATATGCTCACCGGATTCCAGTCCGTTTATGACAAGGTTTTTCCCGTCAGCATAACAATTGAGTAACCGGTCATTTGTACCTGGAACTGCAACAGTTGGACCGATTTCATAAGCACCCATATCATAAGCACTTCTCTGTGGACGGGCTGTTCCTTCCAAGTCTGTAGTAATCGCGGCGATTGTTGTACCCGCATCTATGGCAGCTGAACCCGATGACAAGTGATAATCGTTATTTGCTGCATCAGCAAAGGAAGCAGCACTGATTGTTTTGATACAATTGTTGGCTGTAGCATAAGCTTGTCCTACCGTATTTTGGAATCCGCAATAAGAAATGGTAGTCCCGGTTCCTCCTGAAATAGGATTTGTTCCACTATCATAAAACAAACAATTGGTAAATGCCCCTGAAGTCCCCGATATATATATACCTAATGAAGCTGTACCGGCAACATTTGTATTGGAAGCAAAAGTTGTATTATTTACTACGGTAGCTCCAGCACCTCCTCCCAGGTAAATTACATTACTAGCTTTATTTCCATAAAACAAACAATTGTTTACTGTAGCCGGATAAGTAAGCATCAAAGCGCCACCATAATAAGCAGTGCTTTCATTCCCTGTAAAAACGGATTTGCTGATTGTTGCAACAGCAGCACCGGATCCAATCAAAATAGCACCTCCACCGGAAAGAGATACAACATTATTTGTAAATGTACACGCATCAATATTATAAATACCTGTACCAACCCAAATAGCTCCTCCACCATTCGTCGTACTTTTTGACACATTTGATTGATTTGATGTAAATGAACAATTTGATACATTGATGGTATTTCCAGCCTTTGTGTTCAGGTACATAGCTCCTCCGGAACCGGCAGTACTCGACGCAGAGTTGGAAGTAAAAGTACAATTAGATATAGTAACTGGATTTGCATTTACAACACCTGTGCTGAATGCAAGTAAACCTCCACCGGATTTAGCTGTTGTTGTATTATTTGAAATATCACAATTATCTACCGTTACACCACTGGTAGCTGCATACAAATTCACTCCTCCTCCAAAAGAGGTGGCTGTATTGTTTATAATTTTACTATTGCTCAATGTACAAGCGTCTCCGGTAATGGTAACACCAGCGCCATATCCACTGGTAGAATTGGTATGAATGTAACAGTTATTGATCGTTGCACCTGCGTTTAAAACGACACCGCCTGAAGAGGTAGCTGCGGTACTTGCTGTTACACAATTTCTCACGATACAATTCTGCATGATGGTTGATGCTCCGATAAGTCTGGCTCCTGCGCCATACAATGCTGAAGCTGTGTTTTTAAAGTTGTTCAGAGACAATCCGTCAACAACCGTGGCAACAGAGGCAGAACCTCCAACGATACCCATGACTGTTGCATTCCCATCCAAAATAGTTTCATTGGTAAAATCCCAGGCATTGCTTCCTTTTTCACGTCCGGTGATGGCAGATTCTGTTCCGGCAAAACCACCAAACAAGCCAACACCTTCAAATAATCTAAGAGTATCGGTCAACACATAGGTTCCACTGATAATCCAGGTCTGGTCACCTGCGGCAAACTGTACACCTCCGCCCATTGTCGGGGCTGCTAAACTCCTGTCAGCAAACCAGGCATTCAATGATGCTTCGCCTCCGGCATTGATTGTTGACAAATCCACGAGCACCGGATTTGTTATTTCACCAGTATTCGTCCATGTTCCTCCTGCTGCACTTTTATAAATCAGGTATGTATTTGCTGCATGAACAGTGATACCCGATATTAAAACAATCAGGAGCAGTGTAATTAATTTTTTCATTGTAATTAAATTTAAAGTATTGATTGACAAATGGTATTTGTAATCAGGAAAAGAATGTCATATTCAACACGCTTTTCCTGAATACTAAGTTATTTATTATTTAACGAAAACTTTTTTGTTTTGAGAGTCAACATTAACAATGTATAGTCCTTCAGGCAAAGTAATTTGCATAGAACTCGCGTTTACTTTTTGGGTTAGCACCCGAACACCTGTAACTGAATAGATATTAATCACTTTTCCAAGCGCTACATCTTTTACAATCACATTATTTCCAAAAGCATAGCAATTAAATGCATTTTCTACCTTTTTAACTGATGAGCTTGGATCGTATTCATAAGCACCCATATCATAATTAGCATCACGAGTAAATCCAGTAATATCAGGGTTACATGCAACAATTGTAGTACCTGCATTAATTGCAGTAGAACCTGTTGCTAAACGATAATCATTATTATCAGCATCAACAAAGGAATTTTTTGTAATAGTAAAGATATTACCATCTCCGGTCCATGTAGCTGACAAATCAACATCAAATCCGCAAAAAGTAACTACAGGAGGTTCGCTATCTGAATTCGCAGGTTTTGCTCCACTATTATAAAACAGACAGTTAGTAAATATAGCATTGGGTGCATCAACAGCAGGAGTTGACAGGTATACACCTACAGAAGCAGTACCTGCAGCATTCAAATTTGATGCAAAAGTACAGTTATTGTAAACGCCAACTACTCCGGCACCTGTACCCACATAAGATACATTACCACCTTTGTTTCCATATAGCAAGCAATTGTTTACTGTGGCCGAAAAAGTAAGCATCAAAGCAGAACCATGTACACCACTTTCATTGGCTGTAAAAATAGAGTTGCTGATTGTTTTAGCACCATTGGCAGAAGCGTTTGTAATGGCACCTCCACTTGTGTTAGATACTTTATTCCCAGTAAAGGTACACTTATCAATATTACAATTCCCTTGACCTATCCAAATAGCTCCTCCGCCATTTGTTGTACTTTTTGTAGCGTTAGCAGTGTTATTTGTAAATGTACAATTAGTAATATTTACCGTGTTAGCACCATTGGTATTAACATACATAGCGCCTCCATTACCGGAAGCTGCAGGTGCACTGTTAGACTCAAATGTACACCCGGTAATTGTTATCGGTTCAGCATTTTCAAAGGCAATGCTGAATAGCAGCAATCCACCACCTGATTTATCAGCTGTAGTATTGTTAGATATCTCACAATTTTCTACCGTTACTCCACTGGTATTCGAAAACAAATTAACACCACCACCAAATGATAAGGATGAGTTGTTAGTGATTTTACATCCACTCATTGAGCATGCATCACCAACTACAGTAACACCACCGCCATATCCTGCTGTCTGATTATCATGTATATAACAATCAGTCATAGTTGCACCACCAGATATTACAACACCACCTGATGAAGTTGCTGATGTCACTTCAGTAACACAATTACTAATAATACAATTCTGTATTGTTGCCTCATTACCATTGATCCATGCTCCTCCACCTGAAAGAAGTGAAGCTGCATTTTTACATTTTGTGATTGTTAAACCATCAATAATCGTGGCATTTGTTGCAGAACCACCTGAGATACCCATAAATAATTCATTTCCATCAATAATGGTCGCGTTTGTAAAATCCCAAGCATTAGCTCCTTTGACCCTTCCTGTAATAGCAGATTCAGAACCGGAAAAGCCACCATAAATACTAACACCTTCAATCAAGCTGATAGAATCAGTCAGTACATAAGTTCCACTAATAATCCAAACCTCATCTCCAGGTAAAAAAAGTTCATCGGCAAACCATTCATTTAATGATGCCGCTGCTCCACTTTTTGCAGTAGATAAATCCACCTCAATTGGAGCTGCAATTCCGGACGTATTCGTCCAGGTTCCACCAGTCGTACTCCTGTAAACCAAAAAGGTTTCAGCCATTATTACAGTTACACCCTGTAATAAAATTACCAATAAAAACGTAATTAACTTTCTCATTTTTTTAAATTTAAAATCTTTCCATTTACTATATTAAAAAGGAAAAATTGGTTAATAATTAAATGTTAATAATAATGCATAATATTCAAGTGCAATTTAATTTGTAATACTGATATACAATAATTTACAAATTATCTTACAGGACCCGGTACTTCAGTTTCAGCATCAACATTTCTATAATTGAAGTATGTAACGCCTTTTTTTTCATAAATTTTCATCATATAATCCATCCGAGAATTAAAGTTCTCAAAGTTTTTCATTTTATCCTGAGTCCACGCGGCCTCCGACAAAGCCGACATCCTGGGGTAAGCCATAAACTGTAATCGTTCAGGCGAATGAATCCTTTCTGTCCAGAGATTTGCCTGCATGCCCTTTATCAAATCTGTTGAAATAGAAACTCCTGATGTATAATCAGTACCCGGAAAATTATATACAAGTTCAATGGGTACGTAGGCGCCATCAGACCATTTTCTACCATATTTATGTGATTCAAGTTGAATAAAATCGAAATACAGCGGTATCCTCGGGCACATAATCACCTGATAACCTTTACTGATAGCTTTATCAAGTTGTTTTGGTTTCTCATGCCGCCACCACATTACTACGGTATTGGCTACAGGTAAATTGGCATCAACCACTTCATCCCAACCGATAAGCGTTTTATTTAAATTTCTTATCGAATCAGACATCCGCTTAATAAAATAATGTTCCACATCAATCAGATTACTGAAATCGTGTTTTTTCATTAGTTGCTGCACATCAACAATCGAATTCCACTCTTCATTTCCGAAATGCACCTCATCTCCGCCAATGTGAATATATCGGGAAGGAAAAAGTGTTGTTACTTCTTTCAAAATATTAGTAATGAAGGTATATGTACCTTCTTTACCGGGGTTAAAGGTGTAATTGGGATATCTCTTTGAACCTCCACCACTGAATTCTGGATAAGCTCTTGTCGCAGCTGTAGCATGACC
>Ga0265294_10003039_pt1 | contig 21759 bp, 24 predicted proteins | sample MunlanPumphouse3_FD_192504 | JGI IMG/M metagenome (GOLD analysis project Ga0265294, IMG submission 192504) | Groundwater microbial communities from a municipal landfill in Southern Ontario, Canada - Pumphouse #3 | ecosystem: Environmental > Aquatic > Deep subsurface > Groundwater | place... | reverse complement strand
GAATTAAAATATAAAAAACACATTCCCTTTGAAGCAGGAAGAATGCAAAATCTAAAAAAATCTAAAGACAAACATTCTCATTAAGAGGTTTCTTTTCTTTTAGAAAATTATAGGAATCCCGAGAAACTAAAGATTGGGATTAATAATCTAGCGCAATTGCTTCATTATCTATAAAATTAAACTTTCACCTTAAATTTTCTAAGATTAAATTCTCTGTTAACCCCCTCTTTTCCCTAGAAAGAATAAGAAAAACCTATCAAAAATCCTCCGAAAAAAATTCTTATAATTATCCGAATCATTACCCCGTTCAAACTAATGAAATATTCCCCAGAATCTTTATACGGAACCCCTTCTTCAAGATTTTAAAGTTAATTCTTTGCCAAAAAATAAAAGTTTAAATACTTGAAAGCAATATATTTTTATCAATCAAAGGGGGTGGTCTAATATGGCTGCTAAAAAAGCAAAAGCAAAACCTGCTGCAAAAGCAAAACCTAACAAGAAGAAATAATTTCTCTTCGATAAAAGATCCTTTATTTATTAAATTTTTATTTTATACCCAAAACTCTAGGCTTATTAAAAAAATAATTAAATCTATTTTAAGCTTTTTGATTTAACCTTACAAATCCCCTAAAAAGGATAAGGATTAATCCAACCAAAATTAAAATGGCAGCAAGATAAAGAATCCAAAAAGTATACTAGTTTTCCAGAATTTAAAACTCAAAATTAATACAAAGATAATAAGCTAAAACTTATGATCTATTTTATTGCTTTTTCTAAAAAACAAAGAATGTTAAGAAATTTGATTACCTTTAATTTAGAATGATTAAAACCATTCACCCAGCTTCTTCTGTTCTCCAAGCCCCTTCAATAAAATACTCTTATCAAAAATAACTTGAGAATCAAAATCATACTTTATTTTACTTATTTTCTTGCAGCCTTCCAACAATTCCTTCTTACTCTCGAAACTAATTCTCCCTAGATTAAACGCCTTACGAACAGATTCCCTAACAACCCAAACCCCCAAAGCAGCCCAATAAGAAGGCGCCTCCAGACGAATCGCCAAGACAGAAGCCTGTCTCTTTATAGAATTCAAATACTCAATAATTGGCAAACGTGCAGCATAATAACCCCCAACACAATTTGAAGCGTAAGTATTTCGACCCTTAAAACCCTCATAATCCGTAGAAGCTTTCATCTCAGTTGAAGGATTCCAACTAGAACCAGGGTAGTACAACTCAAATAGCTCAAAACTCCAAACTTCAGGAAATAATAAAATCAAATATTGGTTTCCCATAAAATCTCCAAAAAATAATTCATAATCTCTAATAACTGGATAATCCCTCAAATCAGAAATTATCTGTTTGCCCAAAATATCATCAGTAGCAGTAATACTCCAACGGGTAGGAACCAAAGTCTTGTTTTTCTTCAATCCCAAAGCACCAACAGACAAAACCTTCTGCAAAGCATACTCATCAAATTTATTCTTATACAGATATCTCATCCCCTCTGAAGTCTTAATCTCATCATTAATAACTCTATCAACCTTATGATGAACCTTCACATTAGAAACAACCTTAGCATTTTTCAAAGGAGCCTTCAAACCGTGTGGAGTTAAAACCCTATCCCATTTATTATCAAAACTAATCTGTTTTTTAAACTCAATCTCCACATCAACCGGCTTCAAAGCAACAGCAACATCTTTAGCAATGCCCACAAATTTATTATTTATCCTAGCATCAGTAACATTGGACTGAAATCTAGAATTCAATAAATTCTCACGCAACCTAAGAACATTCTGAATTGAAAAATTATTGTTCGCCCAAAACCTCGCATCATCATAAATTGAAACATTATCTTCCTTTTCAACAGGACTCAAAATTCCAACAGTGACATTTGGATACTTTAACTTAGAACCAATAAACACTGAAGGAGGACTAATTGTATCAATTTTAGACAACCGTCTAATCTTATTATAATTAAACTTAAATTTAGATACTTTCTCAACTGCTTCGAATTTTAAATCATCTTTCATGATTTTCTCCTAGAACAAACCGCTTTTCTTAAACAAACCTTTATCCTTGATAACAAAGCCCATTTCTTTAACGGGCAAACTCCTATGTTTCAAAAGAATAGCTTTCTTACGTCCCCCCTCGTTCTTCAATTCAATAATACACTTACTCCAATACTTCATCAAATCCCCTCCAACAATATTAACTGCCCTCTCAGCCCCACTCTTCCACTCCTCTTCAGTCTGAAAACTAGCATAAACCTGATTTGTAATAATGACCGGGATATTTTGCTTCCTAGCAATTTCAGCCAACATTCTCATTTGTTTAGCAACCTCACGATTGACCTCACGAATTCTATCATCTTCTTTGGATTGAACAGCATCACCTAACTCCAAACGGTAAAGCATCGCCATAGAATCAACAACAACTAATCCAACTAACCCCGTCTTCAAATGCTCTCTAAGTTTAGAAAAAACCTTCTTCTGCTCCTCAAAAGAAACAGGACTAAAAATCAAGATATTCTCCAAGTAATTTTCATAATCTTCACCAACAATTTGCTTAACCCTCTCAACAGAAAATCCCCCTTCACTATCAATAAAGATAACTTTCTCTCCTTTCTTCGCACGACTACACGCAGCAAGGATCGCAAAATTAGTCTTCCCGCTTCCGGGAGGTCCAGCGATCATAGAAATAACATCTTTTTCAAAACCCCCATAAAGCCATTTATTAAAATCATAACTACCTGTTGAAATTTTCTCTACCATAAAAAAACAAACAAATCAAGAATTAATAAGTATTATTGTACTACAGAAAATTGTTTTTTAAAAATAAGCAGCTCAGAATTTTTACCTAAAGAAAAGAAAATTTTTTATATATGACATCCTCTCCACACTAAAGTGCGGAGTTTCCATAGGTTGAGTGATGTTCTGACTGATTCCTAACATAATCTCTAACTTTGTCCAATTGAACAAATCCAACTGATGAAGCAAATTTGCCTCTACTCCACAAATGCCCTTTTGTATATCTAAGTCTTGCTTTTTCGTGGAACTGAAAAAACAATCTTGCAGAACCGCCCTTCAAAAGTTGAAGAACTCTTGAGACAGTTATTGAAAAACCGACTTCAACAACACAATGAATATGTTCTGGTTGAACATCAATTTCAATTATTTTAATTCTGTTCCTCGACGCTGCTTGCCTAATACAAGCCTCAATCAAATTTTTATACTTTATTTTTCCAAACATCTTATATCGATATTTAGTAGCCCATTCAAGATGTAACATCATGACTCCAACACTGTGTTCTAAGTGTTTGTACCGGTTAATTGTTATCTGATTTTCCATTTTCCTACTCCTTAGCATTCGCTAATCGAATGCAAACGTTTATTTGGTTTGAGAAAGTTTCAACTACGTTGAAATATTCAAGTAGCCCAGTATCCGGGCTACTTTTTTTCTAAGTAAATGAATTAGAAATAGTTTATTATTAGTGACTCCATTTTGAAAAATGGAGATTTATATTTAATTAAAAAATTCCTTAAACTTGTTACTAGTAAATTCTGAGCTTTTTATATAATCTCTTTTATTCATAATAGAAATATAAAAAATTCATAAAAATTACTACTATACGAAATTTAGTTCAATTTTTTAAAATCAGACTTAAAACCACTAAGTCCCTTACCAATTTTCTCAGCTACATCTTTGATAAGCCTCTTTACATCCTTAGACTTTGTTTTAACCTTAACAATAGGATTTTCAGTAGGATGTGTTCTTTTCCAAGCCGCAAAAGTAACATCAGACTCTTGATTCAAATAAGTTCTTAACAACTCAGCAATTGTTAAACTTTCAACTTGAAATTCTATTTCCTTCTTATTTTCATTAAGAATTTTAATTTCCATAATCAATTAGATTAAAGTTAGTTTAAAAAGATTTTGATTAGTCCTCTTTTTCCAAAAGACCTTGTTCAAGTTTGGAGATTAACTCAGAATTCAAACAAAAACCAGAATTGAAAAAAGGGCATTTCTGATCAAGGCTATAAAGATTACAATCTTCTCTAAGATCATGACAAAAATAATTAGAGTCTTCTTCAATTGGTTTTAAATTCAAATGTTCAGAATAAAAATCATAATCAATTGAATTTTTATCTAAGGACATTATTTTCTCCCAAAAAGCAGGTCATCAATTTCTTTTTGACTCAAATCTTTTTTACCAGAATAATCCTTTTTAGAAGAACCCCTAATCTCTTCAGAAGTCGATTCCCTTAACTCTTTCTTAATTCCTTCCCTTTTTTCAACAACCGGTTTAAATTCAAATGCCTCTTGAATTACTTGATTAAATTCCTTTTCTGCATCTACCCCAGAATTAACGCCTTCCCTAGAGAAATCTTCAATATCTTTTTCAAGCTCCTTATCTCTTCTCCTAAAAAAGCCCATAAATCCCCTCTTTTCAGATGCATCCTTAAGTTCTCCGATGGTAAAATCACTCCCAACCTTTGCTTCTTCTGCTAAGCTGCTAGGATCAAAGACCTTTCTAGAATCAATCAAAAGCTGAACCCCCAAAACCCTTTCAACCTTCCGAATCAATTTAACATACTCCTTAGGTAAAATTCCCTTTTCCAAATATTCAATAGCAGAAACTGGTTCTAGAATAGTTTCAGCGAGTTCTTTCTGACTAATTTTCTTTTGCCTTCTTTTACGCATAACCACCCAGTGGAAGTTTGCCACAAGACCTTCAATATCCTCAGCCTTTTTTTCACCAGAAATTTTCTCCCTAAAATTCTTCTCAATAATATCTCTTAAACTGACATCAGCCATATTTGTCTTTACTCTCGATCTTCCATTCCCTGAATCTTGGACCCCAGCCATACGACTCAAACGAGCACGAACACTCTCTCCAGGCAACTCCTCCATAGAAACCTCCTTCTTAGTAACTAAAGGAATTTTATTTTTAAAATAACACTTACGACAAACATTAACTATTCCTTCTTTACTTATCCCTTCATAAAGAACAGTGGTATTTTCGCCAACTCCACACAAATAACATTCTTTCATACAAAGTAAGATAATTCACTCTTTTTTAAGATTATTGTGGTAGAAAAGTAGGATTAAACACTAATTTTATAACACAACAATTCATTAAAATTAAATGAACAAATTAACCTTGGGAATAATCTTGACTCTAGTTCCATTTATTGAATTAAGAGGAGGTCTTCCACTAGTAATAATCCATGCAAAAGAACAATCTCTTCAATTATGGCCTTTTTTGATTTTAGTTTTATTTCTAAACAGTTTGATTGTTTTAATCCTTTTTTTCTTCTTAGATTTTTTACACGAAAAATTCCTAAAAATAGCTTTTTACAGAAAATCCTTTGAGAAATATCTTTCAAGGTCCAGAAAAAAAATAGAAAAATTTCAAGAAAAACATAAGAAAATAGGCTTTTTAGCACTAACTCTTTTTACAGCAATTCCATTACCAATAACTGGAGCTTATTCTGCAACATTGATCTCTTGGCTAACTGGATTAAATAGGATAAAGAGTTTCATTTCGATAACACTAGGGTTAATCATTTCAGAAACAATAATTTTAGTAATAACTTTGGGGCTAATTTAATTACCAATACGATAAACTTCAGTGATTCCCCAATCCTCATCGCAATAAAAAATCCTCTCTAAATTTTGTTGTAACTCTCCTCTAAACAAAACGTTCTCTTCGATAAAAAGAGGTCGATCATAATCTGTGTAAAGAATATAGTTTTCTTCACCCTTTTCTAAACGGCTGAGATTCCAAGGATTAGGATAATATCTGGTTTTTTTATTGGTATAGGCATAAACAATCGGAGGCTCATCAGTATAAATCAATGAACCCGCATTTAGAGTTTTGAGATATTCCAAACCTTTTGCAAAGCAAATCTGAGTTCCTCTATTTTCTTCAGAATTTAACTTTGTGAATACTGGAACAAATGCGATTAAAAAAATAAGAATAAAAGAACAAAATTTAATCCAAAAATTCTTCGTTTTAGAGAACTTTAATCTCACTTCCATCTTTGAGATAAAAAATCCAACCAATAATGAAACTGGAATAACTACAGGGAGGATAAACCTTTCTTCTTTATGTGGAACCAAAGAAGCGACAATAAAAAAGAATAAAAAGAAAACCAAGAGAAAGAAAATTCTTTTATCATAATAACTTTTCTTCCAGAAAATATAAACTAAAGAAAATAACAAGAGTATACCTGCAACAGAAAAGATTGTCCAAAACTCTCCAAAATAAAAAAATAAAGATTGAACACCCCCCCAAAAACTAGCCCCAACAGTTCCATGGATAAATGAACCCAGAGGATGATGATAAAATTTAATCCCATAAATGAGCCAAGGAATCAAAACAATAAAAAAAGAAAGCACAGAAAACCAAAGATACCTATCTCTTAAAATTTCCAAAGATCTATCTCTAAATAAGAAATAGAAAAGAAAAATAGGAAGGATCCACATCATAGTATATCTCGTCAATATAGAAATGGCTAAAAAGATTCCAAAAAGAATTTTAGATGGATTATGCTCCTCTTCAAAACCTTTCCAGAAAAATAACAGGCTAACTAATAAAAAGAAAATCCCGTAAATTTCGGTAGAAATTCTAAATCCCCAAATTAGATTAATCGGAATTATAGAAAATAAAATTGCAGAATACCAACCAACTCTTTGATTAAATACTTTCTTACCTAAAAAATAAATAACAACAGTACCAGCAGCCCCAATAAAGGGAATAAAGAAATTTATTAGAAAATCTAAACCCAACCTATAAAATAAAGACAACGTTACTGGTAAAAGAGGTGCCCTAAAACCAATATTTGGCCAGCTGTATAATCCATGACCAAAGGGAATATAATCACTCCAAAAAGCTCCTTGCAAAGAATAATTAAAAAAATTGCTCGCTAAATCTTTTGCAAGACTCAGATAGACTGTTTCATCCCAATATTTAATCTGAACAAAAGCCAAAAAAGAAATACGAATTACAAATGAAAACAAGAACAATAAAATCAAATTTCTAAATTCTTTATTCATCTCTTAAAAGTCCAAAATTTATTTCCAATAAAGTTAAACCCAAATGAAAGCAAAATTGCTAAAACCTGAGAAACAAGATAATGGATTCCTACAATTTCTGTAAAGAAATAAAGAAAAATTAAATTAAATAAAAGGGCAACAATACTTACAAACCCAAATTGAAGATATTTTTTAGTTACTTTATTTCTTAAATTTTCTCCAAAAGTCCAAACTTTATTGAAAATAAAATTATTACTCATTGCAATAAAAAAAGAAAAAATTGCAGAAAATAAATAATAAATTCCAAAGATTTCTGTAAACAAATACAAGAAAAGGATGTTAACTAGTGTTCCAAGAAAACCTACAATTCCAAATTTGAATATTTCCTTAATCCCATTACGGGTATAAGGAAGATAACCTGCTAAATTTTTAAGATAATAAATTATTTCTTTAGAACTTGCTTTACTCTTTCCTTTAACCCTATTAACGAACGTTATTGGAATCTCTTTAACACGATTATACTTGGCTTTTACAAGTAACTCTAAAAGTATCTTAAATCCTTTTGAATTAATCTTGCTAAAATTTACACACTCTCTTTTAATCATAAAAAAACCAGTCATTGGATCCTTAACTTTCGTAAAAAATCTTGCTAAAAGTGTGGCTGATTTAGACATAAGTTTTCTCTTAAAATTCCACCCCTCAATTTTCCCTCCAGGAATATATCTGCTCCCAATACTAAAATCAGCTTTTCCAGATTTAATCTCAAAGAATAAGTCCTTAACTCTCTCAGGAGGATGACTTAAGTCAGCGTCCATTACTCCAAGAATGTTCCCTTTCGCTATTTTCCACCCATCTAAAACTGCAGAAGATAACCCTAACTTGCCTGGTCTAGAAACTAATTTAACATTAGATAATTTTGAACTTATCTTCCTTACAACTTCTCCCGTCCCATCTGGAGAGTTATCATCCACCACAATTATCTCCCCTTTAATACTATTATCAGAGAATTCACAAAGAAGTTTATCAATAAGAATCTTAATGTTATCCTTTTCGTTATAAGTAGGTATAACTAAAGAAAGCCTCATTTTACTTCAAATAACTCTCCAAATCATCAGCAGAAGCCAATTCTTCAAAAACATATTTTTCATCAATGATTACAACAGGATATTCTTGAATATCAAATTCAGAAATTAACGCACTTAAAGAGGCCAACTCATTATCTGCCGCAATCGGAATCAAGGTGATATTTCCTTTTTGTTCTTCTTTAACTTCTCTCAGGATTCTTGACCAAACATTCTGTTCAGCTTTCTTAGTTAAATCATCTTGATTATATTGATATAGATAAACAACATTGTGATAATCAGTTTCACACCTTTCTTGAATCTTTATTGAATTAATCCAAATGAAGGTTCTCAGAACATCGTACTTTTTATGTTCAGATTTTATACTCTCCGTTATTTTTCCGGAAGATTCATAATGTTCTAAAGCCACAGCTTCACGATAGACCCTATCTAAAAGATTAAAATTCGCGTTAACCAAATCAGAACACTCAACATGAGAAGAATCAATAAGTTCATTTAAAGCCAGAACATCCATAAGAGAAACTTGAGAAGCAGAAAAATATGCATTAGTCTCAGCAAATTTATTCTCTTCAAAAACAACTCCCAAATACATTCCAGTAATAAAAACAACTATCGTTAACAACAACGCTTGCATGAAAACCCAATACTTCACATTTACCATGTTTTTTTTCCTCTAATAAGTTTGTAAGCCGAGATTATTAAAATTATCGGATAAGCCATTAAATAAAAGAACATATAAAAAGTCATCGCTACAACTCCCGGCCTCCTAACCTCTTTAGATTCTTTAATATTGAAATAAGCAACAAGGGTATAAATCAAACCTAAAACAAATAAGATTACTCCTAAAAATATCAAAACATTTGGCGTCAAATTAATGTCTTTCATACTAATCAGAACCGCGTTTGTCTGAACAGAATAACTAGTTGCAAAAAACTTTAAGATTGCACTCCTAACCAACCTATATCCAATAACCGAAATTCCAAAAACTCCCAAGAACCAAGAAAAAATAAAGAAAGGTAAAACAAAAGCTCCCAACATTCCTTTTTTCAAAAAAGCACCCTTGTATTTGATCATAGTCTGAACTCCCCCCATATTCCATCTCAATCTCTGCTTAAACCAAGCCCTAAGCGTAGAGGGAGCAATAGAATAAACCTTAGAAGGAACACACATTTTAACCAAATACCCATGAGAAAGAAAATTCCAAGTGATTTCGATATCTTCCGTCAAATTAGACTCATCAAAGCCCCCAATCTTATCAAAATATTCTTTACGGTACATTGCCAAGGGTCCAGGGGTAACATAAATAGAGTCCACATATTCTAATAACTTCCTACTAAATTTAATAACAATATACTCAATAGCTTGCAATCTTTCTAAAAACCGTTTACGATTATGAACCAAAACAGTAGAAGTGACTGCTCCAACTTTCAAATCATCAAAAAAACCAACCATCTTACCTATAGAACCCACAACGGGAAAGCTGTCTGCGTCCGTAAATCCGACCAATTCAGTTTTAACAAATCTAACCCCATAATTCTTAGCACCAGCAGCATTTCCAGTATTCTTGGGGGTCTGAACCGCCTTCACTAACCCAGGATACTTTTTCTCATATTCTTTCATAATTTCATATGATCTATCCTTACTTTGGTCATCAACAACAATTATTTTTTTCAAATGCTCATATCCATTATCAATTAAATTTTGGATGGTTTGTCCAATGCTTGCTTCTTCATTGTAGCAAGGAATTACCATTGAAACTCCATATTTCTTTTTAGTCAAAGGATAAAAATTAATTTCTTTTCTACTTTTAAAATAAATTAAAACAAATAAAAAAAGAAAGTACAATGCTACAAATGAATAAAATAAATATATTCTTGTTAGGAATTCCATCTTAGTCCTCTGAATCCTCAAAAGATTCTTCCTTTAAAGGGTTTTCTGCACTAGAAGATATATTAAAATAATCATAAAATTCTTCTGATAGGCTAAGGATATTCGTATGGCCCTCTTTCTTAGCCTTAATCAAATTTAATTCCCGAAATTTAGAAATATGGTCATAAGCTTTATTTCCCCGGATCTTAATTATAACCGATTGCTTAATTGGTTGTTTATATGCAATCAAAGCCAAAGTCTCCTGTTCAGCTTTGCTAAATTCAGATTTACCCGAAGCTAATTTATGAATCACATTTGCATATTCAGATTTAACATCCATTTTCCACATTTCACTACGGTTAACAATTTCTATTGCAGACTCTTCAGGATTATATTTTTCTTTAAGTTTATCCAAGCATTCATGGATAATTAATGGATTCAAATTTGAGTAAGAAATAAGCTCCTGCATAGATAAAAAACGCCCAGAAACAAAAAGGATGGATTCAATTAAACGAATAGCTTCTTTCTCTTTTTCATTTTCAAGCTCCTGTGCAGTCTTACTAGTTATTCCCATAAATTAAAAAAGTTCAATTAGTTTAAAAATTATATGAAAAGAGGAGTAATTACAATACTAACTGTTGTGGGGATAATCTTAATTTTTATATTTCTGATTAGAACTACTTCCCCGAGAGAGCTGGACGATTTAACCCCCGGAATTCTTTGTGAATTAGAATATTTAAATAAATCAGACATTCTCTGGGTGATTCCATTATACAACAATATTCCTATCTCAGAAAATAAAACCTGGTGTAAAGAAGTTTTAAAACTAAATAAGACAATAGGAATGCACGGAATAAGACATTCTCCTTATAGAGAATTCGAACAAAACATTTCCCAACAGGAAATGCAATTAGGAATAAACATCTTCAAAGAATGCTTTGGCTTTGAACCAGAATTATTCAAACCCCCTCAATTAGCAATTTCTGATAAAAATCTAAAACTAATCGATTACAACAACTTGACCTATAAAGGAAAGTTAAACCAAATAACACATAAAGTTTATCATTGTAACGACAGTGGGATTTTACCTAACTCTTTCCACGACATATTCTAAGTTAAAAATCTTACTTTTCTAAAATGAGGATTAATTGCTTTTACCTAAAATCTTCTTTAGAATATAATTCAAAAAATAAAAAATAAAAGAGGTTTATCCCATTTTCAGGATAAAAAAATTAAATAAAAAATATAAACCCAAATTCAAAATTAATTAGATGAAAAACTTATCCCGATTATTAATCCCCTTGATGGTTTTATTAACAACCCCTCAGCCATCAAATGCTCAAGAGCAAGACCCCCCTGAAAAAACTTGGAGAACGACTATTGGAACTTGTGCTATGTACCCCCATGAAACAGAATTAAAAAACTTTTTTGGATCTTATTTTGGAATACAAGCAGAAACTCAAAAAAACATAAATAAAGACTTTTCAATTGCAGTTAACGGAACCTTAGGACTTTCTAACAAAACAAAAGGAGGATATACTTGCAAGGCAAATATAAAAGAAATGGCAGCCCTAGGACAATATAGTTTAGGAACAGAAAAATCTCGTTTTACGATAGGCATAGGACCAAAAATTTCATTAATGAAATTGACTGCAAAAGATTCTGGAGGAAATTCGGGATCAGAAAAATATTCTGGATTAGGTTATTTTTTACAGATGAAATATTCTACAAAAGTCGGAGATAAATTAGCTTTATTCGCAAAATTTGGTTATTCAGATATCAAATGCAGCGAATATGAAAATTTTAATTTAGGAACAACAAACGTTGCAGTAGGATTAGAGTTTTAATGAACTTCAAACCTTAAAAGCGCACCCATTCCACTTAGTTTCTTAAATTGGTCTCCTTCATCAGTTTCTATGGAAACAAACTCTATTTTAGAACCAATATTCTCTGCTAAAGGTTTTAATTCGTTTACAATAGATTTATCTAACGCCTTAGAAAAGATTATTGTATCAACTGCTCCCCTCTCAAAAGCCTTCAAAATATCTTCTTTTTTGTAAGGAGCCATCACTGTATCCCTCCCGAGCGTATTGAAAAATCTTTCTAAAAGTTTTTTCTCATAAATTATTTCTTGATTGGCTAGAACATCCTGACTTAACTCCACCAGCTCTTGTAATCCAGACTCAGAAGTATCCCCCTGATCCTTAACTCCAATAATTTTAGTCTGCAGCTTAGTTGGTAAATATCCTCCTTCAATAAATTCATCCTTTGTAGGAATCGGTCCTCCAATTAAAATCCCCTTAAGCCTATCTTCTTCATAAAATGCCTTTTTAGCTTCATCTGCAATCCTTTTATAGAAATCTTTAGTCAGACCTTCAGTAATTCTATGAAACCTTTGCGAACTCTGACCTCCAGCTCGAACCTTAGAGGGAATTCCAGAAGTCATATTCTGAATCATTTCAATTCTCTTCCCAATCAGCTGCCCGACAGTTGCTTCCTTTCTATCCATAACAATCAACCCATAAATTTCTCCAACTTTTAACATTTCTTCTAAAGGCTCTAAAACAAATTCTTTATCACAACGATAAAGCCTAACTTCCAAAGGTTGGGGGGGTTCAATTTCCCAAATCCTAATGTCGCTTTGACCCTCGGTGGAACTCGCATCTCCTGCAAATAAAGCAAGACCATTTTCAGGCGTTTGCCGGTATTCCTTCAAAGCACGAATAATTTTATCTAACGAATCTATAACATTTTTACGGGTTGAAGTTGACTTAATATTTTTGGCTGTCGAACGCTCCGCCTCAAGCTGACGCTGCACGGAATTAACATCATAACCTGCAGAGATATAAACTGTAATTAATTCAGTAGCACGTCCACGATAACACCTCAGCTCTTCTATTAATTCTACTAACTGATCAGAATTCAATCTTTGCGCCATTTAAAACTCAACCTCCATTTTTTCACCATCCTCAACAACAGAAATCTCTTGAGCATTAGCTACATTCTTCAAGTCTTTCAACATCTCCTTTAAGTCTTCCTTGTCTAACCTAATTAATTTCAAATTAATCTCGGCATTCATTGCTTTCCCAGCCTTAGACTTCTCTTGACGAACAAAACTTAAAATTTCTAAAAACCTATTCCATAAATCTTTCTCTTCTTCATTAACCTTTTTAACTTCAGGCCAATTAGAAACATGGATACTCTCAAATTTCTCAAATTTCTTAAAGTATTCTTGATAAACTTCTTCTGTAATAAACGGCATAATTGGGGCAAACAACTTAACAAGGCTTAATAAAGAGTTATACAAAACATATTGAGCAGATAACTTAGCATCTCCATTTCCCTGATAAACTCTTTTTTTTACAATCTCCAAATAATTATCACAGAAATCCTTCCAAAAGAAATCTTCAGTTTCCTTCTTAGCTCTAGCATAATCATATCTCTCAAAAGACTCTGTTGAAATATTAACCACTCTCTGAAGCCTATCTAAAAATAATTCATCAATTTTTTCCAACTTCTTAGGACCTTCTCCGGAATAACTTTCTAAGTTCATAAAGACAAATTTAGAAGCATTAACTAACTTATTTACTAACTTTTTACCCGCAACCAAATCCTTCTCTTGATAACCCAAATCATTTCCTAACTTAGAACCTGCCGCCCAAAATCTCAAAGCATCAGCTCCATACTCTCCCATAATCTTTTTAGGATCAACAGCATTTCCCTTAGACTTAGACATTTTTTCTCCTCCTAAAGAAACATTTCCAGAAATCACAATATCTTTCCAAGGAATCTTATTCTCATGTAAATAAGATTTAACAATGGTATAAAAAGCCCAAGTTCTAATGATATCATGACCCTGTGGACGAAGAGAAAAGGGAATCTTAACTCCTCCATCAACTAAATCAGTTGCAATCTGAGGAGTCAAAGAAGAAGTTGCCCAGGTATCCAAAACCATTGTTTCAGGTTCAGCTTTTTTTCCACAGTTAGGACAAATCTTTTTCAAAACCAGGGGATCAACAGGCAATTCTGAATCTGCTGGGAGAACAAGCTCCCCACAAGAACATTTCCAAACCGGAATAGGAACCCCAAAATGTCGATTTCTAGAAATTGACCAGTCCCATTCTAAACCATTTACCCAATTATCATAACGTTTATGCATAAATTCAGGATACCATTTAATCTTATTCCCTTGCTTAATTAATTCTTCTTTTTTATCTAAAATTTTAACAAACCACTGCTGAGTCGGAATAAATTCAATTGCGGTCCCACATTTATCGTGACAATTAACAATATGTTTAATCTCTTTTTTCTCTTTAATTAAACCGTTCTTATCTAAATCTTCCAAAACTTTTTTTCTATAATCTTTAACAGTCAAATTTTCAATATTTCCAATTTTATCTATAATAACCTTAGGTTCGAGATTATAACGATTAATTGCATCAACATCAAATCTGTCTCCATAAGAACAAACCATCAAAACACCCGTTCCTTTTTCTGGATTAGCAGAAGCATCTGCAATAATTGGAACTTCAAAATCAAACAAGGGAACTTTAGCTTTTTTTCCTACCAAAGATTTATACCTTTCATCTTCAGGATGAACGAAAATCGCAACGCAAGCTTCTAATAATTCAGGACGAGTTGTAGCAATTAACAAATCTTTTCCCTCACAAGAAAATTTCAAAGTAGAAAATAAACTAAATTCTTCCTTATCCTCTAACTCTGCCTGAGCAATTGAAGTCTGACATTCTGAACACCACATTGTTGGAAAATTCTTTTGATAAATCTCCCCCTTCCTATATAAATCAATAAATGACCTCTGAGAAATTTGCCTAGTTTTATCATCGATTGTTGAATAATACATCTTGTAATCCGCAGAGATCCCTAAATCAATAAAATCCCGTATGTGCTCTGGAGTAACTTTCTTCAAGGTATCTAAACACAAATCAATAAAATCAGTTCTTCCCATCTTCCTACTTTTAACATTATTTCTCTTCTCAATAAACCTCTCTGTAGGTAAACCATTATCATCTGTCCCAAAAGGATAGAAAACATTGAACCCCTTCATTCTCATAAAACGAATAATAAAATCCTGTTGAGAATAACTAAAAGCATGACCAATATGCATATTTCCAGAAATGTACGGAGGAGGCGTATCAATAGAATAGATTTTCTTTTTGGATTTAATATCAAAGGTAAAAATCCCTTTTTCTTCCCAGTACTTCTTCCATTTATTTTCAATTTTCTTTAAATCTAACTTAGTCATATAAACTAATCCACAACAACTTTTAAAAACTATTCCTTTCTTTATGATTTATGGCACAAAATCAAGGAATAAGCATGCCTGCAGGTTTCGGAGGATTGACTAGATTCAAGGAAGAATATGTTAGTAAAATAATTCTTTCCCCTACGCACGTTGTGGGTTTTATAATTTTTATAATTGCCATTAGAATTCTACTACCGCTAATTTTCTAAAATGATCCCAGGAATAAACCCGAAACAAATGCAAGGAATGATGAAAAAAATGGGAATAGCCCAAGAAGAAATAGATGCTTCAAGAGTGATCATTGAAAAAGTAGATGGCAAAAAAATAATCATACAAAATCCAGAGATAATGAAAATAAAAATGCAAGGAAACACTTCTTACCAAATCTCTGGAGAAGAATACGAAGAAGAACAAAAAATTTCTGAAGAAGATATCCAAACAATAATTGAAAAAACGGGTTGCACAAGAAACCAAGCACGAGAATCTCTTGAAAAAACCGGCGATTTAGCAGAGTCTATCCTTAATTTAAGTTAGCTTTTTCTCAGCAAAGTATAAAAACCCCATTTACCTTTTAAACTAAATCCCCAAAATGGAAGAGATTATACAAGAGAAAATCAGCGCAGATCACCTTCTTTATGTAAGTTTAAAGTACACCAAGACGTGTGACGTAATTTTAAACCTTTTACTTAGATGGAGAAAGATGATTGAGACCAGCATAGAAAATACATTAAAAGAAGCTCTAAAAAAAGAAAAAATAGGAAAGGTTGAAGAAAGCCCCGTAGGAAAATTATTACAAGCTAAAAAATTATTTAAAAAAGATAAAAACTATCAAGATACAATTGACTTTTTTATGATGCTCCGAAAGATAGAAGAATTAAAAAAAGAGAGAATTGGAGAATTTAGAGAAAATGTTGCATTAAAAGTTACATTTAGAGGAGAAGAAATTTTAATAAATTTGGAGCAACTAAAACTCTACGCGGATATGCTAGAAAAATTTATAAGTACTACAAAACAATTCCTTCTATCGAAAAAATGAATCTCTAAAATGAGACAAAAAATTATTGTAATAACATCTGGAAAAGGAGGCGTTGGAAAAACAACTACTGCAATTAATTTAGGTGCTGCTATGAATCACTTCGGGAAAGATGTATTAATTATTGATGGTAATCTTTCTACGCCAAATGTAGGAATCCACCTTAATTCCCCGGAAGTTCCAATAAGTTTAAATCATGTTTTACAAAATAAAGCCGAACCTTACGAAGCGGTTTACGAGCATTCTTCTGGGATAAAAATTATTCCTTCTTCTCTATCAGTGAAAGAACTTAAAAAATTAAAACCAGAAAAAATAAAAGATTTTTCTAAGCAGTTCAAAAATTTAGGGGAGTACATAATAATGGATGGGGCTGCAGGATTAGGAAATGAAGCTAAATGCGTAATGCAATCTGCAGATGAATTAATCTTGGTTACTAACCCGGAAATGCCTGCAATAACTGACGCTCTAAAAACCATAAAAGTTGCAGAAGAATTAAAAATCCCGATAAAAGGGATAATCATAACAAGGGTGAGAAAGAACAAATCAGAAATGCAACCAGAAGCAGTTAGAGAAATGCTGGAAACAGTAATCTTGGGAATGGTTCCTGAAGACATTTCAATCCAAGAATCCCTAAGTTTAAGAGATGCCGTAGTTCATACCCATCCTACAAGTCATGCAGCAAGGGCATACAAAGAAATAGCTGCAAGTTTATTAAATGTATATTACAATTCAAAAAAAGATAGAGCTAGTTTTTTGAAAAGAATTTTTAGAAAATAAACCCTTAGACAAATCTCCCCCCTTAATTTCAGCTCATTGAAAATAAGCCTTATTAACTTTTTGAATAACAGTTTAGAAAATAAACCTCCTTTTTATTATAAATTCCCCCTCTTTCTATAGCAGAGCATAAGTCGGAAAATTCTCGTCAACTTAAATTCCCAAAAAATACTTATTTCTAAATCTAAACTCTTAGCTTCTTCCTAAAAACTATAAAAAAGCTGTTTAATTCTCCGTTATAAGAATACTCCCTTTATGTAACAACCAAAGTCTAAAAATAAAAAAACCTTTCAAAGAAATTTTTTTTAAAACCCCTCTAAAAGGAAACCCCCTTCCAGAGAAACAAAAAACCTATTATCCTTAAATAGCCTAAAAAAGGTTAAAAGCTAAATTGTAAAAATTTATTTATCCAATCATTCAAACAAAAACCTAATTCCTAGATAAATTTTTTTAGGAATCAAAACAAAAAAAACTAACAAACCATTCTAAACCAATTAAACCTTTTTCAGCCAATTCTTGACCCATTTTCTATATCCTCTTCTGGACAAAGCAAAACAACTTTTTTATGATCTGCACTAGAAGCAGCCAAGAGCATTCCCTGAGATTCAATCCCTTTCATTTTCCTAGAAGCCAAGTTAGAAAAGTAACTAATTTTCTTTCCAATTAATTCTTCCGCAGAATAAAACTCCTTTAACCCTGCACAAATTATCCTCTCTCCCAAATCTCCAACATCAAGAGTAATCTTCCAAAGCTTATCCGCGCCCTCGATAGCTTCTGCTGATTTAATCTGAGCAACTCTCAAATCAAGCTTTTCCCAATCTCCAAATTGCACTATCTCTTCCATTGTAATAGTCCCTACAGGATTTTCATTCTTATTAACTTTTGGATTTGTTTTTGATTTTCCATTTAACTTTTCCTGGGGATAGCCGGGGGATTCAACAGGATTGATGGGAGAATCAATTTTATTAAATAAATTCTCCCCCTTAATTATTTTAGAATCTCCTGAAATTGATTCTCCTAAACCCTTTAATTCAAATTCAAAACCTCCAAGTTTCTCCGCAATTTTCTCACAAGTAGCAGGGATGAACGGCCAAAGTAGAATTGCAATTTTTTTAATTGAATCTGCTAACTCATAAAGAACTTTCTTGTTCCCCGTCTCCCAAGGCTTCTTCTCCTGAACGTATTCATTACATCTATCAATAAACGCAAAAATTTCATTCAACGCCTTGTCGATCTCAAATTTGGACATCAATTCTTTAATATCCTCCAAATGCAAATAACCAGCAAGGTCATTATCACATCTCTCAAAACCCTTCTTCTCAATTAAACCCGTAACACGACTAACAAGATTACCTAACTTATTGGCCAACTCATTATTATGACGATCTATCAAAGCTGATTCTGAGAAGTCTCCATCCCCTCCCGAAGCAAAAGGAAAATGACGACAAACAAAATAACGAACAGCATCAGCTCCATATTTCTCAACCAATATTTTTGGATTGATTGAATTTCCTAAAGACTTTGAAATCTTCTGACCATTAAAAGTCAAAAATCCATGATTTAAAGTTTTTCCAGGAATTTTAATTCCCGCAGATTGACAAATCGCAGGCCAAATAACTGTATGAAACCAAGTATTATCTTTACCCAATAAATGAACCGTCGGGTTTCCCCAGAATTCCTCAAACCCTTTCTTCCTGGTTGCAGTATAATAATTAATCAAAGCTTCAAACCAAACATATAAAACATGCTCCTTATCCAAGGCAAAAGGAATCCCCCAATCAAAATTTGAACGAGTAATAGATAAATCTCTAAGACCTTCTTTAACACGATTAATAACTTCTTTTCTTCTCTCAGCAGGTAAGATAAAATTAGGATTCCTCTCAAAATAACTCAATAAAAATTCTTGATACTGACTCAGTCTAAAAAAATAAGTCTCTTCACTAATCTCTTCAACTTTCTTACCAGGATGCAAGGAACACTCTCCATTAACTAAATCTTTTTCGGTAATATAAGCCTCACAACCAACACAATAATATCCTTTATATTCTCCTTTGTAAATATCTCCAGACTCATTGCATCTTTTAACAATTTCATCTACAACCTCTCTATGGTCTTCATCAGTTGTTCTAATAAACCTATCATAATCAATATTCAAACTCTTCCAAGCTTCTTTAAATTTCTCAGAAACTTCATTAACAAAGTCCTTTGGATTCTTCCCTGCATTTTCAGCACTCAAAGCAATCTTCTTACCATGCTCATCTGTTCCCGTAACAAAAAAAACATCCTTTCCAATAACTTTGTTCCATCTAGCCAAAACATCTGCGACAATCTTTTGATAACCATGACCAATGTGCGGCTCTGCATTCACATAATCTATTGCTGTCGTAACATAAAATTTTTCTACCATAACTAAAGAAAAAAGGAGAATTATTTAAAGATTCCTAATTAAGAAAAAATTTTAATTAAAGAAAAAAATCCGCAACAAAATCTTCAACAGAACTTTTCTTTCTTTCATAAAGATTCCGATCTCTAATGACTCTTTCAGAAACCCCTTCAAAGCTAACAAACGCAGGAGGATAAGGAGAATCATAACTTGCAAGCAAATATCTATAATCTGTTCCAAAAACTTTCCCTTCAACAAGCCTAACTTCATCAAAAGGAAAGTAAATTATACTTTTTCCTTGCATATTTCCTAAAGTTTGCTCTAATTTTTGTCTTCTTCCCTTATCATCAACAAAAACAAAATGATATCTATTAGAATTTTCTTGGTCTGGAGATCTTTCCCAGTTCCATCTAACATGCCTACTTTTCTTATTGATTCTCTTGTTCCCAGGAATTTTAATAGCTGCCATAAATTTTAATACCCATCAAACTATTTAAGAGTTATTATACTAAAATGGATTCAAAAAAAGAGGTGATTGCTCCAGAAAAAGGGTTGAAACACAAAGCTAGAGGGAAAAGTATTCAAGACAGCATTTATTCCTCAATAAAAAAATATCTTCAAGAAAAATAAGTAAAGTTTTTTAAAGCCTTTTTGTTAAATATGTTAGCTAAAATGAAAAATAAAAGCTTTTGTAAAAAATGTGGGAAAAAAGTAAAAAGTTCTTATGATTTCTGCCCAAAATGTGGAGCTAAACTAAGATACCATTCACAAGAAGAATGGGGCCTTTTAGGGAGAAATGACACCTTGCAACCGCAAGAAGATTTTTCATCTATATTAAGTACATTAGCTCCGGGAAATTTAGGAAAAATGCTAAATGGAGCAATGAAAATGTTAGAGAAAGAAATCAATAAAGCCCCTAATGAAAACTTTTCTAAAACGAGATTCAAATTAATGATTAACGGTAAAGAAGTTGACCCAGAAAAATTAAAAAGAACTTCTCAAAAAGAAAAGATACCTCTTCAAAAATTGCCAGGAGAATTCTCAAAAGAAAAACAAGAGAAATTTTCAAAACTAAAAAAAGAAGAACCAGAAATAAAATTAAGAAGATTCGGAGATAAAATAAACTACGATTTAGAAGTTCCGGGCGTTAAATCATTAGAAGATATTTCTATAAGAAGATTAGAAAATGGTTTAGAAATTAAAGCATTGGGAAAAAATAAAGCTTACCAAAAAGTAGTTAGGATAAACCTACCCTTATCCAAATATTTTATAGAAAAAGAAATTTTAACACTTCAGCTAGAAACGATAGAATAAAGAGATTCTACTTTCATAACCCCGGGATTCTTGCTTCACATTAATAAAATCTAGAATTATTCGGGGGTTTGATCAAATTCTCTAAAAAAAGTGATCCTGCGCGGATTTGAACCGCGGACCTCTGCCTTATCAGAGCAGCGCTCTAACCAGACTGAGCTACAGGATCTTGGAAATTAATCCCTTTGCGAAGCATGGTTACAGAGAGACTCAAAGAGTCGACCTATAATCAGACTTAGTTACAGGATCAAAAGTTTAATCTGGCTATACTAAATTTTAACAAAGTTTATTTATAAAAGTTATGAAAGCACAACCCTAAACTTTAAAAACCAAATTTATATCAATATTCTATGGCAGAGAAAAAAATCGCTAAGAAAATTCCTGAAAAAGAACCTAAAAAGAGTTCTAAAGGAATGTACCATTACATCAAACAAGCTTGGAAAAAACCAGATAAAAAAACTTTAAGAGAAAGAATGGTTGAATGGAGAAAGTCTCCAGTTTTCACAAGGGTTGAGAAACCATTAAGATTAGACCGAGCTAGGAACTTAGGTTACAAAGATAAGAAAGGATTTGTTATTATTCGGATTAGAGTAAACCGAGGGGGACACAAAAGACCAAGACCAAACAAAGGTAGAAGGTCTAAGAGGCTCCACACAAGAAAAAACCTATCAATGTCCTACAAATGGATTGCTGAAAATAGGGTTTCTAAAAAGTTCACAAACCTAGAAGTTCTGAATTCATACTTAATTGGAAAAGATGGACAGCACTATTTCTATGAAGTAATATGTGTAGATCCAACAAGACCAGAAATTACAAAAGACAAAAACTTGAAATTCTTGACAAACCCTGTTAACCAAAACAGACCAGAAAGAGGATTGACAAGCGCAGCTAAGAAATCTAGAGGATTGAGAAGTAAACACCCAACAAACAAAGCAAGACCAAGCATTGGAGCTGGAAAAAGAAGAAAATCTAGAAACGAAGGCGTTCGAAAGAAAAATAAGTTAT
>Ga0265294_10003035_pt1 | contig 21769 bp, 21 predicted proteins | sample MunlanPumphouse3_FD_192504 | JGI IMG/M metagenome (GOLD analysis project Ga0265294, IMG submission 192504) | Groundwater microbial communities from a municipal landfill in Southern Ontario, Canada - Pumphouse #3 | ecosystem: Environmental > Aquatic > Deep subsurface > Groundwater | place... | reverse complement strand
AAAGCTGATTCTTACTTAGAGATGATTAAAATTGCAGGTGAATTATAAATAAAGGAATAAAATGTTAGATTTAAAATTTATTAGAGACAACGCGGAATTGGTTAAACAAGCAGTACAGAATAAAAATGAGAAAGCTGATATAGATGCAATTTTAGCACTTGATGAAGCTAAAAGAGTGGCGCAATTTAATTTTGACCAAAAGAAAGCAGAGCAGAATAGAGTCTCCAAAGAGATTGGTACCAAGAAGAAGAACAAAGAAGATGCTACAGAGTTATTAGAGCAGATGGGGAGTGTGGCACAAGAGATTAAAGATTTAAAAGCTACTCTTAGTGATGCCGAAACAGCTCTGCAAGAGGCAATTCTGTGGGTGCCAAATATTCCTCATGAATTAGTTCCTATTGGCAAAACAGAAGCTGATAATCAAGTTCTCAGAGAGTGGGGCGAACCCAGAGAATTTGCTTTCCAACCCCGCGACCATGTGGAGATTGCAGATATAAACGGATTATTAGATTTAGAACGCGGTGCTAAAATCTCAGGAAGCGGTTTCCCGATTCATACAGGAATGGGAGCAAGATTAGAGAGAGCCTTGATTAACTTCATGTTAGACTATCACTTAATTCATCATGGCTACCAAGAAATAATGGTGCCTACCATGGTTAATGCTGTTGCTATGCAAGGCACAGGACAGCTTCCTAAGCTAAAAGATGATATGTACTTTATCGCTGAAGACAATATGTATCTTATTCCTACTGCGGAAGTTCCCATCACCAATTTCTACTCGGGTGAGATTATTAAAAATGAAGATTTACCTAAGAAGTTTGTTGGTTTCTCCAACTGTTTTAGAAGAGAAGCAGGTTCCTACGGTAAAGACACGCGTGGATTACAAAGACTTCACCAATTCAATAAAGTTGAGATGGTAAGATTTGTGAAACCAGACGATTCATGGAAGGTTTTAGATGAGATGGTGGGTGATGCTGAAGATATTCTCAAAGCTCTGAATCTCCCTTATCGCGTACTTAGATTATGCACCGGTGATACTAGCTTTGCCTCTGCCATGACTTATGATCTTGAAGTGTGGGCACCGGGAGCTAACAAATATTTAGAAGTCTCTTCTATCTCCAACTTTGTAGATTTCCAAGCTCGTCGGGCTTCCATAAGATATAGAGATGATGAGGGAAAAGTGCAGTTTATTCATACTCTTAATGGTTCCGGATTAGCTACTCCACGCACTATTATTGCTATTTTAGAGAACTATCAAAATGAAGATGGAACTTTTGAGATACCGGGAGTGTTGAAACCTTATTTGCCGGAGATACATCTTTAATTAATAATTAATAATTAGGACTGAAGAGATTCTTAACACAGGATTTTGTAGGGGCGAATCAATATTCGCCCTTTCCTTTCTTTCTTAATCTGTCTTAATCTTTCTTAATCCGTGAAATATGTGTAATCAGCATGGGAGGCGTAATGTATTGCAGAAAGACCCCTAGATAAAATTCTTCCTCTTTACTTAATTATTCTCCAAATACTTAATCAAACAATAAACAATTTCCTTTTCAAAATCAGGTTTTATCTCCATAAATTTCCATTCATTTTCTGCTTGATAATAGTACCCTTTATTCTTCACTATCACATTCACCCCAAAATGTTGAGCCTGAAATTCAATCAAATGATAATCTTTTCCATCGTAAGCAACATCAATAGAGAGAGAAGGAGATTCAAATTTCTTATAAATATCCATGGCAAAATCTAAGAGTCCTGGCTCTGCTGTAAAGTTACAATCAAACTTTTTGGCACCGGAAGCTCTAAAATCATTATCGCGATTCCAGCGTCTGGTTACCCACAAATGATCATACAAAACCAACACACGATAATCATACTCCAAGTTAGGCACAAATGGCTGGAGAATAAAACTGCGTTCCGGCTTAATATGTTTTGTATATTGGCGAACATCTTCTTTATTATGGTAGTTTGGGTAGTCTGTATATTTCTTAAATCGAAGGTAGGATCTTCTATATAAATCTAATTTCTCAATAAAATGAATTCTTTCCCATTTCTTGAGTACCTTCCGCAGTTGAGCTTCAGAATGGACAAGTGAAACGCCTTTGCCGTTAGAACCATCAATAGTTTTTAGCACTGCAGGATAAGTAATATCATAATTGGCAATATCATCACTTGAGGAGAAATAGAAACTATTTAGAGATTTGATATCGAGTAGTTTCTTCATCACTTCCTGATAGCCTTTATCTTCATGACAGAGCAGCAAAGGCAAGCTTGGTATTAGCTTATAGCCTTTCATATATAAATAATGAATAATATCCCCAATATAATTTCTCAGGTTTTCTTTCTGACTAAATGTATAGAAAATAGGAATACCTGATAAATCTATATCTTCATTAAACACTTGATGATAGGTTAAAAGAATCGGTTCGTAATTGGCTTCTAAAATAAGCTCATGAATTCTGCTTAGATCTGCAGAGACCCATGGCTTGCGAGTCTGTCCAAAAAACTTTCCATCGCGGGTTAAAATTACAATTTTTTTCACTTTGTCTGAACTCCTGAAGTATTTATAACCAACATATAATTCAACGGATTTTCTTGTCAAATAGATTCTTAATATTTCCACTTTCTTGGCACTGCCTTGACTAATTCGTTGTAAATTCGAGATTTAATCGTGATACTAGAGAGGGATGCACTAAGGATTAATTAAAATGATTATCCAATCCTAAATAGTTTTACTGTTTTTTTTACTGATCCCTTTCAGGGATAGGTCTTTTTTTGTGTCTGTACCTGTGGTTAATTCTTAGGTACAAGAATACAACACACAGGCTAAACTATTTATCCCCAAGGGGATTTGAGAGGCTCGTGTCCATCTTAATCTGTGTTTTCAGTGTTTTAAGTGGCTAATATTTTTTCTTTGTTGTGTTTTTTGTGTCTTTTGCCTGGGAGGGCGAAGTTCACGAAGCCCCCAGGTAAAACATTCTTCCTTCTTCCTCTTAAAACTCTGTTTAACTATGTGTTAAAGGTCTTTTCTTTCAATTATTAATTATTAATTATTAATTAAAATATTATTTTCTTGACCTATTTTCCTATTATGCAAAATAGGAAAACGTGATAATTATTAAAGGAAGAAACAATGGAAAGAGATGAAAGATTAGAATACATGACCACTGTTTTGAAGGCGTTAGCTCATCCAACAAGACTCTTGATTGTTGAGGAGTTAGCTGAAAGCGAGCAGTGTGTGCAAGAACTACAAAGTAAGATTGATGCCAACATGTCCACTGTCTCTAAGCATCTCAAAATACTGAAAGATGCTGGGATAGTTGATAGTAGAAAAGAGTTAAATCAGGTGTATTATAGGCTAATATATCATTGTGTGCATAATATCTTCAACTGCATTATCAATGCCAAAGAGAACAAGACACCATGTGGAGGAAATAATGAATGAGAAATTAAAAGAACTTAAATACCTCTCTTTAATGATTGGAATATTTGTTTTAGCCTTCTATATCCCCTTTGATTCATTCAGATTTAAAAGTGGCTTAATGGAAGCGTTTTACATGTTACAAGAATATGCTCAATTACATGTTCTTTATTGCTTGATTCCTGCCCTATTTATTGCCGGAGCGGTAAGCGTCTTTATAAGTCAAGCTGCTGTGTTAAAATATCTGGGTGCCAAAGCCCCGAAATGGGTAGCTTATAGTGTAGCTTCTGTATCGGGAGCAATCTTAGCTGTCTGTTCCTGTACTATCTTGCCTCTGTTTAGTGGCATTTATAAAAGAGGTGCGGGCTTAGGACCTGCTATTGCTTTTCTCTATTCAGGACCTGCCATAAACATCTTGGCAATTATAATGACTGCCAGAATCTTAGGCATCCAAATAGGAATAGCAAGAGCTTTGGGTGCTGTAGTTTTCAGTGTTGTCATTGGTTTATGCATGCATTTAATCTTTAGAAAAGAGGAACAAAAGAGACAAGATAGCGTGATGACCGCCGGCATGGATGACGAAGCAAAACCATTGTGGCAAACAATAATCTACTTTGGTTTAATGATAGTTATCCTTTTAGTTCTTAATTGGGCAAAACCAAATGAGGCAACCGGAAGCAACTTTATGAACTTCATGTTTGCCAATAAATGGGTGATTTCAGCAGGATCAGCTTTGATTCTAGGCTTTGTTTTAAACCGCTTTTATGGATTAAGCTTTTGGAAGGTAATAGTTTCCGCAATCGTGGTAGGTGGAGCTGCTTTCTTCACTCAAAATATGAAATTTATAGGACAACCAGTCATTCCTTATTTAGTAGCAATTATTCTTTTAATAATCTGGTTAGCTGTAGATGATGGAGAATTAAATGATTGGCTGGGATCAACTTGGACTTTTGCGAAATTAATTATCCCCCTTCTTTTTATTGGAGTTATGATTGCCGGTTCTTTGTTAGGAAGACCGGGACACGAAGCGTGGATTCCTTCTCATTGGATAGAATCAGCTGTTGGAGGAAATTCACTTTTAGCTAACTTCTTTGCTGCCATTTCCGGAGCATTTATGTATTTCGCAACTCTAACAGAAGTCCCGATTCTACAAGGATTAATGGGTGCGGGTATGGGAAAAGGTCCTGCGCTTGCTCTTTTATTATCAGGTCCTGCCCTATCTTTGCCTAGCATGTTGGTAATTAATTCTGTTATCGGGATTAAGAAAACTGTTACTTTCGTAGCGTTGGTTATAGTTTTTTCCACATTCACAGGCTATATTTTTGGCTTAATTGCTTAATCAATACAAAACTTAAAACTCTTAGAGGAGAAATAAAATGATAATCAAAATACTCGGTTCAGGTTGTGCGAAGTGTAAGAAATTAGAGGAAAATGTTAGAAAAGCTGTAGCTAACAAAGGTGTTGATGCTACTGTTGAGAAGGTAACAGATATGGATAAAATCATGGATTATGGGGTGATGATGACTCCAGCTTTAGTGATTGATGAGAAGGTTATCTCTGCCGGTAAATTACTTAAAGTAGAAGAGATTGCTAAGTTGTTAGGATAATATAGCCTTGAAGATTTAGTTTAGAATAAAACGATTAGGATGGTAACTTTCACCATCCTAATCGAAGAGTACTTTAGTAATAATATCAGGAGCTGAAGTTTTATTAATTCTGCTTTCTGCAGCCTTAAAATATGCTACATCCCTTTCAATTCCAATCCATTGTCGTTTATATTTTTTAGCAACTAAAGCGGTTGTACCACTTCCCAAAAAAGGATCAAGGACAATATCATTTTCGTTAGAACTGGCTAAAATTATTCTTTTTAACATCTCTTCCGGTTTTTGTGTCGGGTGAAGAGCTTTTCCGTTTTCCTGTTTTAATCTTTCTTTACCTTGAACTAATGGCATATTCCAGAAATCACGCATTTGTTTATTTTTTCCACTCTTCTGCTTTTCCGGGTTAATTTCTTTTAGCATTTCATAATTAAATGTCCAACCACTACCCTTTACTGCCCAAATCACGAATTCTGTCGAATGAGTAAAAACACGCCTTGTCATGTTAGGCATTGCATTACTTTTATACCAAGTTATTATATTGTTAATTTTATAATCAAGTTGCTTTAAAATAATCATTATTTCACCAATGTTATGATAACTGCAAGCAATATATATGGAACCAGATTTCTTTAACACTCGCGTACAACCTGCTATCCATTCTCTTGTAAATTTGAAGTAGTCTGGCTCCGACATTTTATCCCAATTTTCATTAACCATATACCAATCGCCGCCTGTTTTATTTCCTTCCCACTTCAAACCATTTCCTGAAAGATTATAAGGAGGATCAGCAAAAACCAAATCAATTGAATCTTTATCTATTTTCTCATCAAGTATCTTAATACAATCATCATTATAAATAATATTTGTTTTCATTTTAACTCACTATTTTGCTTTTCCATTGCTGGATAATGTTGGGAATACTGTTAATCCATTCATGCGAATCTTTGACATGGTTTATTTCTTTAATTATTTCGTTATATAGATTTTCTAATTCAATGTGGGATAAGAATTTGCCGGATTTTTTTAACTGTGTCAAAATTTTTAATAATTCAACAAAATTATTAATCGTTAAGGGAATTATCTTTTGCTGTTTGCCCTCATATTCATATTTTACTGCTGTATGAAAAGTGTTAACGGTATCTCTGTGAAGCTTTGGAGCAATAAATATACAAAAGGCGACTTTGTCATTATGTTTAATCTCAAAGTCTCGAAGATGTCGCATAACCGGTTGACCTTCGTTATACCATTGATCTCTACTTGTTAGCATTGTAACCTCACATATAGAATTAAAAACCTCATAATAGCATTCAATATCCGGTGTATTTGCGGGTGCTGTGAATGTTGGTTCGTTATCATCTCCAACAGGATAATTAGGCTGAATTTTAATTGCATCATTCAAAGCGTTAAGACCAAGCGAACAAGTTTTCTCAAGTAACAATGGCTTGTTTTCGTAAGTGTAAATGTTCTCAAGAATCTGAATATATTCTTCAATATTCGCAATATTTTGAGACTCAATGTGTAACTCTTTTTCTTGCAGGCTTCTCCTATAATCTCGTAATTCCTGAATATATTGTTTTAATTCTGATTCAGATAATTCGCCAACATCTAAGATTTCTTTTAAATCCACTGAAAGATTATTTGCATATATTCTAATCTCTTCAATAAGCTTATCAATAATTCCGATATATTTGTCTTTTGATTCCCATGGCAATTTTGGTTGTTTAATGTCTGAGAGATAATCAGAATAAGCTTCTTTTGAGCTAAACTCTAATGATTGCGCATTATCAAAACTAAGCAAATTTTCAATTTCGATAGATCGTCTTGGCTCTAAATCAACATAATATCCATTACCTCTAATGTAAAATAATCTTGTTAATCTGAAATAGCGAATGGCATTATCTCCATAATCTTTTAGATTCTTAAGTAGTTTTGATATAATCGCTAAATCATTGTCACTTAAAAACTCTTTAGCATAATTTATCTCATAGCTTTCAAAAACCTCTTTCTGCTCATCTCTATTTTTATTCAACAATTCTAGCCTCAAATCTATTATCTTTTGAGCTTGATTTTCAATGTTTGAGAAATTAACTAAAGTTGGCACAAACAGAGAAAACTCATGCTTTGAAATACCTTTTGGCTTATGATTTAGTGCTACCCACTTTTTATTTACTGAATTTATAAGGTGAATTGTGCCCACAAAAGGCTTAATATTGTATCCATCTTCAATTTTAAATTCTCTACTAAGAGGATTTGGTATTTGCCATTTTAAAAAACAATTAAGAAATACTTCTCCATAGTCAAAATCATCTTTTAAGAAAAGCTTACCTAAACTTGAAAGTCTAACAGTATTAGCTACAATTGAAACAAATCCTAACTTTGTAAGAGGATTTAAAGATTGCCTTCCTCTCATTGGAGGATCTTCATAATTTTTAGTAATGAAAATCTCTTCAGCTTGCTTGTAATTAATTTCTTTTGTTATATCACCTATTAGACTTGCTTGATGTTCTGATAAATTACTATAAAATTGTGCATTCCCATAACCATAAAGTCTATTTTGAATTAATAGAACTTGATATTTGACTTGAGTTTCTAAATTCCATTCATTTCCTTCAATTTGCTGTGCAACTTTTAAAAAACTTCTTAATCTCTCAGGATTCCTTAAAGTTGTAGTTATCGACCAGGGTTTTATCATGATTAATCTTCCTTAACTTTGCAATAAAAGATTCTTTCAGCATTGTCATTATCAGAGCTTTTACCGGTTGTGAAAGCTTTATAGTCTCTTTCAAATATTTCTACTTCACCTTTATTTTGTAATATATTCAATATATCCTCATCATTCATCCGAGCGTTAGAACGACCATCTCTAGAATCTCCTGTATTGTTGTATGATAATAAAATGTGCTTGCAATTAGCATTTTCAATTAAATCTGCAAATGCCTTTAATGCGGACTTCAAGCAATAGTCGCTTTTAATATGTGAACGGTCCATTTTTTTAGCTTTACCAAAAACTTCCGGTTTTTCCCATTTAGCTAAATTTTCAAGCAAATGGTAAGCATCAGAATATTGCCGAGAATTATAAGGTGGATCTATATATAAAACATCGCAATTAATCTTTCTAATCAACTTATTTGCATCCATTTTGTATATTTCATTATTGATGTTGTGCGAGCTATCAATATTGGGAAGCAATAATTTTAAAGAGTTTGTCATATCTAATTTCTTACGAAAAGCATCATAATGACCTACAGTATTGGCAATTTTATCCACTGCGTACAAAAGAGAACATAACAGAATATTTTTTTCATTCTCATTCTCTGCAATGCTATTAATTTCTTCTCGTACAGTTCCAATCTTTTTGGCATTCTCAAAAGTAAAATAAGTGTTGGAGAAATATTGCGAAAAATAGTTTTCTTCTCCTTTTAAAGCATTAAGATAATCAATTTTATTCTTAACACTAACTTCATCATAATAATATGTTCCAATAAATGTTTTCAAACAAATGTAATTAAAATGCAAAAAGTCGTTTGATAATATTTTAATTTCAGGTCTATTAAACCTTTCTCCCACAACACCTGTTCCTGCAAAAATATCACAAAACGAATTAATTTCTCCACATCGTGCTTCAACAATATCTTCAATAAACCCCAGAAGTTTAAATTTGTTACCTAAATAGCGTCTGTTTTGTAACTGAAAATAATTATCTTTAGTTTTATATTTATGGTAATAGACCTTTTTTGATTTATTAATCTTGATCTCACAGTTGGGTTTATCAATCCCCAATAAATCAAAAATAGTAAGTTGATCATTGGATGCAACATAATCGATTTCAAAATCAAGATTATCTTTATCATCATAAAACTTTTTTACTAACGCTATCGCAGAAACAATTTGTAAAGCTTTTGTTTTTCCTAATCCTGCGATTTCAGTCAAGTCGCTAACTTCTAAATTTAAGAAATCATTGTCGTGTGCTTGTATTATTTGTTCAGACAATTTTCTTGCATTCTTGACTTTTGCACCGCCTTCAAGAAGAATTGCTAAAAGATCAACTTTTGAAAAAGAATCTATTTCTTTGGCTAAAATCTTTTCTTCAATTTTGTCTATTCCTATAATTTCATTCATGATTATTTCCTTAAATTTTAAAATTCCTTTGCACTAACTTTTTAAAGCCTAAGTTTTCTTCTCAAGCCTAGCGCAAAACCACACTTTTTATACATTATATTTCGTCTTGTTTTCCGTCAACATATTTTAGAACAGCTCATCATCAGTTAACAAATATAATCATGTTAATATGTGTTTTATTCAAAGTTATTCGGACAAAAAATAAAGGGCGTATCGCAATACGCCCTTCTATCATATCATTTATTAATTAATCATGTATCTGTTTGGCAGCTTCTAAGTCAGCATGAATCTGTTCGATGGTTTTTTCATCTTGAAGATTAAGCACCCTACTCTTAAAGCCATACCCCATAACATCATACACATCATTAAGAATCACAAATGAATCAGGATCAATGCTTTTAACTAAGTCAGTAAGAGGTCCTACTTGTCTTCTATTACAAACACAGAGTAAAACATTTAAATCTCTTCCGCTCCAACCTGATTTAGCTTTGAAGATTGTAACACCGCGATTCAATTTCTCATAGATTTCATTCTTAATCTGAATTGCTTCTGTAGAAATAATATAAACGCCTTTTAAATATGGCAAACCTTCACTAGCAATATCAGTCATTTTAGTTGAAATAAAGAGGTTAATATATGCCCAAATCAAAAGTTTTGGATCTTGGAAGGTAATACAAACTGCCAAAATAATTAAGGTTTCAATTACCCAATAAGCAGAACCGACAGAAATACCTGTTTTCTGTTTAACTAAAGCAACCGGGATATCAGTTCCACCTGTGGAACCTCTAAATCTAAAAATTATACCTAATCCTATTCCTAATGTTACTGAACCAGCTATAGCAGATAAAAGCATATCATCAGGGTGGAGTAGAGCTAAAACATCTTGTCCGTGAAACTGATGAGTATAAGGTGCTAAGTCAGGGAAAATACCTATTTTGTGTAAAAAAGGAAAACTCATAAGGTCAATAGATAAGGCAGAAACTATCATGCCGAAAATAGATCTTGCTCCAAATGTTTTTCCAATCATTAAGAAACTAATTATAAAAAGTGGAACATTCATAGACAAGCTAATCATACCTACAGGTAAACTGAAAAAGTGATTAAGAATCTGCGCAATACCACCAACTCCTCCGGGTGACATCTGATATGGCACCAAAAACCACGAATATCCAATTCCGTAAATAAGACTGCCGAAAACAATTCCCAGCATTTGTTTGTAGTCTAATCTTTCTAAAGCTTTCTTCATTTATTCCTCACATTAATTTATTATCATTTCTAATTATACATTTTAATAATAGCTATTTATGTCAATATAATTCGATTTTGAAATATTGAATTAGTAAATTATGCTTATTAATGAAGATAATTTCAACTATTTTTGCAAACCGGGACAATTCCGATAAAAGTTGTCCCTATAGTAAGTGAGAGATAAATAACATGGAGGCATAATCATGAATGATATAGACTTATTAAAACTATATGAAAAGATGAATAGCATTGAATTAGAGTTTAAACTTCACAGACAGGAGCACAAGTACATGAGGTATTGGTTAATCAGCTTATTTTGCTTAGGCGTATTAATTTCTACCCCGGCAAGTGCAATTTTACAATCAATAATCTAATAAACAATGGAGGAAGTATGAATGATTTAATAATGAGAGAAGTGATTAAGGAAGCAGGCAACCGTAATAACAAGTTTGATGACAGCACAATTCATTATCTGGCAGATAGGATTAATGCTATTTTGGATATCCCTTTATTGAATGAAGAGATGGAGAAGATTATAATTCAAGCGGTATTGAGAATTATCTTCAGTCTTCTTTTCGCCAAACAGAGAATAACAATTAACAATTAAAACCCAAATCCATATTACTAACTATTAACAATCTACAGACTCACATTGCTACTTAAATATAGCTTTGTGAGTCTTTTTATTTAGCGATAAAGCTTGACTATTTGTAATTAGATATTATCTTGTAACTTTACTAATTAGGGAGTTTAAAAGATGAATAAATATAAAGTTGTTGTTTTTGATTTAGATGGAACTTTAATTGATACTATTAAAGATATTGCTAACACTATGAATAGTGTTTTGCAAGATTTGGAATTGCCTACCCATCCGGTTTCAGCTTATTATTACTTTGTAGGCTCAGGGGTTATTGAATTGTGCAAGCGAGCTTTACCTGCTGAAATGAAAAATGAAGAAACAGCTTTTAGGTGTCGCGATATGTTTAATGAATTCTATCATAAAAACTGGCATGAATATTCAAAACCTTATGAGGGCATAAATGAGTTATTAGCTTACATTGCTTCTACAGACACAAAAATAGGTGTCTTCTCCAATAAACCTCAGCATTTTTGCGAACTAATGATGGAGCACTTCTTCCCTGAAGTTAGATTCTCTTTTGTTAGAGGAACTCGTCCTAATATCCAGCCTAAGCCACATCCGGCAGGGGGATTGGAAATTCTTAAAGAGATGAATCTCCAACCGGAAGAGGTTATGTATGTTGGCGATACTGATATAGATATGCAAACTGCCGTGAACTGTGGATTCTTCGGAATTGGGGCAGAATGGGGATTTAGAACCAAAGATGAGTTAGTGAAAACAGGAGCTAAACTAACCTTTTCCACACCTCTGGAAATGATGAAATATTTAAAGGAAAAAAGATGAGAATAGATCAATTGCTGAACAAGATATGTGTAATTAAAACAAGAAGTATTGCTAATCAAGCATGCCGTAAGGGTTTAATTGAGATTAATAACCAAGTTGCTAAAGCCAGCTCTACAGTTAAAGATGGTGATACTATTTCGGTTAAGTTAAATGGTTATAAAACCGTGATTAAGATTACCCAAATTCCACAGGGTAATGTTTCCAAGAAAAACGCTTTAGATTATTATGAATTATTAACAAGAGAAGCTTTAATTCTTGATGTTTAAAACAATATTAAGTGAAATTAAGTCGAGGTAATAGTGACGAATGAAGAAAAAGCCAAGTATGCAGAGATGTCTAAAATAATAAAAGCAATGTCCCATCCTACCAGATTATTTATTGTTGATAAGCTAAAACAAGGTGAATATTGTGTTCAAGAGCTGACTGAGATGGTTGAATCAGATATCTCAACTGTTTCAAGACATCTATCGCAACTTAAGAAAGCCGGTATTGTGTATGACAAAAGAGTAAAAAACAATGTATATTATTCATTAAGATGTCCTTGCATCGGTAACTTTTATACTTGTGTTAATAATATAATTGAGATTCAGGAAAACGATATTCGGAAATTAATAATTAGTAATTAAAAAAAGGCCGGACTTCTCCAGCCTTTTTATTAATCTATCTTGTTTATTTCATAGGAAATCTGACATTTAACTCTTTTACTGCTCTCACATCATCCACTCTTCTCACAGGAGTAGTGTATGGTGCACCATGTAAAGACTCAGGGTCTTTTTCAATTTCATGAGCAATTTCTATCATAGCTTCAATAAACTTATCTAAAGTTTGCTTTGATTCTGTTTCAGTTGGTTCAATCATAATAGCTTCCGGGATAATTAACGGAAAGTATATTGTAGGAGCATGGTAGCCTTCATCTAAGAGACGCTTTGCGATATCTAAGGTATTAACTCCATATTTCTTCTTTTGAATTGAACTGTCTGCCACAAATTCATGCATACAATATTGATCTGCGTGAGTTATATTGAAGTAATCTTTAAGCTTAGTTTGCAGATAATTGGCATTGATAACAGAATTCTCTCCTACTCTTCTCACACCTTCTGCACCTAACATTTTAATGTAAACATAGGCTCTTACATTGACAGCAAAGTTTCCATAGAAAGAATGAACTTTTCCTATAGAAGTTGCTGCATGGGAATAATCTAAGAAATAGGTGTCATCTTTTTTAGAAACCATAGGAACAGGTAAAAACTTGGTTAGCTTTTCTACCACGCCAACTGCTCCTGAACCAGGTCCGCCACCACCATGAGGGGTAGAGAATGTTTTATGTAAGTTATAGTGCATGACATCAAAGCCTGTCTTACCCGGTTGAACAATGCCTAAAAGAGCATTAAAGTTGGCTCCATCCATATAGACTAAACCATCAACAGAGTGGATTATATCACAAATCTCTTCTGCGTGTTCTTCATATAAACCTAAAGTATTAGGATTAGTAAGCATAAAGCCGGCTGTGTTTTCATCAACCATCTTGCGAAGTTCTTCCACATCAACTTTTCCATGAGCATTAGACTTCAACTCTTTCACTGTGAAACCGGCTAAAGAGCATGATGCCGGATTAGTGCCATGAGCGGAATCTGGCATGATTATAACATTTTTATGGGTATTACCTCTAGACTTATGATAAGCATTGATTATCTTTAAGCCTACAAATTCACCTTGAGCACCGGCAACAGGTTGCAAAGTTACATTTGCCATACCTGAGATTTCTGCCAAATCATGTTGCAATTCATGCATTATTTGAAGCGCGCCTTGCACTGTTTCTTCAGGCTGATGAGGATGTAAGTTAGTTATACCTGATTGACGGACAACCACTTCGTGAATTTTGGGGTTATACTTCATAGTACAAGAACCTAAAGGATAGAAACCTTTCTCAATGAAGTGGTTCTTGCTACTTAGCTCAATATAGTGTCTCATTACATCAAGCTCTGAGCATTGAGGTAATTTAGCATCTTCTTTACGACTGTATTTTTCAGGAAGAATATCTGCTAATTTAATACCAACATCGTTTTTAGTGATATTATAACCTTTTCTTCCTTCTGAACTTTTTTCAAATATAGTTGGAGTAGTGGTCATTATTTTACCTCCTTAAGAAACTTTACAAACTTATCTAAATCTGCTTTTGTTTTCTTTTCTGTAACAGCAATCATTAACTGGTTATCATAGCCAAAAGGCTTCATGTCTACACCTGCATAGATGTTATGATTAAGAGCTTTTTCGATTATTTTAGCAGCAGGAATTGGAGTATTAATCACAAATTCCTTAAAGAAAGTCTGTTGTGGGTAAGCTAAAGAAAAGCCTTTTAGCTTCTTGACTTCATCAGCCAGATAATGAGCTTTAGTCATAGATTGGGTTGCAACTTCCTTAATTCCTTCTCTACCCATTAGAGCCATATAAACAGTAGCAGCTAAGGTGCAAAGTGATTGATTTGAACAGATATTAGAAGTAGCTTTCACTCTTCTGATGTGCTGTTCACGGGCTTGGAGAGTTAAAGCATAAGCTTTCTTACCAGCTACATCTAAAGTTTCACCAACTATTCTTCCCGGCATCATTCTTGACATTGAGAGTTTTGTGGCAAAGAAACCAAAGAGAGGTCCACCATAATTTGTATTATTACCTAAGGCTTGCCCTTCGCCAATAACTATATCAGCATTGAAATCTGCTGGTGAAGTTGTGATTGCTAAACCAATTGGATCGGTTTCCACAATAAGAAGTCCTTTCTTGGTAGCATGAGTAATCTTTTCAATAGCAAACATATCTTCAATATTACCAAAGAAGTTAGGACTCTGGACTAACACACAGGCGATGTCATCATTAACTTTCTTTTCTAAATCTTTAAGATCTAGAGCACCATCTTTAGAATCAACAAAATCTAATTCAATCTCTAATCCTTCTGTATATCGCTTAATCACATTAATATAAGTAGGATGAATGGAACCGGCAATGATTGCTTTGTTCTTGCGAGTGCTTCTGACTGCCATGAGAATAGCTTCAGCTGCAGCAGACGCACCGTCATACATACTAGCATTGGCAATTTCCATTCCTGTTAGCTCACAAATCATTGTTTGGTACTCATAGACAAATTGAAGTGTACCCTGGCTAACCTCTGCTTGATAGGGAGTATAAGATGTATAGAATTCCGGACGTGAGACAATAGTATCTACCGCTGCCGGGATAAAATGGTCGTAAACTCCTGCTCCGAGATATGAATCAAAAGCTTGCGTACACTTATTTGAATTCATCAATTGAAACACTTTTCTGGACACTTGCTGCTCAGAATAAGCAGGCTCTAATTTTAACTTCTCTTTCAGAACGAATTTATCAGGGATGTTACTAATCAGCTCTTTAAAAGATTCAACTCCAATCGCTTTTAGCATTTCCTTGCGTTCTTGTTCAGTAGTAGAAATATAAGGCATATCAACTCCTTAATCGTAGTTTATTATTTATTAACTAATACATTATTAAGCTATATCTTGTCAATAGAAAGTGAGATAATTTTGTAAATATCAAAGTAGGAGAAACTTAGAATAACTTACTGTTATAATTCATCAGCAACATGAGATGTTAGCTTCGTCGGTATTTTCACATAGAATGTTGTTCCGTATCCAATTAGGGATTTAAACCATATTTCCCCCTGCATAGAGAGAACCAAGGCTTTAACAATTGCTAACCCTAGCCCTGAACCTTGATAGAACACTTCACCATTATTATCAGCTTTAGAAAAGCCTATGAAGATCGCCTTTTGATTATCTTTAGAGATTCCAATTCCTGTATCTTTAACAAAGAATGTCAGATAATCATTTTCCTCATAATAGCCCAATTCAATACTGCCTTCCTTAGTAAACTTAGAAGCATTATCTAAAAGCTGAAAAAGAATTTTTTCTAACTTATCTTTATCAGTAACTATTACTTTTTGTGAAGATTTACTAGCTTCAGGAAGAACTAATTTATAGGTTAGATTAGCTTGCTTAGGATATTTTTTATGTAAGCTTTTTATGAAACTTATAATATTAATTTCTTCCGGAACAACACTCAACATATTACTGTTTATCAAGGAAGCATCTATCATATCATCAACAATTTTCAGAAGAGTTATCCCTGAATCCTGAATTGAATTTAAGTAACTCACTTGTAATTCGCTACTAACTTCTTCACTCTTATTTATTAAAACTTCAGAAAATCCCAGAATGGCATTGAGAGGTGTTCTCAGTTCATGGGATACTGATCTTAAGAAATTAGATTTAATAGCATTAGCACCTTCTAACTTCTCTTTAGTTCTTAACACACTCTTTTGAGCCTTTTCTTTCTCTAATATCTCTTTCCTTAAATGCTTGGTCTGACTCTTGACACGCAAACTAAGGGTGCGATTAAAAATGAAAACTCCAATTGTTACAAACAACAAAAGTGCTAATAGTATTTTTACCCATTTAGGAAAAGTAGTTTTGGTCTCTTGATGAAAATGTTTATTTAATGCCTGATAATAGATTGAATTATTATCTTTTTTGAAATCATCGATAGAGTGATCAATAATATTTACTATTTCAGTAGCATTAGGATTGTTTTTTGAGAGAGCATACTTTAAGTGAATTGGTTGAAACCAGAATGACGAGGTACTTATCTTTCCACTTCTAACATACAATTCAACTATATCTTTAGTAGTAGCTCCACCATAAATCTCGCCAGTAATGACAGCATCTACTAATTTTGTATAAGAATCAAACTCTACTATTTCAGCTTGAATCTCAAGACTATGGAGAAGTTCAACTAATCCGCCTTTTTCCTTATAATTCACACTTCCTGTTATGATTCCGATAGTTTGGTTGTTTAAATCTAAGAGAGAATTAAATTTATTGCTATTGTTGGTAAAGATAGTTGACCACGAAAGTAAGATTGTTTCAGAAGAAAAATCAAGATCTGCATTGCGAGAAGGGATTTCAGCTACATCAACCATCACATCTATTTCTCCGGAATAAAGTTTATCCATGCACTCTTGCCAAGAACCGTATTCCCAAGTAATTTCCATATCCTCTTTTTCACCTATTTCATTAGTAATATCAGCCCAAAAGCCTACTGCTTCTCCAGATATCTCTTCTCTGTCTATCTTAGGAGGATTAGTATAAAAGCCAACTTTGATTACATTTATTCCTAATAAAGGGACAAGTAAAAGCAACATACTTATAATTAGTGTGGTTTTTTTCATCATATTTACTCTCTATTTATATCATAGCTGATTATTGCGAAAAAACATATTAATATAATAATTGTTTATGAATTTTCAAATGTCCATTCCAGATAGTTTGAGTGTTTAATTAATTATTATCACCTATTTGTCCCACGTGGGAAGTGGAAGAGGGCGAATATTGGTTTGCCCTTATAAAATATTCCGCCCTAAATTGACCTTTTTTCAATTACTAATTGAATTCTCGTCTTTCTAATCTTAGCGGTATAATAGCACTAAAAACTGTACCATGTTCTTGATCAGATTGTACAGCTACCTCTCCCTTTAAATAGTTCTCTGTTAGGAGTTTAATACTATATGTTCCTAATCCTCTTCCTTTTCCTTTGGTTGAGAAAGAACGATGAAACAATTGAAGCCTAATATTTTCAGGTATATATTTAAGATTATGCACTGAGAAGATAGCAGACACATCATTAATATTCTTACATAAGATGGTAATAGATTCACCACTTGCAGAAGCTTCAATAGCATTCTTTAGCATATTAATAATAACTCTTTTAAGCAATACTGACTCAGTAATAAGTATAAAATCTTCAGCAGACTTGTCTAATTCCAGTTTAATATCAGAATCAATAATATAATGTTTACAGATATTAATCACTTCATCTATAAGAGTAAGGCTACTAACACTTTTTGCTTCAATTTCCCATTCACCTAGTTCAGCTTTTCTAATCTCTTGCTGGGCGTAAATCTCATCCATAAGTTGGTGAGCAGTAGGAATCAACAATTTAATTAATTCATCTTTAAGTTCTGAATCATCTTCATCGGCAATTAAGTTAGTGTTAGAGATAATCGCAGCCACGGTGTTGCCAATATCATGCAAGAAAGTTTTTTCTATGAAGAGTGATCTATTAAAAAAACTGATATCTAAAACTGAGAAAATTGTTAACTCCTCTCCCTCAATATTTGTAGGAGTAGCAGTTACTTCTAAATCAACTGCATTAGTTTGGTTATTAACATTCATCAGCAAATTGCACTTCTGCACATCTTTTACTCCCAGATGAGAATTCACGATTGCCTGCACTGCACCACAATATTGACAAAACTTAGAGGTGCCGCAACCTTCGTGCTCTTCCCAAGCGTGTTGGCAATTAAACAACTCACCCGGTCTTTTTCCCAGAACCTGGTCTTTATTTGTAATACAAATGTCATTAGCAAGTTTACTATTATAATAGACTACTTGCCGTGTTTTATTTAAAACTAAAATCCAAACCGGCATGGCATCCATAATATCCACAAATTCATAATGTCTAATAATCTTATAATAAATATCTTTTATCTCTTTTTGACTTACTCTTAACTTATAATCATATTCTTCACTCATTAACTTTCCTTTCTGTTCAATTCTGAATAAAGCTCCTTAACATGATAAGGAGCTTCAATATATTATATTACATCAAACAAGTATAAATTAATTGTTGATATCTCTTTCATTATTATGTTTTATAACTTCGTGCGTTACATAGAAAACACTATTATCTACCATTTTCCTGAAGCTCCTCCGCCACCGAAGCCACCGCCTCCGCCTGAGAAACCTCCACCACCACCGCCGAAGCCTCCAAAACCACCCGAACCACCACGACCACCTCTCCCGCCCATTGAGCTTAAAAGAAGCAGTGGGAATAGTCTTCCTCTAAAGAGGAATGCGATAATGATTAGAAAGATTAAGTAGCCTATGGATGAGCCTTCATTTTCAGCTTGTTGGGATTCTCTAATGTCTTCTTGAGATATTGTAGTTTTACCTGTCATCACATTATTAACAGTAATCAAGCCTTCTTTGGCTCCACCATAGTAATTTCCACTTTTGAAATAAGGGATTATACTATTTCTGATGATATAGCCACTGACTCCATCGGTTAATTTATGCTCTAAGCCGTAGCCAACTTCAATTCTGACATCTCTTTCATTAGGAGCAATTAATAGAATTAATCCGTTATCTTTTTGTTTAGAACCTATTTTCCACTCCTCAGCTAATCTGACAGTATAATCAGCAACATCATATCCTTGAAGGGATTTGACAGTTACGACTACGCCTTGAATACCCGAGTCTTTTTCTAAGCCTATCAGCAAGGAGGTCAATTCTTTAACTTGTGCGCCTCTGAAGATATTAGCATCATCAACAACCCTGTCTGTAAGTTTCGGAAAGGTTACAGCTGATAAAGCGCCCAACAAAATTAAGAGAGATAGTACTAATGACATCTTTTTCATATTATTAGATCTCCCTTACTTTATTTGGCAATTCGTTAGTGTTATCATCTTTGATAGGAAAATTCTTAGCTAAGACTTGACCTAAATCTAAGATAACTTTCTCTAATTCTTCAGAGAATTGCTTATTCTTAATCCCGGCGATAATTCTATCAACCTGTTTTTGCCAAGAATCGTGAGGATAAACCGCAGATATTCCGACATCAGCTAAAATCTCTACTCTTCTTTCGAGCTTAGAGATAAAGATAAGGATACCTGTTCTATCACGTGTTTTACCAACTTCATAATTCATGAAGCTAAGCTGAGCTTTTTCTCTTACTTTCTCATTTTTGATAGATTTCGGGATAATTAATCTGTCTATGAAAGGAATATTCGCCAAAATATAGAAGAGAATAATTACAACAAATGTTCCTAAACCGATTACTGAAGTAGTTATAATTTTAGAGCTACTCCAAATCATATTCATAATCATGGTATCAATCTCTGAGTAAAAGATCAATCCTAATATCATAAAAATCAAGCCTATAATCACGGCAAAAGTAAGTTCATACACAGCATAATCGGAACTTTGCTTAGCAACAACAACTGCAATTTCACCGGAAGTGCTCTTTTCTGCTTCAGTAACTGCTTTAGAAATCTGTTCTTTATTTTGAGCTGTTAACTTTATCATAGCAGCTTAATTGCTAAAGTTAACTTTAGGAGCTTGTTCTGCACCTTCAGTTGCTTTAAAATAGGCTTTTTCGCGGAAGCCAAACATGTTAGCGAATATTGTTTGTGGGAATCTTTTAATGTAAGTGTTGAAGTTTTGAGCTAATTCATTATATCTTCTTCTCTCGACAGTAATCCTATTCTCTGTTCCTTCTAACTGATCTTGTAATTTTAAGAATGATTCATTAGCTTTTAAATCAGGATAGTTCTCAGTAAGCATCATTAATCTTTGTAAAGAACCACCAAGAGTGTTTTGGGCTTGTTGGAATCTCTCAATTGCTTGAGGATCATTTAAATCTTGAGAATTAAGTTGCATAACTCCACCAACTTTAGAGCGGGCTTCAGTTACAGCTGATAAAGTCTCTTTTTCGTGTGAAGCATAGCCTTTAACAACTTCAACTAAATTAGGAATTAAATCCATTCTGCGTTGATAGACGTTCTCTACTTGAGACCAGCCTGAAACTACAGCTTCTTGTTTTTCAACCATGCCGTTATAAACACCTTTCACATACATAAAGCCGAACAATACGACTAATCCGATAACAACTAATGTTATTATTAAACCTTTCTTCATTCATTACTCCTATAAATTATTTCTTTTACTATCTACTTTTATTACTTCTTAACTTTTAAGGTCAAGATATTTTCTTAATATCTTATATTATATTTTTTACAAAGCATCCTGGCGCTTATTCTTCCTGATTCGTAAATTGTTGGTAATCCACTTCCGGGATGAGTTCCTCCACCAACTATATAGCAATTCTCTAAATCTTCGTACTTGTTGTGAGGTCTAAAATAGAGCATCTGGAAGACGCCATGTCCTAAATTAAAAGTAGCTCCGTGATAGACATTATAATCTTTTAACCAATCGCGTGGACTAATCATTTTCTCCACTTTAATATGTTCTTCAATATCAGTTAAGCCGGCTTTAGTTTTTAGTACAGAGATAACTTTATTACGAAACTCAGGAGCCAGCTTCTTCCAATCCACACCACTCTTGAGATTAGCTACTGGTACCAAGACATACAGCGTACTATGGCCTTTAGGAGCTAAAGTTGGATCTGTAATAGAAGCATTTTGCACATAGACAGAGAAGTCATCGCTTATTCTACCGTAAATATTAATATCATCCATGTTCGCTTTATAATTATCAGCAAAATATATAGTATGATGAGGTAAATCATAGAGTTTATCTAATCCTAAATAGAGCATGAAAGTCGAACAAGAGTAATCTTTTCCTTTCAACTTGCTTGGAGACCAATGCTTTGAATCTTTATAGAGATTGGAAAATGAGTAAGCAAAATCAGAGTTTACTACGACATTATCAGAATAGACTTTCTCCATGTTTTCTAATACTACGCCCAAAACTTCACCAAAATTGGTTATTAGTTCTTTCACTGGAGTTTTATAAACTATAACTCCTCCATCTTCTTCAAAGATATTTGCCATTACTTCAGATATCTTGTTGAGTCCACCTTCAACATGATAAACACCGAATTCATGTTCAATATACGGCACCATTGTGAAAAGAGCAGGACAGCTCCACGGAGACATGCCCAGATATTTAGCTTGGAAGGTGAAGGCAAGTTTTAAATCTTCAGATTGGAAGTAATTTCCCAAGGCTTGATGCATAGTTTTATTTAATTGCAGATAAGGAAAAGCATAGAGAATATCCGGCTCTACCATGCGGTGCAGATATGAATAGTCTTTTTTTAAGCAGGGATAAAGCCTTCTGTATCTCTCTTTTT
>Ga0265294_10003032_pt1 | contig 21790 bp, 17 predicted proteins | sample MunlanPumphouse3_FD_192504 | JGI IMG/M metagenome (GOLD analysis project Ga0265294, IMG submission 192504) | Groundwater microbial communities from a municipal landfill in Southern Ontario, Canada - Pumphouse #3 | ecosystem: Environmental > Aquatic > Deep subsurface > Groundwater | place... | reverse complement strand
GATAAATTAATAATTATCCCCGGCACTGAACCTTTATCAGTCAATATGGCAACTTCTCTGTCAATATCTTTAATGACCGGCAATCTTGGATGTTTTCTTCTGTTCAACATAATGAACCTCTCCAAAATATTTATTTTTTAAATCTTTCTTTCCAGTCCGACAATAATTTCAATGCGTCCAGCGGTTTCATATTATCTATATCCAGCTTATGTAATTCTACCAAAATTTCAGGTTCAATTGAAGTAAAAAGATTAGGCTGAACGTCCTGTTCCAGCTTTGTAAAATTTTTATTCAGATTCTTTTCAAGTCCTCTCAAAATTTCATAAGCTCTTTTTATTACTTTATAAGGAATACCTGCAATTTTTGCGACATGAATTCCGTAAGATTTATCTGCTGCGCCGTCAACTATTTTATGCAAAAATATAACCGAATCATTCCATTCTTTAACGTCAACGCTGGCGTTTATTATACCATTTTCGCTGTTTGCAAGCGTAGTTAATTCAAAATAATGCGTTGCAAATAAAACTTTGGCTCCTTTATTATATTGTGAACAAGAATCAGAAAAAAATTCAAGTATCGCCCAGGCTATGGACATTCCGTCATAAGTAGACGTTCCTCTTCCTACTTCGTCAAGTATGATTAAACTCCTGTCTGTATACTGGTTTAAAATATTTGCCGTTTCAGTCATTTCCACCATAAATGTGGATTCTCCGCCCGCCAAATTATCACCTGCGCCGATTCTTGTAAATATTCTGTCAATTATTCCTATATTTGCATATGAACACGGAACAAACGAACCCATTTGCGCCATAATAATAATCAATGCAACCTGTCTTAAATATGTTGATTTTCCCGACATATTCGGACCCGTTAAAATCATTACTCTTTTTGTCGTTTCATTAAGAGAAATATCATTTGCCACAAAAGATCCGTCTTTCAATATCTGTTCTACGACGGGATGTCTTGCATCTTTTAATACAAGTTCTTTTGAATCATTAATTTCAGGACACGTATAATTGCAAATTACTGCATTTTTCGCAAAAGATAAATATATGTCAAGTTCCGCTATCATTGACGATAAAGCTAATATGTGCTGCGCATAAGCGGCCGTTTCCTGTCTTAAGGATATAAAGAGTTCTGTTTCAAGCCTTATTATCTTATCTTGCGCCGAAATTATCTTTTCTTCAAGAGTTTTTAATTCCTGAGTAATATATCTTTCTGAATTTGTAAGAGTCTGCTTTCTTATGTATGTTTCCGGAACCAAAGGAATATTTGATTTTGTCACATCAATATAGTATCCGAATACGGAAGTATATCCTATCTTCAAATTATTTATTCCTGTTTTTTGTTTTTCCCTTATTTCAAGCTCGGAAATATATTTTTTAGCATCTTTACTCAGAAGCCTCAATTCATCCAATTCCTGAGATACTCCGCTTTTAATAACGTTACCGTCTTTTAATAGAACAGGGGTTTCAGGTTCGATATATTTCTCTATTTTAGATATTATTTCTGTCTGTACTTTCAAACATTCTTTATCATTAAAATAAGATATTTTAGAAAGTTTTTCGCAAACATTATTTATAGTAACCAATGAATCCTTTAAAGAAAGCAGCTCTTTAGGACTAGCTGAGCCGCTGACTATTCTTGAAACGATTCTGTCCAAATCATAGATTGATTTTAAACTTTCTCTCAAGTTTTCTCTTTGCTCTGATTCCTCAAAAAATAATTTTGTTTTTAATTGTCTGTTTCGTATAGATTTAACATCAAGAAGAGGTTTTACTATCCAATCATGCATAAGCCTTGCACCCATAGGAGTAATCGTCGAATCAATTGCAGACAATAAAGATCCTTCCTGTTTCAAAGAGGACAGCGACCTTAATATTTCAAGATTTTTTATTGCTACGGCATCCAGAACCATAAAATCGTTGCTTTCTATGAACCTTATATTATTCAACACAGGAAGGCTTTGCGGCTGATTTTCCTGAATATAACCGAATATTGATCCTACGGCGGATATTATGTCAGGTTTACCGCCGATATTAAAATGTGATACAGACGATACATTCAATATCTTTTTTATTATATTTTCACAATAAACGCTGTCTGAATATATATCCCTTACAGGAGATAGAACTATATCGAATTTTTTAAATATTTTCTGAAGCTGCTCATTTGATGAATTTTGATGAGAAATAATAATTTCATTAGGCTTGTATTTTGCAATTTCATTCTCCAGATTGTAGATATCAGTCCTGTATGTAAAAAAATCTCCCGTAGAAATATCACAAACGGCGACAGAAATCAAATTTGTTTTACTGTCAGGCATTACCGACATAAGATAATTATTTAATTTTGAATCAAGCAGATTATCTTCAAGAACCGTCCCGGGAGTTATAACTCTTGTAACTCCCCTCTTGACAATTCCTTTCCCTGCCGAAGGTTCTTCAAGCTGTTCGCATACGGCTATTTTCAAGCCTGCTTTAATCAGTTTTCTTATATAGTTATTTACGGAATGAAAAGGAACTCCGCACATTGGAACATCCTGTCTTTTTGTAAGAACTACTTCTAAAATAGAATGCGCTTTAACGGCATCATCGCCGAACATTTCATAAAAATCGCCAAGCCTGAAAAACAAAACAATATCAGGATATTGAGACTTTATACTATGGTATTGCTGCATTAACGGAGTCAATTCTTTTTCTTTAGACATATCTGTTACTTTGCCTTTTTTAATTTATAATTACGACAGCCAAAATATATATTTTTTATTACTTTCTATAAACTTTAACATCTTGTATATTCTGTTAATCTTTAAAACATATTTTTTAGTTTCGGCAAACGGCATTTCATCAGAATCATATTCTATAAAAGGATTTTGTATATGCCATTGCTTTACATTTCCAAGACCCGCATTATATGACGCTAAAATTAAATTAATGTTATTATCAAACATTCCTGATAAAATCTTAAGATAATATGTACCAAGCATTATATTTATTTCAGGCTCATATAATATTTCTTCTTTGAAATCATGATATCCTAAATAAAACACCGCAACTTCTTTTCCTGTAGAAGGCATCAGCTGCATTAAACCTATTGCTCCTTTTTTCGACTTAGCCAAGGGATTAAAATTTGACTCGGCTTTTATAACCGATTTAACAAGCAAAGGATCAATACCGTATTCTGTTGAATATTTATCAATTATAGAAGAATATTTGGAAATATTTTTTGTAACCAAATACACAGAAAAAAACGACATGACAAAAAACAAAAAAACTATTGAAACAATTATTTTCAAAAACAACGATAATTTCATAAGACAATATTCCCCGATAAACTGTTCGGCAAAATCCTTGTTACAGACACTTTTACGATTTCTCCCGTATAATCATTCTCAGACGAAAAAAACACTTTCAAATTTTGGCTGTTCCTGCCCTCACAAAAACCGCCGGCATATTTCTCAACCAATACATCAACTGTAGTGCCTGAATACCGTAAATTAAGAGCTTTTGATATTTCATTTGAATCTTCCAACAATAAAGTATGTCTTTGTTTTTTAATGCTTAAAGAGACATTATCTTTTAATTTATAAGCCGAAGTGTTAGGCCTCGGAGAATATTTAAAAATAAACAATCCGCCGAATTTCAAATCTCTGGAAGCATTAAACGTATCGTCAAAGTCTTTATCGGTTTCTCCGGGAAAGCCTATAATAATGTCAGAAGTTATATTAATTTCCGGTATTTTACTTTTAATCTTTTCAAACAATGACTTATATTGACCGTAAGTATATTTTCTGTTCATTGCTTTTAAAATTTTATCCGATCCTGACTGCATAGGCAAATGTATATGCCTGCATATTTTATCATTATTTGCTATTTCGTCTATAAGTTCTTCTGAAAAATCTTTTGGATGATTTGTCAAGAATCTTATTCTTTTGAGATTATCTATCTTTGAAATCCGACGTAAAAGTTTTGCAAACGTAATGCCGTCGTCATTATAAGAATTAACATTCTGACCTAGCAAAATAATTTCTTTAACTCCGGTATCAACGGTTTTTTTTACCAAATCGCATAATTCAGAGCAATTTATGCTGATTTCAGGGCCTCTTACAAAAGGAACTATACAATAAGAGCAAAAGTTGCTGCAGCCTTTCATAATCGTCACATATTGAAAAACTTCTTTAGGAGTTTTTTCCTTATGAACATATTTTAAAGGCACATATTTGCTTATAACCTGTGAAAATTTATCTATGTCTTTTGCTCCCAAAATAAAATCAACGAACTTACATCTTCTATGTATTTCTTTATATGCGTGCTGAGCCATACATCCTACAACCCCTACAATTAAAGCAGGATGTATATTTTTTTGTTCCTTTATTCTGCCAAGAAACGAATAAGCTTTATGTTCTGCCGAAAATCTTACGGAACATGTATTTAATATAACAATATCAGCTTTAGACATATCGGCTGTCTTAACGCAGCCGTGGTCAATTAAATAATCAGATATTTTATCAGAATCATTTACATTCATTTGACAGCCTATAGTTTCTATAAAAAATTTCATATTATTCATTAGCCACTTTTAACAAATATTTGGCATATGCCGAATTAAACATTTTCGAGTTTTCAATCAACATACTTTTATCTATGAATTTCATTCTGTATGCGATTTCTTCAAGACAGCTTACCATTATTCCCTGTCTTTCCTCTATTGTGCGTATAAACAGAGAAGAGTCAAGCAAAGAATTATATGTTCCGGCGTCAAGCCATGCAAACCCCCTGCCGAATAATTGAACCGATAAATCGTTTTGTTCCAAATATATTCTGTTTATATCCGTAATTTCAAGTTCGCCTCTCTCTGAAGGCTTTATTTTCTTGGCGATATTCACAACCTGATTGTCATAAAAATATAAACCCGTAACAGCCCAGTTTGATTTAGGATTGTCAGGCTTTTCAACTATTGATACCGGACATTTATTTTTATCAAGCTCTACAATTCCATAACGATGAGGGTCATCAACATAATAACCAAAAATAGTTGCCCCCTTTTCTTTATTTACGGCGTTTGAAAGCAAGTTCGGCAAGCCGTGACCGTAAAATATGTTATCTCCCAAAACCAAAGAAACATTGTCATTGCCAATAAAATCCTCACCTATAATAAATGCTTCCGCAAGACCGTTTGGATTGTTTTGTTCTTTATAAGATATATTAATTCCCAAACGGGAACCTGACTGAAATAATTCTTTCATTTTAGGCAGAGTTTCCGATGTGGAAATTATAAGGATATCTCTTATGCCAGCAAGCATAAGAACAGACAGAGGATAATATATCATAGGTTTATTATATACGGGAAGCAGTTGTTTTGATACTACAGACGTTATAGGATAAAGTCTGGTTGCTTTTCCGCCGGCAAGAATAATTCCTTTTGTTTCCATTTTCATACCTCTGATAATTGAAAATATTTTATAGTCTTTTTTAAACCTTCTTTTAATTTTACTTCCGGTTTCCATTTTAATATTTTTAATGCTTTGCGGATATCAGGTTTTCTTCTTTTAGGGTCATCTTCAGGGAGAGTTTTATAAACTATTGCTGATTTGCTTGCCGCAAGTTTTACAACCGTCTTTGCGAGTTCATTTAAAGTAATCTCTTGAGGATTTCCGATATTAACGGGCGAATTTTCATTTGACGACAACAGTTTGTAGATTCCTGCGGTTAAATCGCTTACGAAACAAAAGCTGCGCGTCTGCGTTCCTTTTCCGAAAACGCTAATATTTTTATTTTTTAAAGCTTGATTTATAAACGACGGGACCGCCCTGCCGTCATTTGCTTTCATTCTTGGTCCGTAAACATTAAAAATTCTTGCTATTTTTGTGTTAAGCCCGTGAACTCTGTGATAAGACATAATTAATGCTTCTGAAAATCTTTTAGCTTCATCATACATGCTTCTTTTGCCTATAGGATTAACATTTCCCCAATAATTTTCATTTTGAGGAGTAATTAACGGATCTCCGTAAATTTCGCTTGTAGAAGCAAACAGGAATACAGCTTTGTTTTTCTTTGCCAAATTCAAAAGATTTAAGGTTCCTTCCGAACCTGCCAGCAAAGTTTCTATACTGTGTTTTGAATATTCAATCGGACTTGCCGGAGAAGCAAAATGCAAAACTGCGTCCAATTTTTCCTGTATTTTAAAATTTTTAGTTATATCGGCTTTTTTAAATTTAAATTTTTTATTTTTTAAAAGATGTTTAATGTTTTCCTTTTTACCTGTCAACAAATTATCAACGGCTATAACAGAATCCCCTTTTAAAACAAATAAATCACAGAGATGCGAGCCTAAAAAACCTGCTCCGCCTGCAATAAGAATTTTCATTATCTATCCTCAATCCATAAATATTTTTATATTATATAATTTGCTGAAAATTAGTACAATAATTTTTTATGATTTTATTTATTTACTATTGCAGAGGCAATATCAGATAAAATATCGTTGATTCTCGTGTATTGGTCAAGAACATCCATATGAAGGCCCGACGTTTCTATTGATTCCTTTAAATCCGCATGCAATCTTGCTATGTGTTTCTCTTTCAATTTATGAACCGTGTTATGTATTTTATTTTCGGATTCCAATACTTCGGAAGCTCCTGATGAATCGTCATTAACAAACGAGTCTATTATTTTTGAGCAGTTTTCGCATACAAGCTTATGCAAATATTTAATATCATTCAACCCGTCGTCAGAAAAACGCAAATGCCTTTCTATTTTTTCCTGTGATATATACATCAGATTTCTGTGAATAATATCCGAAATTTGCTCAAAATCAGCCACTATGTAAAGTAAATTTATTTCATCTGACGATTGTTCTGTCGTTAATTTGTTCTGTCCTACTTTTGTGATATAAAGAACCGTTTTGTCGGTTATATTCGTAATTTGCAAAGATTTATAAATTATTTTTTCCGCGACGACTTCATGTCTTGTTTTTAAAGCATTAACGGATTCCTTCAATATTTCCAAAACTATCTCTGATAATCTTAAAATTTCGCGTTTAGACAAATCTAGAGCTTTATCTGTTTCCTGTATATATTTATTATCTATAAAAACGGTTCCAAATTGTTCTTGACATGATTTATTAGGATAAATAAATAAAAACAATCTGTAAAATAATGGGATTACAGGCAAAACAATCATCGCCGCAAACAATGTAACAAGAGTATGCGACATAGCAATTTCTCTTGCTATATCATTTGATAAAATAATTTTTCCGGTAAAAAATTTGACAAAGTATATCCATGCAGACTCTCCGTTATACCTTATAAAAGAAATAAACGGCAAAACAAGTAAAACTCCCAAAATTTGATAACTTAAATGCCAAAGCATGACGCTTTTTCCCGATCTCGGCTGATTTATTGAAGCGATAACGGCAGTTATGCAGGTTCCTATCTGCGCTCCGAGACAAATACAAATACCCTGGGTAAGAGAAAGTATCCCCGCCGAAGCCAAAACTATTACAATTCCTACGGTTGCGCCGCTGCTGTGTATAAGAACCGTAAAAAACAAACCAACGCATATTGAAAAAATCGGAGACTGAACGCTTGCTATCATTTCTAACAAATCATTATTCAATGTTATAGGCAGCATGGAATCTGACATTATTTTCATGCCGAAAAAAAGCAGTCCAAAACCGAAAACTGCGTCTCCAAGATCTGCGATTTTCCTTTTTGACGAAAAGAAAAAAGATAAAAAGAATCCGGCAGCAGTTATTATTAAGGCATAATCAACAAGTTTAAATGCCACAAGCTGTCCTGTGATAGTTGAACCTACCGATGCTCCTACGGAAACTGACATTGATTGAAAAAAAGTCAAAACCCCGGCGCTTGCAAGCGTAATCTGCAACAATAAAGTCGCCGTGCTGGACTGGTTTAAACAAGTAATGAATAAACCTGTAAAAAAGCCTTTAAGCCTTGTTGAAGTAAATCTCGTAAGTATCGCCCTTATATTTTGTCCGGCCATTTTTTGAAATGACAAATTTATTCTGAACATACCGAAAAGAAGCAAAGCCGCGCCGCCTAAAATCCCGGCAAGCATTATCAGCATCCAGTTTTTATCCAACACTGAAACAGTAAAATAAATAGGATCGCAAAACACATTTGCATTGACTATAACCGTTATTTTATTTTCGGCTTTTTTGCCGACAATAAGCTGAGCTGACGCATATCCCGCATCATCCGTTAACACGGTATCCGAAATCTGTATATATGATGAATTTTCATTGCCAGGCAAAACAGATGTCTCAACGACTGAAAAATTAATTTTGACATTTCTTAAAGGATTTTTATCAGCATCGACAAGCCTTATGATAAAAGGATGTTTTAAAGCAATACCTCTTATGCCAAGCTGTTTATCTCCGGATATTTTTACCAGAGATATATCCTGAGCAAAGCAAACAACCGCTATAAACAGCAACAAACAAGAGAGTATAAGTTTTTTTATTTTCATTTTAAGGATTTTTTATTAAAACATTTAGGAAGTAACGATTTTATGCTTTCAATTTTAACTTTATTATTTTTATCTTTATAAACTATATCGGCTTTTTGAGAAAACTCGTATATAACCTGTCTGCAGGCGCCGCATGGCGTAACGTCTCCGTTTTCCGAATAAACGGCAAGCGCTTTAATGTTTTTTGAGCCGTTTGAAACTGCCGTAAATAAAGCAACCCTTTCCGCGCACATTGTCAAACCGTAAGAAGCATTTTCAATATTTGTTCCGCAATATACTTTTCCGTCTTCGCACAATACAGCGGCTCCTACTGCAAATTTCGAATACGGACTGTATGAAGATTTTGCCGCCTGTTCGGCAAAAGTCAAAAGTTCTTTATAAATTTCTTTTTTTTCGTTCATATCAAAACTCCGTAATTTTTTTAAATGCCGTAAATCTTTTGGATATTTCTTTTAAAGTCAATGAACTGAGCTTTTCCAAGCTGAAAGATTCAACATTAAAAGATGCCATTATGCTGCCGTAAACCATCGCTTTTTTTAATTCCGAAAAATTTATTTTTGAACATGAAGACAAATACCCGATAAAACCGCCGGCAAAAGTATCTCCGGCTCCCGTCGTATCTTCTACATTTTCCAAAGGAAAAGAAGGAATTGTAAAAATATTTTTTTTATAAAAAAGCATAGCTCCGAATTCTCCTCTTTTTATGACGAGAATTTCAGGACCCATACTCATTATGCGTTTAGCCGATTGGATAATATTATTTTTGTCTGACAGCTGCTTTGCTTCATCTTCATTTATAAGCAGTACATTTATTTTTTTAAAAACAGACTTTAATTTATGCATTTTCGTCGATATCCATAAATTCATCGTATCCAAAGCGATAAATTTAGGATTCTTTACGGAATTTAAAACGTTTTCCTGAATATCAGGATCGACATTCGCCAAAAACAAATATTTTGAATTTTTATGTTCGTTTGACAACACGGGCGAAAAATCTGAAAAAACATTTAACTTTGTGTTTATTGTTTTAGCCTGATTCAAATCGCAAGAATACTTACCGCACCATCTGAAAGTTTTGCCTGAACTTACCGCGAGACCTGAAGTATCTATTTTATGATGGTTTAATAAATGAATATATTCGCAAGGGAAATCAGCCCCTACCACGGCAACTACGGCTGTTTCGGTAAAATATGACGCCGACATGGATGAATACATAGCCGAACCGCCTAAAGCGTCTTTAATCCTTCTCTTATTAGTTTCAACAGTGTCAAGAGCAACGGAGCCGACTATCAAAAGAGACATTTCTCCACCTTTTATTTTGCAAAATATTTATCCAAAAATAAGCTTAAAGACGAATATGCAGGAGATTTTTTGACAGTTTCATGAGCTGACTGTATAACAAACTTAAGAGAATCTCTGCATTCGCATTTTATTTCTCTTTGGGCAAGTTTAGGGATCAAATACTTAATAAGTTTCTTGCAAGTATTGGCATTTGCAGTCATAACATCCATAACTTTTTCAACGCTTACTTCTTCACCTATTTTCCATACGTCATAATCGGTAACAAGAGAAATATTGGCATAGCATATCTCAGCTTCGCGTGCAAGCTTTGCTTCAGGAACAGCGGTCATTCCGACTACGGAAAATCCGTTGTCTCTGTTGACTTTTGATTCTGCTCTCGTAGAAAACTGAGGACCTTCTATACATACGTAGGTTGTTCCGCTGAAATGATGTTCTATTGCAAGCTCCGTAACAGATTTATGTATTATATCTCTTAAATCATTGCAAAATGGATCTGCAAAACCTATATGAGCAACTATTCCGTTTCCGAAAAATGTATTTACTCTGTTTTTTGTCCTGTCAAAAATTTGCTCAGGAATAACAAAATCTTTAGGTTTTATATTCTCCTGTAAAGAACCTACCGCGGTTAAAGCAATAATCTGTTCAACTCCGATTGATTTAAGAGCATAGATATTTGCCCTCACATTTATTTCGGAAGGAAGAATTACATGCCCTTTCCCGTGTCTTGGAAGAAAAGCGACTCTGATTCCGTCTAAAGTGCCTATGGTAATTTCGGACGACGGTTTGCCAAAAGGCGTTTCTATATTTATTTCCGAAATATTCTCAATTCCGCTGATTTCGCTTATTCCGCTGCCGCCTATAACCGCAATTTTAACCGGTTCAATTTTTTTTGTCATTTTTATCTCCTATATTTTTTTTATATCTATTATTGAAACTTGTATAGAATCTCTGTTTAATTCTAAATTAAAAAGAATATCAAATTTATCTTTATACTGCATACTGTGTCTTAAAGCGGCTCCGTGCCAAAATACCGCATTCACGGAATTCCCTCCGTTTTGAGAAATCTTAAGTTTTAAATGCTCTTCAGTCTGTCCTATAACGACGACTTCTTTTAATTCCACGTTTTTTATAAGAAAAACGGGATTAGGGTTAGCGCACCCAAAAGGTTCAAGCAACATTAAATTCCCAAGCGTCTTTTTATTTATATCGGATATTTTTAACTCACAATCAATATTTATTTTCTTAACTACCATATCGCTTGATATTGAACTTTCGGCTATTTCTTCTAAACGCTTTCTTAATTCTTCTATCTTTGAAACCTCAACCGTCAACCCCGCAGCCTGAGAATGTCCGCCGAATTTTATAAGTAAATCTTTAGTTTTATCCAATGCGGATACAATATCAAAACCTTCTATTGACCTGCATGCTCCTACCGCATGCTGTCCGTCTGAAATAAATAATATCGTAGGTCTTGAATACATTTTCGCAATTTGAGAAGCGGCTATTCCAGTTACTCCGTGCGGCAGGTTATCGGCTACTACTATAAAAATTTTATCTTTTTCAACATCACACTGCTGTTTTAATTTTTTTTCAAACTGTTTCACGTTCTCTACTTGCAAAGTTTTTCTTTCATTATTCAATTTTTTTAACTCAAAAAAGAAATCTTCAGCTTTATGTTTATCGTCTGCAAGAAGCAATTCTGCCGATATATCAGCCTTTGACATTCTGCCGGCGGCATTCAAAACAGGAGTTATTGACCATGATATTGTTTTCGCCGATATATTATTTTTATCTTTAAGATATTCATTTATTATGTTATATAAACCTAATCTTTTTGCAGGATTGGCGTTCAAAATTGCCAAGCCGTTTTTTACCAATATTCTGTTTTCACTTATTAAAGGCACTATATCCGCTATGGTGCCGAGCGCAACCAAATCGACATTATTATCAAAAAATTCAGCCATTCTACCGTCATTAATAAATCTTTCTTTTTTATATTTATTAAATATAAAATATGCCGATTCTTTTAAATTATCAAAATGGATATCCGGCAAATCAATAAATTTTATCACGTTATCCAGATTTTTAAAAAGATTATTTTCATATGAAACGATTTTTTTATCTTTTAATAAAGAGTAAAACAGTTTTTCGTTATCATCAGAAAAAGAAAAAGCCGTTTCTTCAATAACAAGTTCATTAACAACTTTTAATATATATGAATTGTAACCGTTATTGTCTTTCTGTAAAGATATAAATAAAATTTCACTATTAAAATCTTTTCCGTATGTATGCATCAGCGCCTGAGATACCTTAAAAGATATGCCGCATCCTGCTAATTCCTTAAATTTATATTTACATGTCGTCTTTTTAGGATTTACAATTGCATAAGCTTCCGGAAGCACGTCAATGGGAGGTTCATGATGATCGGTAACTATAATTTGCATGCCAAGTTCATTTGAATATTGCACTTCCTGAACCGAAGATATACCGCAGTCGACAGTTATTATCAACTTCACATTCATTTTATGATATTTGTCTAACACGGCTTTTGACATACCGTATCCTTCGTCTGAAGGAATATACCATACAACATCTCCGCCCAAAGTTTGAATTGTATTAAATAAAATAACAAGAGAAGTAATACCGTCAACATCCCTGTCTGCATAAATGAGTATTCTTTCCTGCTGTTCTACAGCCTGTTTAATTCTTGTAACGGCCTTATGCATACCGTCAAGCAAAAACGGATTCAAAAGATACTCTTTATCCGCATAAACAAATTCTTTTATTAAATCAATATCGGAAATACCCCTGCCCAATAAAATTTTTATTACTATATCGGGCAAATTTGTCTTTTCCGCAATAGGAGATATTTTTTCTTTATTGAATTCCTGAAGCACCCATTTATTTTGTTGCAATTAGACCCCTATAATATTATATCTTTTACTAATTTTATTTTTTCAGGTTCGGCATCTGAAATATCATATGCCGAAGATACCAAATTTGCCGCCTGCTCATAATCTCCGCAATTATAACGAATATCAGCTATTATTTCGCCTTCTTTAACATAATCGCCTGTTTTTTTATAAACGGCTATTCCTGCCGTATAATCTATAAGGTCATCAGTTTTAAGTCTTCCTGCTCCTACAAGAGATGAAGCTATACCTATATCTCTTGTTTTTATAGAGCTGATAAAACCTGTTCTGCATGCTCTTATATTATAATTATTTTTTGCCTTTCCAAGCAAAGAATAATTATCTATTACATTGACGTTTCCCTTTTGAGATTCTATCATTGCCGCGAATTTATTTAATGCGTCTCCAGATGAAATTTTTTCAACGGCATTTTTTTCAGCTTCATCAATATCGCCTGCCATATCTGTTTGTAAAATTATAATTGCCGACAATTCCATGCATAAATTATAAAAATCATTTTTTATATTGCCTTTTAAAACTTCTATCGTCTGTATAATTTCCAGAGAATTACCTGCATAATTTCCCAAAGGAGAATTCATATCCGATATTACGGCTGACATATTTCTTCCGAATAATCTGCCTACGTTAACCATTTTTAAAGCAAGAGTTTTGGCATCTTTATATGAAGACATAAAAGCGCCGCTTCCTGTTTTGACATCAAGCAGTATATTCTCCGCGCCTTCGGCTATTTTCTTTGACATAATGCTTGAGCATATAAGAGGTATTGATTCAACTGTCGCGGTAACATCGCGCAATGCATACATCTTCTTATCTACCGGAGCAACATCATTTGTCTGTCCTATCATTGCAAACTTATTTTTTTTTAATACCTTAACGAATTCGTCAATTTCAAGATTAACGTTAAAACCCGGAATCGCTTCCAGTTTGTCTAAAGTTCCTCCGGTATGTCCTAAAGCTCTTCCCGACATCATCGGAACATATATTCCGCAGCTTGCAAGAACAGGAGCAATAACGAGAGACGTTCCGTCTCCGACGCCTCCCGTTGAATGTTTATCGGCAGTCGGTCCGTCTAAAAAGCTTAAATCTAAAATTTTTCCTGAATTTGCCATTGCTTGCGTAAGATGAAAAGTTTCCGTATCATCCAAACCTGAAAAAAACACCGACATTAAAAAAGCAGATATTTGATAATCTGCAATTTCAGAACCGTTATAACCTTCTATTAAAAAAGATATTTCATCTTTTGTTAACTTTTCACCGTTTCTTTTTTTATAAATAATATCGTATGCTCTCACTGAATTTCCTTTAAAACATTAACTATTATTTTTTCCATAGAAACGCCTGCTTTTTTACCCAATTTCAAAACATCTTTGTGGTCTAGTTTTTCATCTGATATGCCGCTTGCTTTATTTGATACGTATGCCAGCGCCAAAACATTCATATTCATTTGTTTAGCAGCGATAGATTCTGCCACAAGAGACATTCCCGCAATATCTCCTCCAAGTTTTAAAAATGCCGATACTTCGGCAGGAGTTTCGTAAGACGGGCCTGTAACTGCAAAATACGTACCCTGATGTATTCTTATTTTATTGAGTTGTGATATTTTTATTACTTTCTTTATAAGATTTTTATCATATATATTTGTTAAATCAGGGAATCTTTCTCCGAACGCTTTATAATGTTCGCCTATTAAAGGATTATCAAAAATAAAATTAATATGATCTTTTATCGCAACGATATCGCCGATTTCATATTTTTTGTTAAAAGCGCCTGCCGCACATGTTATTATCAAAGTTTCAACTCCAAGATATTTCATAAGTCTTACAGGATAAGAAATATCTCTCATTGAATATCCTTCATAATAGTGAAACCTTCCGTTGAGCAAAACAACATCGACAGAATTTAACTTCCCGAAAACAAGTTCGCCCTTATGTCCTTCAACAGTCGTTTTTTTAAAGTTTGGAATTTTGTCGTATTTTATAATGTCGGGATTGGTTATTTTTTCCTTTATCCCGGAAAGTCCAGAACCTATAATGACTGCGATTTTAGGATTATATTTTGTTTTGTTTTTTATATATTTTTTGCTTTTATCCAACAAATTGAAAATATTTTCTTTTTTCACAATATATCATCCTTAAAACTTATACCGTTTTTCATCGGAGTAAGCTCAAAAATATCAGCTATCGTTTGGGCTACGTCAGCTAATGTTTTCCTTATACCCAGATTAACATTCTGTTTTAAAATTTTGCCGTATACGAGGAGAGGCACATATTCTCTTGTGTGGTCGGTATGTTTTTTATATGTAGGATCGCAACCGTGGTCAGCAGTAATTATAAGAATATCATCATCAGACATTGCATCAATAATAGAAGGAAGCTGTCTGTCAAAATACTTTAATCCCTGTGCATAAGAATTAACATCTCTGCGGTGCCCCCACAACATATCAAAATCCACAAGATTAGTAAAAATTAAATTTTTATGAAAATGGTCTATATCAGGAGATATATCCTGCTGTCCTCCGGGAAAATACTCCGCCCTTTTAGGTTCTATTATTGAATCTATTGTATATTTTATACCTGTGCTGTTGCCTTTTGTGTGATAAGCTATACTGATGCCGCAATCGTTAAAAATATCCTGAATTTTACCTATCGCGATAACATTGCCGTTTATATTTTTTATTTTATCAAGAACCGTTTTCCCTGTAGGAGATAAAGAATAATCATGTCTGTTTGAAGTCCTTGTATAATTTCCGCTTTCGCCTATAAAAGGCCTGGCTATAACTCTTCCTACGGCATGTTCACCGACTAACATTTCTCTGGCTATTTTACAAATATCGTGAAGTTCTTTAAGTCCGCCGAATTTATCAGGATTTTCATGAGCCGCTATCTGAAAAACGGAATCTGCCGAAGTATAGACAATAGGATATCCTGTACGGCGATGTTCATCTCCTAATCTTTGAATAATTTCAGTGCCGGAAGCGACGCAATTACCCAAAACTTTATGTCCTATTCTTTTTTCAAATTCTTCTATTAAATCTTTTGGAAATCCGTTTGGATATGTAGGAAAAGGTTTTTCTAAAACTAATCCTGACAATTCCCAGTGTCCGGCAGTAGTATCTTTTGCCGGAGATAAAGTCGCCATTTTACCGTAATTGCCTATGATCTTTGACGGTTTGTATCCATAAGGAGAAGGAACTATATTATAAAGTCCCAACGCTCCCATATTTTCCAGGACAAAATCATCATCCATATTTTCAAAAATATGCTTAAGAGTATTGGAACCGGCATCATTATATTTTGCGGCGTCAGGCAGTTCCCCGACGCCTAAACTGTCCAAAACAATTAAAATAATCTTATTTGTATCTGACATTTTTTCTCCATTGCGTCTTTATTAATAAAAACATAAAAATGTCAAACTGACCGTTGAAAAATTACTTTCTTTTCAATACATTTTTAACTGCTGCGACTATATTAACATCCTTTAAACCGTACTTAGCAATTAAATCGGAAGGTTTACCTGATTCTCCGAAAGTATCATTTACTGCGACAAATTCCATAGGAACAGGGAAATTCTTAACTATAACCTCGGCGACTGCCGATCCGAAACCTCCGAATTTTTGGTGTTCTTCAGCAGTTACGACCGCTCCGCATTCTTTTGCAGCATCAATAACAGCTTTTTCGTCTATGGGTTTTATTGTGTGTATATTTAAAACTTTTGCTTTAATTCCTTCTTTTTCAAGAATCTCTGCCGCAGACAGAGCTTCATAAACCATAGAACCGCAAGCCATAATACAAACATCTTTTCCTTCTTTTATTACCTGAGCCTTGCCGATTTCAAAAGGAGTTGATTCATCTGTTATAACGGGAATATTTTCCCTGCCGTATCTGATATAAACAGGTCCTTTATAATATGCTGCCGCCATAGTTGCTTTTTTAGTTTCAACAGCATCACAAGGGACAAGAACCGTCATATTAGGTATACATCTCATTATGGCAATCTCTTCCAAAGCCTGATGCGTAGCCCCGTCAGGCCCGACCATAAGCCCTGAGTGAGAACCGCCTATTTTAACGTTTAATTTTGAATAACAAATTGTAGTTCTTATTTGTTCCCAAGGTCTGCCCGAAGCAAAAACGCCGTAAGTCGAGACAAAAGGAATAAATCCGGAAATTGAAAGTCCTGCAGCCATGCCTAGTAAATTTGATTCGGCAATTCCGACATTTGCAAATCTGTCAGGAAATTTATCCTGAAAGCCGTTAATCGCAACAGATGATACCGTGTCTGCTCCCAAAACAAAAATTTTATCGTCTTTAGCTCCAAGCTCTACTAAAGCTTCTCCAAAGCCGAATCTTGTCGCTTTATTACCAAAAACCTTAACCATAAATGTTGTCCTTTTTATTTAAAAAATTAAATTTAAAATTAAACAGCCGCGTCTATTTCTTTAAAAGCCTGTAATAATTGTTCTTTAGAAGGGGCTTTACCGTGCCAATCGGCATTATTTTCCATAAAAGACACGCCTTTCCCTTTTACGGTTTTTGCAATTATTACGGTAGGTTTTTCTTTATTTAATTTTGCCCGCGCGTATGCGTTATCAACTTCCTCAAGATTATGTCCGTCTATAGAAATTACATTCCAGCCGAAAGATAAATATTTATCTGTTATCGGTTCAATGTTTAAAACTTTATCAACCGGACCGTCAATTTGCAGTCCGTTGCAATCAATTACGGCACATAAATTATCAAGTTTAAAATGAGATGCTGACATTGCCGCTTCCCAAATAGAACCTTCCTGCTGTTCTCCGTCTCCCATAAGGACATAAACTCTGTTATCTCTCTTTAAAGTTTTCATTCCTTTTGCGACACCGGCGGCTATTGAAAGCCCGTAACCTAAAGAACCCGTAGAAATTTCTACCCCGGGAATGTTTTTATCCTTTGCGGGATGTCCCTGCAAACGGCTTCCTATTTTTCTTAATGTACATAATTCATCTTTTGAAATACATTCCATCTGCGCTAAAACAGAATATAAAACAGGACAGACATGTCCTTTTGACAATATAAAAAAATCTCTCGCAGGATCATTGAAATTTTTCGGATTAATTTTCATATGATTAAAATATAAATCAACCATTAATTCAACTGAAGATAAACTTCCTCCGGGATGTCCTGATCCCGCTTGTTCCAGCATTGTTAAAATATCTTTTCTAACTGACGCTGATATTATTTTTAAATCAGCTGTTTCCATTTGCTTCCCCCATTTATTTTGTAAAATCCGCTTTCATTTTGGAATACAATTCTATTTTTTCTATTATGCCTAAAAAAACTATCGAAACATGTTCAAGGACTTTTATATCGGATTCATTGAAATCCAGTCCTATTTTATTAACTGCAACAATTACAGCCGGAACTTTATCGTCTGCTTTTGAAGGCGAAAATATTGCAGAGTTAACATTTACCTTTTCCAATAATTCCGGACAAGATATTTTTAATTCTTCCCTATCCTGAACAATAAAAGATTTTTTATTCAGAACTATTTTATTAAAAATATTTTTATCGGCATTCTTCGCTTTTATTATATCATAAATTCCAAAAGAACCGGATATTGAAATAAATTCGTTCTTAACAGCACTGTACATAAAAATACCGGCCGTTTCAACGGATAAGATTTCTTTCGTTTTTTCTATAATATATTTTGTAATGTCTTCCATATCAAATTTTGCCGAAGCATAAGCGGATATGTCTGAAATGGCTTTAATATCCCTTATCTTTTTAATAAGCATAGCATTTGTCTGTATCAGTTCTTTGGAAGTCATTTGTATCTCTGTTTCTAGTTTTCTGTTAGCATCTTTAACCCTTTTATAATCCTGGACATGAATTATTAAAGCCGACAAATATCTGCAGACTATTGTTATGGTATCATCGGTATCGTTATCAAGACAATTATTGTTTTTCAGATTAATGCTTAAAACTCCTATGCAATTATGATTTTCATCTATCAAAGGAATGTTCATCTGCATAACTATATTTTCATCACTCAAAACATCATAAATATCTCTGGGCAGCAAAGAAACATCATGAATTGTAACAGATTCGCATTTTTTATAACATTGAAAAATAGGACTGTTGGCATTCATTGATATTGATTTTATCTCCTGAAGCGAAAATCCGCTTTTTGCCACTATTTTCAACTGACCGTCTTCCGAAGGCATAAAAAGCGCGCATAAAGAATTATCAATCTTTCTTTGTATTATATTAAATATCAGATGTATCGAATGAGTAAGCTCCAGATCGGAAGTTATTACGCTTGTTGCCGAAAAAAGAAGTTTCATAGTAGTACTTATATCTATAACTTTTGTATTTAGTTTCTTCAAATCAGAAAATAAATCTTTCCACATTCCTTTTTCAGGAAGAAGAGCTTTTATTTCCGAATTTGATTCTGAAGATATCCCGTTTATTATTTTTGTCATCTGCTCAAACGGATAAATTATATATTTAGTGACATATGCGTAAGACGCTAAAACAAGTATTAACAAAACAACCATCGTGGAAGCAAAAAAAGCAATGAGGAGATTATTGTTAAAAACGACTTTGTTTATCAAATTATAAGAGGGACAAATTTTTATTCTGCCGACAATTATACCGTCTTTTTTCACAGGATAAGAAAATTTAAAAAAAGACAACAGAGTTTCTTTACATTGTAAATTATTAAGATAATAAAATTTTTTATCATTATTTGATACGGACAAGTTAAATATATCTTTGCTTTTTTTAAAATCTTCAAAAAAAGACTCAACTTTATCTTCGGCAAAATCTTTAGTCACAAGCTCAGCCAAAATTTGTTTTGAGTTATGTATAGACGGATAAACTGTTTTTTTCAGTTCGTTGTTAAAAAACTCATACAAAAACAAAAACCATAAGAAAAAAAGAATTGTAACAAATAAAAATAACAGCAGGATATGTTTTATTATTATTTTTTTCATTGTTTTTTTATTAAATTAAGCGATTTTGAACTGCCTATTCTGCTTGCACCGGCTTTGATCATATCTTCAGCCTGTTGATAAGTGCTGATTCCGCCTGAAGCTTTAATTTTAACATTATTTTTCAGTAAAGATTTGAACAAAGAAATATCTTCGACATTTGCTCCCGAAGGCGCAAAACCTGTCGACGTTTTTATAAAATCAACTTTGTTTTTTAAGATTATCTTAGCAATTTCCGTCTTCTCTTCTTTTGTCAAATATGCTGTTTCAACTATTATTTTTAAAATTTTCCCGGATGTAGTTTTTCTTAAAGAGCTTATTTCTTTATCGATAAAAATAAAATCTTTAGATTTAACGGCAGAAATATTAATAACGGCGTCAATTTCATCCGCACCGAATAATATAGCTTCTTTTGCTTCAACAATTTTAGTTAGATAATGGTTATATCCCAACGGGAAACCTACAACCGTACATATTTTAATATCTGTTTTAGCAAGAGCTTTCTTACAGCTCTCGACAATATACGGAGGCACGCATACGGAATAAAAGCCGTTATCAGCCGCTTGTTCACATAATTTTTTAAAATCCGAAAGAGACGCTGTAGGAGACAATAAAGTATGATCTATTATACCCGCAATATTTACCATTTATATTTTACCGTATATGTTATATTTTTTTCACCTTTTGCAGGCACCTTTACTTTAAAAACAATCGTTTGTGAATCTTTTTTTACATATTTATCCGTAGAAGACAGGATATTCCAATTTGACCACCGGCATAAAGGCTCTGAAACTTCCGCTGATATCTCTTTATCTTTTGAATTTTTCAAAGTAATTAAAAATGTTTCTTTAGTATATTTATCTCCTGTTTCAAATTCTGTTTGAACTCTGTCGCCAACAACATCAAAAACATCTCCCAATTTTAAACTTATCAATTCATTTTCAGGAGTATGATCTATAGCATCTTCTCCTATAAATTCTATATTACCGCCGTCATTTTTATAAACTCTCATTTCCCCTTTAGGCAAAGGAATTCCCAAATTTGAAGATTTATTGTTTTTAAATTCAATATTTGCACTTACTTTTTTATTTGCCTGCTGCCAAAAATCCTTTGTAGTTCTGCTGTATTTGTTAAAAACAAAATTATTTATCATACTTCCTTTGTATATATATTTTTTATTTACCGGAACAGACTGAGCCGAAGCAAATTGTATTTGTTTTTTTTCGTCATTTTCCAGGGTAATTTTCCTGCCGAGCTCATACATATGATATTCAAAAAAAGATTTTTCCTTAAAAGAAGATTCATTAGCGGCATCAAAAGAAGCGGACTTTGACATAAACACGCCTCTTGTACCGATGTTATTCCTTAAGATATTCACATCGCCGGCAATCAATTTTAAATTTGCATCCTTATAAACCGTACCTGATAAATTATTTACCGTAAACCATGCATTGACATCCATCTTATTATCATTTTTATCAAGAACTATTATATAATCAGATACCCAGGACAATCCTGCAGTCTGATATGTAATTTCTAACTGTTTTTTACCTGAAATTTTACTGTTCACAAGCCAGGAAAGAGTCGGTTTTAATCTTATTCCTTCAGGTAATTCCGTAATGGAAATTTCACCCTGCGGATTAAGAATAATTTTATTGTTATACTGTACGACAATTCCGCCGTTTACAGCTAAAAGTTTTGCCGAAATTTTCTCTTTTGAAGAATATTTTTCTATTTCTATATTGTTTCCTATACATTGCTGTAAAAGTTTATTTGGATTCGGCAAATCAAAATCGAAAGTCTGCTCATATATTTGAATCTTATCGGCATCAGATAAAAATTTCGGCAAAACGCTTGCAGGATCTATCTTTGAAGAAACGTCATCAAATTCAATTTTTTGTTCGCCTTTCGACAGAACAACTTCTTTAACATCTCTTATTAAAGCCAAATCATCGTTATATACGGTAACAGACGCAGCAAAAGCAAATTTAACAAAAAACGATACAAATACTAAAGAGCAAAAAAATATTTTCATAATTACTCCCCTTTGTTTGACTTTTGAGGCGGAAAAGATTTCAGTATATTTTTTACTGCTC
>Ga0265294_10003031_pt1 | contig 21791 bp, 21 predicted proteins | sample MunlanPumphouse3_FD_192504 | JGI IMG/M metagenome (GOLD analysis project Ga0265294, IMG submission 192504) | Groundwater microbial communities from a municipal landfill in Southern Ontario, Canada - Pumphouse #3 | ecosystem: Environmental > Aquatic > Deep subsurface > Groundwater | place... | reverse complement strand
AGTCGGAGTCCCCAACCGTCTGTTTGTCATCAACATCAAGGGTGTTGAAAGACGGGCGTATGTCAATCCGCAAATCCTGGAGACTTCCATTGAGACCGACACTGCAGAAGAAGGGTGCCTTTCGGTTCCTGGTGTTTGGCACGATGTTGAGCGTCCTGCTCGCGTTACCGTCCAGGCACAAGATCTTGAAGGCAAGGTCTTTACTGTCCAGGGTGAGGGGTTGCTTGCAAGAGCTTTGCAGCACGAATATGACCATTTGAACGGAACGTTATTCATCGATAGGCTCAATGATGAAGAAAAAGAAAAGGTCGTGAAGGCCTATGAGAAGAAGAATAAGGCCAGAAGGAGATCAAAGCCTTGAGGATCCTCTTTGCCGGCACTCCTGAGATTGCGGTCCCTACCCTGAGAGCCTTGTCTGAACATTTTGAGGTTGGCGCTGTGCTCACCACAGTAGACAAGCCAGGGTCACGGGGGAAAACGCCGATTCCTTCTGCGGTGAAGGAAGAGGCGCTTCGTCTCAATCTTCCCGTTGTGCAAGTGGAACATCTCAAAGGGGAGGCAAGGTCCTTAATTGCATCCTATGGCTGTGACACCTTGGTCTGTTTTGCGTACGGCAAATTGTTTGGACCTAAGTTTCTCTCTCTCTTTTCAGGGGAAAAACTCAATATCCATCCATCATTGCTTCCTTTGCTGCGTGGTTCTTCTCCTATTCAAGGGGCGATTCTCAATCAGTTTTCCCAAACGGGAATCAGCGTGCAGAGAATTGAGCAAGAGATGGATAGTGGCGATCTGCTTTCTTCTGTCACGCTTGCCCTCCAAGGCGATGAAACTACCGAATCTTTGACCGCTTTGGTCAAGGAACGAGCTGCCTTGCTGGCTGTTGAGAGTCTTCATTCTCTTGAAAATGGTACTGCTTCCTTCACTCCCCAGCAAGGAACTCCCACCTACACACAGATGATCACCAAAGATATGGCGAAGATTGACTGGACGCTTCCAGCAAAAGCCATACATGCCTTGGTGCGTACCTTGTATCCTTGGCCGAAAGCTTCAACTCTTTATGAAGGCCAGGTCCTGATGATCACTTCTGTATATGGGAATGTTCAAGAGGCTGGTTTGGAACCGGTGCCTGAACAGGTTGGCTGTGGTACTGTGGTGCGAAAAGAGAAGGGAAAGGGTATTGCGATAGCGACAGGATCAGGGCTTCTTTGGGTGAATCGATTGCAATTGGAGAAACGCAAGGATCTGGACTGGCAGTCTTTCCTTAATGGGAACCGATCTTTTCTTGAAACAAGATTGGAGTAGAGATGAAACGAATTCTTGTGATCTGCGTTACTTTATTGTTCAGCCTTTCTGTTAGTGCAACCCCATTGAAGGTTGCACTTGTTCTCTCTGGAGGCGGTGCAAGAGGTCTTGCCCATATCGCCGTACTTGAAACAATAGAAAAATTTGGAATTCCCGTAGATATGGTATTGGGAACGAGTATGGGGTCTCTTGTCGGGGCCCTCTATTGTGCAGGATACAGTCCTGGTGATATTCGCACCTTGATTGAGGACACTGATCTTGTTGCCCTCTTTACCGAAAGTCCGATTGAAACTCCCCAAACAGTAGCAAAAGCGTTCGTACCATCGAAAAGCAATGTACTTTTTCTTGGTTTCGGTGAAGGTGGGATTGGAACTGCTCCCGGCTTGATCGGAGACCAGAGGATTCTCGAGCTGCTTACCTCTACGTTTTCCCGTATTCCTGATGACATCTCCTTCGATGACTTGGAAATTCCCTTCCGCTGTGTAGGAACCGATGCGGTAAGTGGTGAAAGAATTGTTTATGATGAAGGGTCCATCATTAAGGCTGTACGGAGCAGCATTTCTCTCCCCATCATCTTTACTCCCTATCCTCAAGGCGACGGTAGTTATGCCATGGATGGAGGCCTGGTGGATAACCTTCCTATCCAGCTGGCAAAGGATCTTGGAGCTGATATCGTAATTGCATGCGATGTGAATGCTTTGCAACGGCTCATGGGAAATGAGCTCAATTCATTGTCTGCAGTCGCGATGCAGACCATCCTTCTTGTAGCACAGGCAAGCGTGGTTCCCCAATATGCATCTGCTGATTTGCTGATCTTTCCTGACTTGGGCAATGTGTTGGACCTCGACTTCTTTAGGTATGAGCATATTCTCGCGCAAGGAGAAAAAGCCTGTGAAGCGAGAGAGGCTGAGTTCAGGGATCTTGCTTCGAGAATTCTTTTACAGCGAGATCTAAACGTCAAGGATTCTTCCCGCAAGGGTGCGTATTACTCATTGCCCGATCCTATCATCAGAGACGTTGTCGTCGTCGATCTCTCAAACTACTATGATCCAATGCGTCCTAAAAAAGAGGACTTCAACAAGTACTTGCAGCGGCCCCTCGATGACCAGACCAAGCTTGAGCTCTCTCATACTCTGAGTCTATTGAGAAGCCACTACCGGCTTTCTACTGCCAGCTATCAGATTGGTTTGGTGGAAGAAGGAGAAGGTACCTTGTTCATCATGATCCGTTCGTTTGAAGAGAGCAGTTCGAGCATCAGTCTCGGGGTTTCCGGGACGATGGGTTTCTCCAACAACATACCGAACGGATATAAGTGGTTTAAGCCCGAGGCAACGCTGAATGCCAGCATCTCCCATTTGATGGATTCCAATTTCACCTTGGAAATGCAGGTTTCTTTGGGAGAGGTCAATCTTTTGGATATTGGCGCATTCTATCCGTTTGCCATCACTCCCACCAATTCTTTGGACATCCAGCTGTCGTTTAGGTACCTAGGGGGCGCATTTTCTCCCTTGAATACACTGGTCAATGGAGAGAGGGAAGCTGCACTGGACCAGGGTTTTGATCTTGATCTGGGGTTGCGGTACCATTTTTGGGATTATGGAAGGGCTGATTTCGGTGGAATCGTAAAAATGGTCTACCTGCACTCCGATGCTTGGAATCCTCACTTTTTGTCCATACCTTCCCTGTATACATCAATTGTTTGGGATACCCAAAAGACAGGGTTTGCTTCTCGCGGGATACATGCAGAGTTTGAAGGGTCGTTGGGATACTTTCATGAGGCGTTGTTCGGACTGCGGTCATCGGTGAATCAGATGTTTGCCGTGGGATCCAAGGATGCAATCGGGTATGATGTGAAATTATCGATGATGCGTCTCGCTTTTCCTCTGTTGACTTCCTATGTTGATTTTGGTGGATTGGATGGAATGAGCGGGTATAGTGTGGGGTCGTTGAAGCGCGACATCGCACTTGCAGGATTGATTTGGCAACACAATGTCGGTGAAGTGATTGGATTTCCTGCCATTGTACAAGCTGCGGCCAAATTTGGATTTTTCGATAGCTATGATCCTTACTCTGCAATTGACTATGTTCAAGGGGGTTACTTGTCTGATTCCCCGATTTTTGATGTAGGAGTCAATCTGCTTCTTGGTCTCAGCACTCCTATTGGGGAGTTTGTGGTTTCGATGGGGACAAGCATGCTTGGAAACATCTCCTTTACCTTGGGTGTTCTTTGATGAATACTCGATGGAGGGGATATAAGGAACACCTTGAGCGCGTGTATGGAAAGAGCGTCTACCGTATTGGTGTTGATGCTGGTTTTTCTTGTCCCAATCGTAATGAATGGAGACAAGGGGGATGTGCTTTTTGTGATGGGACTGGAGCTTCCGCCATCTATCAACGTACACAAGAGAGTTCCTTTACCCGAAGCAGTGCATTCAATGAGACTGTAAGTAAATCTGCACCGATGAGTGTCCCCTCGGTTTCTTCCCGTTGTGTTTCGATCAAGGAACAGATAGCACGGGGCAAAGTGTTTCTCAAAAGACGTTACAAGGCTGAACAATTCAGCGCGTACTTCCAGGCTTGGACAAATACCTACGATGATGTTGAAACGCTTCGCTGTCTCTATGATGCAGCTTTAAAAGAGGGGCCTTTCACCGAATTGATCATTTCCACTCGTCCTGATTGTGTATCTGAAGAAATCCTGAATCTTCTGGAGAGTTATACAGGTAGGGTGCGTAAGGTCTGGGTCGAGTTGGGGCTTCAGAGTGCAAATGACGCTACTTTGGACATGATAAATCGTGGACATGGAGTAAATTCGTATCTTTTAGCCGCAAAAGCGTTACATTCTCGTGGTATTGGTGTTTGTACTCATGTAATCATTGGTCTGATGGGAGAGTCTTCACTGGATTATGTGCATACTGCCCAGATCATAAACGAAGCAGAGAGCGAGGCTGTGAAGATTCACAATCTTGATGTATGCGGTGGTACGCGAGTGCATGACTGGTATCTGTCTGGAGAGATGAGTGTTGCTTGCAGTAGGCGTCATGTGGAAAATTGCATTACGTTTCTCAGGCATTTGCAGCGCGATATTGTGGTTGAACGCTTGATGTGTGAAACTCCTCAACATAGGCTGGTAGCTCCCAGAAGTTTTCCCGACAAGAATTCGTTTCTTCTTGATTTATACAAGACCATGGAGAAAAATGATGTGAGGCAAGGGGATTTGACATGAAAGAACGGCTTCCGTTACAGAAAATACTACGAACGCTTGGATTGGTCCTCACTGTTTTAGTGGTTGGCAGTATCCTGTATTTTTCACTGATTCCTGGAGAAAAGTATCCGAATATCTCTTGGATACCTTTTGCAGATAAAGGTGACCATATGGTGGCGTATGCCGCTTTAGGGTTTTCTTTGTTTTTTGCAACGCTGCAGATTCCCGGTTCAGGAAAGGATAAACGAGTAAAAAAAACTCACTCGACACTGCATTTGACCTCTTGGTCAGGACAGTCCATCATGCTGACTCTGTTGTCGGGATCTGCTCTTGGCATTTGCATTGAATTGATCCAGCCGATGTTCATGAGAAATCGGGATTGGTTGGATTTTGCAGCAGACTTCATGGGATTGGTCGTTGGCATTGCCCTTGCCTTGATTTTGTTGAAGATAGTGGGCAGTTATTTTACTACCAGACCTTGGTTGTATGATCCTAACTGGAAGGACGAGATTGATGAGATTCTCAGAAAAGATCAGTGAGTCATTGAAAAAGGCTGCGATAAGACTTCCTGATGATGTATTGTCGTGTATCTATCAAGCCAAAGAGACAGAAGAGCTCTATCCACAGGATATCCACAGCCAAGCCAGCCTTTCAGTACTCAATGCGATTCTCGAGAATCTTGAGCTTGCATCCTCTCTGTCCCTTCCCATGTGTCAGGATACAGGTATGTTTGATGTCTTCGTCGATTTGGGCCGCGACTGTCCACTTCTTCCCAAGCAGGTGGAACTTTCCATCAATGAAGGATGTCTTAATGCGGTCCAAGAAGCCTTTTATCGACGTTCTGTCGTCGATGAACCTGTGTTTTCACGGAAAAACACCCAGAACAACCTTCCTCCCATCATATGGTGGAATCTTGTAGAAGGTGATTCGCTTAGCATCAAAGTGTTGCTCAAGGGTTTTGGCAGTGAAAATTGTAGTTCTGTACGCATGCTCAATCCCACCGGAGGGGAGCAGGCGGTCATCGATGCGGTAGCTGAGATCGTCAGCCTTGCAGGGGGTAAACCTTGTCCTCCCATTTTTGTGGGGGTCGGGTTGGGAGGTACCATGGAACGTGCTGCGTATCTGAGCAAGCGAGCTCTGTTGAGAGATGCCTCCTTGGATCATGGTGATGTGCGCTACGCCAAGTTGGAGAAGTCCATTCTCGAAAGGCTGCAGAGCCTTGGCATCGGCAGTGGTGGTTTTGGTGGACGTGTTACAGCCTTGCATGTTGCGATTGAGAGTGAACCAACTCATATAGCAGGAATGCCTCTTGCTGTTTCGATCAACTGTTGGGCTGATCGAAAAGTGGAGATCGTCTGGGAGGGTGAAGATGCATGAACTCAGGCTCCCGTTGGATGAATGCGATCTGCTCTCATTGCGAGCTTTCGATCAAGTGCTTCTCAGTGGAGTCCTCTATGTCGGGCGCGATCAAGTGCACAGCAGGCTCTCTGAGTTGATATCAAATCATCAAATGCTTCCCTTCGATGTAAAGGGGCAGGCCATATACTATATGGGCCCTTCCCCTGCTCCCGAAGGTTTTCCCATCGGTTCGTGCGGTCCAACCACCAGTGCCCGAATGGATCCATTTACTCCCCAACTATTGGATTTGGGCTTGAAAGTCATGGTCGGTAAAGGTCCAAGAAGCAAGGCTGTAGTAGAAGCTATCGTGAAAAATCGAGCAGTGTATATTCAAGCGTATGGCGGTTGCGGGGCCCTCTATGCTTCCAAGGTCAAATCTGTAACTCCTGTAGCGTTTGCTGATTTGGGACCCGAAGCCCTGATCAAGCTTGAGGTGGTGGACTTTCCAGGTATCGTTGCCATTGATAGTCTTGGTATGAGCGTCTTTTCCTCTTAGGGCTGATTTTTGCAAGTGTTTTGATGGGAAATTCTAGTTTATTCTCTTTTTGCTGGACGTTTTGGTTTATGTGCGGTACAGTTTTCTGTATGCAAGCCTCCGGCCAGAGCTTATTGTCATCTCGGGGTGAATGGCAGTAGTATCCGGTCCTGTACGTGTGTGTACTTGGAGGCAAAACCCCTGCAACGGAAGGATATGCCGTGAAGAATTTCCCCCTTGTTTGCATCTCGTCTTGTATCGTGATGCTTTCCTTTATCGGATGTAATGGCTCAGAAGCCGAAGTGAAGACACCTGTAGTCCCCCCCCAAATCGTACTTCAATCCAATCCGGATGTGGTGGTGACAGATTCGATCAGAGACATCACAAAACCAATCACTCTCGAAGATCGTTTTAGCTATACGTATGGATATATGTTGTATTCGACAATGAAACAACAGGGTTTTGATACGCTCAACAGTAGTTTATTCGCTAAGGGTGCTTTGGATGCTGAAGTGGGTCCTGGTTTTTTTACCCAAGAAGAGATGGCTGAGATTTTATATGAAGTCCAGACGAAGATGCTTGAAAAAGCCCAAGCCGAAATCGATATCCTGGCAAGCAACAATCTTAAGGAAGCCGAATCGTTTCTATCAATGAACAAAGAACAACATAAGGTTCAGACGACTGATTCCGGCCTGCAATATGAGGTCTTGACTCAAGGCGAAGGTGAAATGCCTACTGAGGAGTCTATTGTTGAGGTCGATTATCGCATTATGTTGTTGAATGGAAAAATCGTAGACAGTTCTTATGAACGTGGCCACTCTTCAACGTTCCAGTTGAATGCCATCATGGTGCCTGGGTTTATTGAAGGGGTCAAACTTATGCACAGTGGATCTTCCTACCGGTTCTGGATTCATCCCGATTTAGGGTATGGTACAGAGGGTGGTCAGATGATAGAACCTAATGCACTGTTGATTGTTGATGTAGAGCTCAAATCTGTATCACAATCTCAATGAATCGGTGGTAATAGATCCAGCAGGTCAGTGAGATTTGCAATCTCATGAGTTGGTTTGCATGAGGATTGTGGTTGTTTGTTGTCTCTATTGAGGTATATCGTATCGATTCCACTTGCATTTCCACCCTGTATATCACTGGAGAGGCTGTCTCCAATCATAAGACACTCCTGTTTTTTTTGTTGGAGGTTGGTTTTGGAGAGCATGGTTGAAAAAAAACGTGGATCTGGTTTTTGAACCCCAAGTTCTTCACTTATGAAGATTTCCTCAAAGTAGTTTGAGATATTGGAGTGTTTCAATCTACCTCGCTGTACCTGAGAAATGCCATTTGAAGCCAAATATAGGTGGTATCCACGGGTTTTCATTTCTTGCAGGAGTGGAATGCTCTCTGAATAGAGGATTCCTTGCATGGAAAGGTATTTCTGATAGACTTCGCTTGCGTATGCTGCATCTTGCTTTAGGTTGATTTCTGAGAAGAAATCTTCAAAGCGTTTGGTTTTCAGCCGATCAAGGCTGATCAATCCTTTTTCAAACTCTTTCCAACATCGTTCATTGCACAGTTTATAGCATTGGTTCGTTGTTTTCTCACAAGAAAAGTCGAGGTGTTCTGATGTAAGTCTAAAGGCCTTTTCTTCGGCTTGGTCGAAGTCAAAAAGGGTTCCATCAGCATCAAAAAAAAGATATCGGTACATTGTTCCTCCTAATCCTTTACTTGCTTTGTTCACAACTGTACCATATAGAAAAAGCACTTTGTTGTATAGAAGTGTCTTATAAGGGAGCAAAGCATGCAGGATACATTCATGAAGAAACATTTGAATACTTCAGCCGTACTAGGCACACTGATAGCAGTCCTTGGGATTTATATGATGTTTCAGGGAGAATCGTTCACCAAGGTGTTTGTTTCCATTCTTGGTGTGGTGCTTGTTTTTTCAGGGGCCCATACATTATTTGGTATGGGAACATTTGACTTGGGACACCGAAACAAAATCGCTTTACTGATCAAGAGTCTACTCAGCATTGTAATCGGACTCATAGCCATCATCGTGCCGTTTGCTACTGCTGTCACTTCTTGGAACGTGTTGTTGTATGTTTTGGGTGCAGAACTGTTGATTTCTGCCTTCATATCGCTTGTTGAAGCAATGTTGTTGAGAAAAGGGGCAGCCAGTGTCTCTTCTCTGGTTTCTGAAGGGATGTTCTCTTTGGTTATCGCAGTCTTGTTGTTTGCCTTTCCCCGCCAAATCGGTGAGATGTTGCTCAAGCTGGTCGGGGTTGTTCTGATTGCTTCAGGTATCGGGATAGTGGTCTGGTCGGTGCGAATCAAGAAACTTACCCGTCAGTTCAACAATGCCCCTGCCATCGAGGTGACAGCAGAGGTTGTGGACGAACCAGGATCTGGTAGCGATAAATCCTGAATCAGGGGACGAGATAGGTAGCGAAGATTCCAAACCTGGAGATGTTGTTCTCATCAGGAACGGATTCGCCTCCGATGGTAAGCATCGAAGACTCCAAGGGTATCATTTTTCTACTGAATAGATAGTCAACACGTTCTTTCCAATTTTCTGTAACTAATGTATTGCCTGCATCGGTATCTTCAGTGAAGTGAGTCACCCGGTAGGTGTCGTAAAACCCTGCTTGTTCAAGTGCTTCGCAGAGAGGCCAAGGATAATCCATCTGCCGATAGCTGACAGGGCTGAAGGTGCTCCAATCCTGATAGGATGGTTCATATAAGGATGCGCCCATAAGGGTGGGATCGGTCAAAGATCCTTCTTCTGTTATGGTCTCCAATTTGTTGAGCCGTTCTTCTGAAGCAATCTTTTGCAGTGTCTGCCAATCAAGGTCTTCTAGGAATGCTTGGAGTACTTCATATTGGGGGAGATTTGCCAAAGAGAGGCGGAGACGCAATGTATCCGTATACTGAACAGTTACACCAAAGTCAGAGGTCTCGATGATGGGGAAGGTGGTGATGATTGCTCCTGTTGAGAAAAGGACGGCATCAGAGCGCATCTCTCGCACCAAGGCTATGACGTTCTCCATATGTCCAGTGACAAAGATCACCGGTGCGTCTAGGTCCTTGATGCTTGTAAATACTTCATTCGCCATGTTTGGGTCTTTCCACACTGCATCATCAAGGGGAAGCATGATGGTCTTGAGCTTGTCTCCTTGGACGGATAAGGTACTCTCTTTTTCAGTGGAATAGATGCGGGGGAAGGTAATGCTTGAAAGTGGAGGAATCTGCATTCTTTCTTTTTCCAAGGCCAGTCGTTCTGCTTCAAGGGCTTCTTCTGCAAGTTTCAACAAATCTGTCTGTTCAGCGGTTGTTTGTTCTGCAAGCAGTTCAGCCTGGAGTATTGCATTTTCTTTTTCTTCAATTGCTGTCTGCAATGCAAGAATTTGTTGGTTGAGTTGAGCGTTTTCTTCTGTGAGGGCGTCTATGTCTTGTAAAGCAGCTTGGTATTTTTCTTCTGCGTTAAGGGCAGAGAGGACTCGTTCTGCTTGTGTTTGCGAGAGTTCTTTTGCTTGGGCTTCGTTTTGGCTCTGCAGCTCATCAATCAGTGCTTTCTGTTCAGTTTGTTCAAGGGTGAGGGTTTCATTCTCTTGGGTGAGGTCTGTGATGGTTTTCTGTGCTTCATTCCATGCCTGTATGTACTCTTGGGTCTCGCCTTCAGCCTGTCTGGAGAACATTTCCTGAGCTGCTTTGAGTTGTGCTATCTCTTTTGCAGCGGTTTCAAGGTTTTTGTTCTGCTTGTCCATCGCAGTCTTGAGTTGGCTGATTTGTGTAAGCAGCGTCTTTTTTTCTTCGTTGAGTGTTGCCAGCTTTTCTTGAAGTGCTTCCCATTCCTTTTTCTCTTGTGCTTGGGCGAGGGCTGCTTCCTTTTCCTGCTGGGCTTTCAGGATGGCGTTTTCTTTTTCTGCTTTTTGTTCCTGCAGGGTGGAGTACTTGGTGATGATTGGTTCTTCACCAAGGGGAGGAAGAGGCTGGATGGAAGCAAGTCCTTCTCGGGATGTATAGGATTGGCAACTCAAGAGCAAGAGTGGCAATGCAAATATAAGTACAATTACAAGGCGTTTATTCATGATCTGTTTCCTTAGATGTTGAAGAAGGCTTCTGCACGAGCTTTAGCTTCTGCTCGTTTTTTGTTTTCATGTTGTTCATCGTCTCCCAGCATGAAGGAATCGCAGAAATTTGCTTCCATTTTCTCTTCGATTACTTCATCTACTCCTTCCAGACAGTCGTGATAGGCTCCAGGACTGTAAAACCTGCAGTTGTAGCAACTGTGGAGTGGCTTACTGCAATGTGGGCACAGGGTAGGGGTTCCGATACTCATCAGAGAATCAATGGTTGTATGGCAATGGTGGCAGGCTTTCATCGCTAGAATTCCAATTTTTTCCCATACTGGGCGATTTCGCCATCAGCATAGGGATGTTTGATAAAACCGAATTTCTGTTGGTCGTCATCATATCGGGGGATGATGTGGATATGGAGATGGGGAACTTCCTGCCCACTGGCTTTGCCGTTGTTAATGACGATATTGGTTCCTTGGCATCCTAGTGTAGAACGAAGTTTTGCATCAGCTTCTTTTGCAACGTGCATCAGATGTGCTAAGGTTTCTGAAGGGCATTCGCTGATGGTCGGATATGGTGTACGTGAAATAACCAGCGTATGACCTTTATGTACCGGATTTATATCAAGAATGGCGATGCAGAGTGCATCTTCATGCAGTTTTACTGAGGGGATTGCCCCTTCTATGATTTTGGTAAAAATGGTTTCCATAGTGTACCTCGTATGCATTGTAGCACACAAGTGTCGAGTCGGAAAAGGATTGTATGTACAAAAGGGATTGCACAAAAATCCCTATTGTACTATTATCCACGAGGTACGAAAGTAAACTGGCGTACCGTAGCTTCACGTTCCCATCCTTGTATCAGTAATACTCTATATGAATGGGATTTAGAAGCAATTTACATGGAAAATGGAAGCTGCAGGTAGTACTGTAGCATCGCTTTTATTCTATATTATAGAGGTTTAACAGTATGGCTGACTTGCAACACATGAGGAATATCGGAATCAGTGCCCACATTGACTCGGGCAAAACGACTCTTACCGAACGCATCCTCTACTACTGCAATAAAATCCACGAAATTCATGAAGTTCGTGGTAAAGATGGCGTTGGAGCTACCATGGATAGCATGGAGTTGGAACGTGAACGTGGAATTACCATCGCTTCTGCAGCAACGAACGTTACGTGGAAGGATACCGAGATCAACATCATCGATACTCCGGGACACGTCGATTTCACTATCGAGGTAGAGCGCTCCTTGCGTGTTCTCGATGGTGCAGTTCTTGTTCTTTGTTCTGTTGCCGGTGTTCAGAGCCAGTCAATTACCGTTGACCGCCAGATGAAGCGCTATCATGTTCCCCGAATCGCATTCGTCAACAAGTGTGACCGTACCGGTGCAAACCCGTATCGTGTTCAGAAACAGTTGGTCGAAAAGCTCGGGTTGAACGCTGTTCTTTTGCAGATTCCCATTGGTCTGGAAGACAAGCTGGAAGGCGTTGTCGATCTCATCACCATGAAAGCATTGTATTTTGATGGTGGCGAGAGCATGGACCAGATGCGTGAAGCTGAAATTCCTGCTGAATTGCTCGCTGAAGCCCAGGCAAAGCGTGAAATCATGCTTGACAGCGTATCCATGTGCTCTGATGAGTTGATGGAAGCCATGCTTGAAGATACGGTAACCGAAGATCTTTTGCGTACTGCTATCCGTAAGGCTACCATTGCTCTTGAGCTTGTACCTGTCTTGATGGGTTCTGCTTACAAGAACAAAGGAATTCAGGCATTGCTCAATGGTGTTCTGTCCTACCTTCCCAATCCTGGTGAAGTAACCAACAAGGCTCTTGATCTTGATAACAATGAGAAAGAAGTAATTCTTCCTTCAGATGAAAATCTGCCTCCTGTTGTCCTTGCCTTCAAGCTTGAAGATGGTCAGTATGGACAGCTTACCTATATCCGTGTGTATCAGGGCAAGATCAAAAAAGGTGATGAACTGTACAATACCCGTAGCCATAAGAAGTTCCGAGTTGGTCGTCTTATCAGAATGCACGCAGCAGATATGGAAGACTTGAACGAAGCCGGTTGCGGTGAAATTGCAGCTCTCTTTGGTATCGAGTGTGCTTCTGGTGATACCTTCTGTGATCCCAAGTTCAACTACTCTTTGAGTTCCATGTTTGTTCCTACTCCGGTTATCTCTCTTGCCATCAAACCGGTGGACAAGAAAGCTGCCGATAATATGGGCAAGGCGCTCAACCGCTTCACCAAGGAAGATCCTACATTCCGTTCTTTCGTCGATCCTGAGTCCAACCAGACCATCATCCAGGGAATGGGAGAACTCCACCTTGAAGTGTATGTAGAGCGCATGAAGCGTGAATACAAGGCAGAAGTAGAAATTGGTCAGCCTGAAGTAGCATACCGTGAAGCAATCACCCAGCGTGCTGATTTCAACTACACCCACAAGAAGCAGACTGGTGGTTCCGGTCAGTATGCCCGCGTTGCCGGCTATATTGAACCGCTTCCGGATCCTGTTGAGGGTGAGGAAGTCAAGGAATACATCTTTACTGATGAAATCAAGGGTGGTTCAATCCCTACCGAGTATATCCCTTCTTGTGATAAAGGCTTCCAGATGGCTATCAAGAAAGGATCCCAGGTTGGGTTCCCCGTTCTTGGCATTCGTTGTGTAGTCAATGACGGTGCATGGCACCCTGTTGACTCTTCTGACCAGGCTTTCCAGACTGCAGCTTTGAATGCGTTCAGAGAAGCTTTTGAAAAGGCCAAGCCTGTTATCCTTGAACCGATCATGAAGGTCGAAGTCGTCGCTCCCACTGAATTCCAGGGAAGCCTCTTTGCTTCGATCAACCAGAGGCGTGGTATCATCATAAGTTCTACTGAAGATCATGCGATGTGTACTGTGTATGCCGATGTTCCTCTTTCGGAGATGTTCGGGTATTCAACTTCACTTCGTTCCCTGACGCAGGGTAAGGGTGAGTTCACCATGGAAATCAGTAAGTACGGTCGCGTACCCATGGGTGTTTCCGAACAGCTGAAGAAGGACTACATCGAAAAGCGCAAGAAAGATCAGAAATAAATCAATATCTGTGATTCAGACCCCCAAATGGAAAAAAACTGTTTGGGGGTTTTATTTTTTCCATAATAATGGAAATCGTCACTAACTCATCATCTGTTGAAGTTTTAGGCGTAAAATCAAAAAATTTCCCTATTTTGCATTTCCATAGTATACTTAAGTCGAACCAAAATTCTTCTCGGAGGTGAGCAATATGGAAATCCAAGAGTTGAACGACTTGAGTCCTCTTCGTGTTTTTGACGATTCGCTAGGTGGCGGACTCGGTCGTGGAAATCTCGGCGTACTTGTTTCTCGTCATGGTGTAGGAAAGACTGCGTGTCTTGTGCACCTTGCCACCGACAAGCTCCTTAGGAGCGAACATGTCATACACGTTTCTTTCTCCGGAAATGTTGAACATGTGATCAACTGGTATAAAGAAGTGTTTCGTGAGGTTTCTAGTGGTAGGAGTCTCGATGATGCAGCTTCGGTATACAATAACATCCTTTCCAATCGTGTAGTGATGAATTTCAGTCAGGAAAATGTGACCATTGACAAGGTGCTTTCAAGTTTGGAAACCTTGATCAAGCATGGTTCTTTCAAAGCTGATGCAATTCTCTTTGATGGGTATAAACTGACGGTTGCTACTGAAGATGATGTCAAGAAAATCAAGCAGTTTGCACTAGATATGAATCTTGAGGTTTGGTTCAGTGTATCTCCAGTGCGTGCAGATGTGGTCTACGATAAATATGGTGTTCCCAATACCATGATGAAGTACGTCAATCTTATCGATGTCCTTATTGGTCTGATTTATAATGAGGAGCGAGATAAGGTTATCATGACCATTGTAAAATCACCTAATTCGGCATTTGAAAAGCCTATGGGGGTCAATCTGGATCCTAAGACCATGCTCATCTCCAAATAAAGTTCAGTCAAAGACCGCGAAAGCGGTCTTTGGTTTTTGAACGTGGGATGTGTCGCATTGATAAACCGGCCCTTTGGGCCGGTTTTATCGATTTGATGGTCTGAATTTGTGTATCTCTGTATTATTGAGGAATCACTCTACGGTTCTCTCCCACCAGTCCTACATGTACCTGCTGTGATACAAGCTGGAGCCGTTCAGGGTGGGCCAGAATCCATTTGTTTTTCTTCAAGAGGAGACGAGCTTCTGGATCGGAAGAAGCCTCTCTAGCTTTCACTTCCTCGCTCTCCAATGGTTCATTTGTATCCTTTGGCAATACGATGATTGACTTGAAACCTCTGCTTTCGGTCATGCAAGGGGCCAAGTGCAGTACATTGGAATCAATGAGCGTTACACTCCCTTTGGGAAAGAAAAAAAGTTCAGATTCTTTGGTCTGTACCGTATTGAAATTTTCGAGATGATCATAGGAACACAAGAATTGGACACAATCGGTAACAGCGATGAAGAGTTCAGGACTCTTGTGATATTCCATACCATTCATCGTCTGGTTTTTCCCATTGCAGAACCCCACTTGGATGGGGAGATTCCCGAAATAGGGCCCGAACTGGTTCACCTCTGAACAGGATTCCAATGCCTCAAGAGAAGGGACATAGAGATTTCCATCCTCGGGAATAGGAGTGAGCGCTTCTGCTTTTTTCAACAACTCTGTCACATCCAAGGAATGAAGTACCCTCCCATACTTTTTGAAACGGGATGAGTCAAGGGAGAGAATCATGGTGTGAGGGTTTTGGGCGATGAGTTTTTCGGGAACAAGGAACTGTTTGTCTTTCATAATGACCTCTAAAAAATAAGCATAAAGATACCGGTGAGCAGCAACATGCTGAACACAATAAGAGAGAAGGTGCGCGCGTTTACCTTTTCGTGGATTTTTTCCCCAGTAAAGATACCCATGATGACAAAGGGGATAAGATACCCTGTTGTCAACGCAATGGGCTTGCTGAATGAGCCTTCAAAGAGATAGGTGGCAATGATGATGGTATTCAGTGTGGTCCAAAGCAGGCATAGTGTAGCACGGAATGCTCCTTTGTCGGGAATTTTTCGTGATGCATAGAGCACAACCAGAGGACCTCCAGATGAGAATATTCCATGGATTACTCCACCAGCAATCAATAACAGGTAGTAGAGCACTGTTGTTTTCTTGTTCATCTCAGGTTGAAGTTCAATGTTTCTTGATAACCTGAAGAGTTGACTTGCAGATACGAAGCAAATGAAAAGAGCCAGAATGAACTTCAAGGATGTGCTGTCGACGGATCTGAACAGGTACATACCAACAGGAAGACCTGCAAGCATGAAACTGGTAATGATGAGGTATTGTTTCCAGTCTATATACTTCCTCTTGGCAATAGCAAAGTAGGCAGCCAGTATCCAAGCCAAGACGGTGATGACCATGATGCCCTCCCTCATTCCCAAGAGGAAGGTTACGAAGGGCATCGCTAAAACCGCACACCCAAAGCCGGTGACAGCTTCGAGCGTATGAGTGATGAATACTACCAGACCAGAGAGCAGAATTGGGCTCATAATTTCTTACCGAGCATTTCGTACAGGGACTTTTCTCTCATGGGGGGAAGCTGGTTGTGCATCTTTGGGTCCGTGAACGATCGCTTGAACATCATTTCGATTTCATGTTCCTGAATCGCAACACCCAATTCCCTGAAGGTCTGAGGAACGTTCATTTCCTTAATCAAGGAAGCAATTGTTGAACGGAGAGATGCAATCAATTCCCTCTCATCAGATAGTTCGGGATGGAAATGCAAGGAGATCCTTGCAAGTGAAGAACGGTTCTGTTCTTCCTGACAAGCCCAGTCAAAGATTTCCAACAAGGTGAATGCACACGCAGCACCATGAGGTACATGCCATTCCTCGGAAAGGATGAATGAGATGGCATGCCCGCTTGCAGTTCCCGTGATGTTGAACGAAATGCCTGCAAGACAAGAGGCAGTGAGCATCTGTTTCTGGAGCTCTTTTCTGTTTTCCTTTTTCTCGACTATGGCTCGATGGAGTGCAGGCAGGGTGGTCAATACTTCGATGGCAGCTTGTTCCGATGCCAGACGCGTGATCGCCGTTGCATTCTTGTTCCATATTGATTCCAGAGCATGGTCAAGGGCATCCAGACCAGTGGAGGCACAGAGGGAAGCAGGAATCGAGTCAAGGAAAGAGCCGACCAATAAAGCTGAATGGGCATGCATCAAAGGTGATCCCAGAGTATATTTTCTTCCTTTGGGATCGGTATACACACCGACTTTGGTAACTTCGGAACCAGTGCCTGCTGTGGTGGGAATGAGCACAAGAGGAAGGCTCTTCTCTGTAATTTTCCTGCTTGGGGAGTTTCCAAGGTAGTCTTCCAGACTTCCTTTATTGGTTGCAAGCATCGCCAGAGCCTTTGCAGAATCTAGGACACTGCCCCCTCCGATGGAAAGGATGATGTCGGTGGTTTCGAATTTCCCGGTAGCAAACATCTCCATGATATCACTACACAGGGGATTGGGGCGAACGTTATCAAAGACAGAAACAGTACAGCTTTCCTTGAGTTCGTTGATAAGCTCATCCCTTTTCGGGATAGTGGCTTTGTCGCAGACTATTGCAACGCGTAAATCCTCTCGTTTGCGAGCGGCAAACGAAAGGATATCCAAAAGTTGGTTTTTTGAGAGGTCCTCAAAGGAAAGGATATGCACATTGCTGAGCAGACTTCCTATCATTTGAAGTTCTCCTCTTCAATGCCCTTGACTTGGTTGAAGGCGTTGGTGAGAAAATCCTTCTTGAATTCCATTTTCTGAGTGAATTCCATACTGAGCCATGCATCGACTATCTGATTTCCCAAGAAGGGAGCGGTAATCCATCCTCCGAGGGTGATGATGTTTGCATTATTCACAATCTTGGAGCGTTCAGCAGAAAAGACATCATCGACGACACAGGCATAGATACCTTTATGCTTGTTTGCGACAATGGCCATTCCTTGTCCTGTTCCGCAAATGAGGATGCCTTTTTCAGCTTCCCCTTTTTGAATTGCTTTTGCCACCTTGGGTGCTTGGATGAAATAGGGTTGGGGTTTGTCTTCTGATTCGATGCCGAAATCGAGCAGTTCATAGCCCGCTTCGAGAAGGTGTTTTACTATTTCCTGCTTGAGGGAAAATCCTGAAAGGTCTGATGCAATGGCGATTTTCATATACTGCTCCTTATTTCAAGAGAGACTTAGCCTGTAAGGCAATCTCTTCGGCGGTTAATTTGTAATAGTTTTGCAACCATGTTTGGGTTCCGACCTGCCCAAATTCATCATTGATTCCTACCATCGCCATCCTGGTTGGATGCTCTTTTGATAAGAATGAAGCGATTGAGGCTCCAAGGCCTCCACTGACCTGATGGTTTTCTGCTGTGACGATTCCTCGAGTCTTTTTGGCATACGCAAGTACAAGTTCCTCGTCCAAAGGTTTTACGGTATGCATGTCGATGACTGCAGCTGAAATCCCTTCTTTCTGTAGCATTTCAGATGCTTTGAGGGCTTCGGGTACCAAGATGGCACCTAAGGCTATGAGGGTGACATCATTTCCATCCCTGAGCACGTTTCCCTTTCCGAGTGCAAATTTCTCATCCTCCTTGTAGAGAGGTGCAATGGCTTTGCGGTGGAGACGCATGTAGGTGCATCCTTCGTGTTCTGCGCATGCACGTAGCAAAGCTTCCAAGGAAATGGGATCGGAAGGTTCCAGGATGGTGAGATTGGGGATGAGCTTCATCATCCCGATATCTTCAAAGGGCATATGGGTTCCCCCGTTGAAGGCGGCTGATATGCCTGGGTCCGTACCAACCAATTTTACATTCAACTTTGCATAATTGGCTGAGATGAAGAATTGATCAAAGACTCTTCGGGAAGCAAAACAACCGAAGGTGGCGGCAAAAGGAATCTTTCCTCCTGCACTCAACCCTGCACTGACTCCCACCATATTGGCTTCGGCCACTCCTACATCGATTGCTCTTTCTGGGAAGATGTCCTTGAATTTCATGGTGCCGGAAGCCCTCATGAGGTCAGCTTCCACCACCATGATTTTCTCATTGGTTTTTGCAAGGTCGATGAGGGTGTCGCAATACACTGCACGCATTTCTTTGGTTTCCATGGTTCTATCTCCTCAACCCAGTTGGGCAATCGCCTCGTTGGCAATTGTCAAATCGAAATTCATATTGTGATTGGTGACTTTTCCTTCACAGAAGGCAGCTCCCTTTCCTTTGATGGTGTCGAGGATGATCATGGAGGGCTTTCCTTGTTGTGCCTTGGCGTTCTCCACTGCCTGGTGCATCGCTTCGAGATCATGGCCGTCGATGCGTTGGGTGAACCATCCAAAGGTTTCCCATTTGCCTACGATATCCCCCAAGCCCATGATGTCCTCGGTGTTGCCATCTATCTGCATCTTGTTGTAATCGGTGAAGGCTATGAGGTGGTCGAGTTTGTATTGGGATGCAAACATCGCTGCTTCCCAGTTTTGGCCTTCTTGGGACTCTCCGTCTCCAATCACTGCATACACATAGACATTCTTGTGATCAAGTCTTTTAGCAAGGGCAAGTCCACAAGCAGATGAAAGTCCTTGTCCAAGTGATCCTGTGCTCATATCGATGCCTGGAGTTTTGGTCCTGTCGCAATGGCTTGGTAGGTTCGTTCCTCCTTGGTTGAGGGTATCTAGTTCTGAAAGGGGAAAAAATCCCTTAAGCGCAAGGGTTGCATACAGTGCTGGCCCTGCATGTCCTTTTGAGAGGACAAGCAGATCCCTGTCTTCCCAATTGGGATTTTTTGCATCCACATGCATTTCCTGTTCATAGAGGAGCGCGAGGAGTTCAACAATGGAAAGGGCTCCTCCTATGTGACCTACACCAAGGTTTCCGATGGTATAGAGGGTTTTCTTTCGGATTTCTTTGGCGAAATCCTGAAGGTGTATGAGCGAAGCTGAGGGTAGCATCATGAAGCCTCTCTTTTAGTTTCTTAGTGAAAGTAAATATATTCCATAATACGGGTGTTGTAAAGTCACTTCTTGTGGATTTTTTTGGAAGAAGGGGATAGACTTATCTGAAAAAGGAGGAGACTAATGCAGGGAAATCCGCTGAGAGCATCTGATTTGCGGGTACATAATCAGAATATTGTACTCTCGATCATCCATGCCTCACAAAGCCAAGGGACCTCACAATCTGAAATTGTCCTCAAGACAGGTCTTAAGGCTCCTACAATTTTTCGCATTTTCACCTCCTTGGAAGAAGAGGGGCTCATTGAACCTGTTGCAGCTGAAGCTCTCGATGAGAGTGTTTCTGCAAAGAAAGGTCGGCGTCCCGTCAACTATAGTGTGTGTAAGGACGCCAGGTATTCGATTGGGTTGGAGTTCTGGACTGCGTATCTTTCCATCGGTGTATTCAATTTTCTTGGTGAAAGGATATATTCGGGTATGCACCCTCTTGAAGATGGTGTGCATGCTCATGAAGTAATGGATCTTATTGTGCTCCAAGTGGAAGAAATCATCACCCATTTGGGGATAGATAAGAGCAGGGTGTTGGGCTTGGGGGTTGCTGCTCCTGGACAAGTTGATCTGGCCAACAGGAAGGTAGCTTACTATCCTCGTATCGTGGGTATGAAGGATATCCCTTTGGTCGAGGTTTTGCAGGAAAGGCTCGCCATTCCTGTCATGATTCACAACAACTGTTCTGCTCTCGCTTTCAGTGAATATCGATATGGTGGCTATGACCATCAGAATTCCATGTTTACGTTTTTGCTTCGTACCGGTGTCAATGGTGCCTTCGTGCATGATGATGTCATTTATACCAACAGTAGGGACCTTACCATAGAGACCGGCCATATTCCCATCAACTTTGATGGACCGAGATGCAGTTGTGGATCCCGTGGTTGTCTACAGGCTTTCCTTCAGGACTTGGATCCTAATTCAGTGGAGTTGCGTCTTGCCTTGTTTGAGGGACTGGATGCAAAACTGAAAGAGAATGATCCTCAGGCGATCAGGACGATTGAGCGGGCAGCGGGATACTTGGTGATCGCCATGAAAGTCATCATGCGTTTATTAGCCCCTCGTTCCTTCTTGTTCGTTGGCTGTTCTTCCTTGGTTGCCGAAGCCTTGGCGTCGAAAGTCCGGCATCTCATTGCTGAACCCGATGCTTTTGCCTGTGGTCCCCCAGAAATATTTGCTACAGCATATGATCCTCTTTTGGCGCAGAAGGGTGCTTCCGATTTAGTGCTCCAAGAGTTCTTCCGATAAAAAAAATCTTAAGTTTGCGTTGACGGATTGCTCTTTCTGGTATTTACTTACTTATAGAAAGTAAATATTAAAGTGTGAGGTTTGGGCTTCTGCCCGTTCCTGCTCCCTGAAGGAGTGTCTTGTGAAGAAATCGGTGACGCTAGGACTTGTCTGTCTAGCAAGAACAACGTATGACTATGAAGCAGCTGATGTACTATATAAGAAAATACAATCGGACCTTACCCAATTGGAACATGTTGTCTGGGAAATCATTCCTAACCTTGTCATCAGTCAAGAAGATGGATTGGCCGCCGCTGAACATCTCTCTCATGCACACATCGATGGTCTGGTATGCATATCCGGTACCTTTCATTTAGGACACTTGGTACTTCAATTACAGAATGCGCTCAAGGTCCCTTTTCTGCTTTGGGGACTTCCCGAGCTACCGTATAATGGCGGAAAGATTCGACTCAACTCGGTATGTGGTGTCAATCTGAATGCTTCCAATCTCTATAAGAGTGGGGTGGACGATTATACCGTCATTGTCCAGAGTTCAATCGACGAAGATTGGGTAGATGCCTTGCGTGTCATCAAGGCCATGAAGAGTGCCAAGATCGGCATCATCGGCTATCGTGCAGACGGCTTTTTCAATGTTGGCGTCCAGGACAATCTGCTTTTCGGTCAGACCGGGGCACTGGTGGATCACTATGAACTGAGCGAATTGCACAACTATCCGGTTTCTGAAACTGAAGTTGCAGAACGCCTGCAACAACTCAAAGATACCTTTGATGTTTCAACGCTATCCTCTTTCCAGCTTGATAAGGTTGCCCAGCTTTCTGCCAAACTGACTTCCTTCTATGCCCATTACAAGCTTTCCGCTCTGGCAATTCGCTGCTGGCCGGAATTTGCCCGTGACTTTGGGGTTTCTCCCTGTGCAGCGATGTCTCTTCTGCAAGCTGAGGGTATGATATTATCCTGTGAAGGAGATATAGATGGAGCGCTTTCCATGATCGCTCATCAGGCGCTTGGGGCGGAAACGCCATTCCTTTTTGATTTTTCACAGGTGGATTTTGAACAGGATTTTGCCTTG
>Ga0265294_10003030_pt1 | contig 21801 bp, 19 predicted proteins | sample MunlanPumphouse3_FD_192504 | JGI IMG/M metagenome (GOLD analysis project Ga0265294, IMG submission 192504) | Groundwater microbial communities from a municipal landfill in Southern Ontario, Canada - Pumphouse #3 | ecosystem: Environmental > Aquatic > Deep subsurface > Groundwater | place... | reverse complement strand
TCTGTCCGGAAGCTTGAAGGTCTTGTTCTAATTGATAATATTCTTCGAGTGTCATGGCGTTTTACTTTGGAAACAAATGTAAAGAGTCCATGCTACTCTTACAATATGTGTTTTATCGGATGCTTACGGCTTTGCGGCACGTTTGGAAAGTTTGCCTGTCTGTCGTTCAACGGGAACAAAATAATCACCACATCGGGAGGCGGTGCGCTGGTATGCAGGACCGTAGAGGAGGCCAAACGGACCAAGTTTTATGCCACACAGGCCCGTGACGATGCCCCGCACTACCAGCACTCCCACGTAGGCTACAACTACCGTCTGAGCAATATCTGCGCAGGAATAGGCCGGGGCCAGATGGAAGGGCTGGATGGTTTTATTGCCCGGCGGCGGGAAATCAATGGTATGTACAGGAGGTTGCTGGGGATGCCGAAAGGCCTGTTTGCAGGTGCTGCTGCTGGTTCTGGTTCCGTTCCTGGGATTACGTTTTTGACAAACCCTTCTGAGGATTTTGAGTCCAACCACTGGCTGACGTGCATCATTGTGGATCCGGAGGTGACCGGGTTCACGCGCGAAGATCTGCGCCTGCGGATGGAAAAGGAGAACATAGAAACCCGCCCTCTGTGGAAGCCCATGCACTTACAGCCGGTATTTGCCGGGGCACCGTTCTACACCCACCATCACAATGACAGTGCTGCTACAGTTGCAGGTTCTACATCAAACTTGCCTGACTCGGACAACAGCATCTGCGGCAGGCTCTTCCGCAACGGCCTGTGTCTGCCCTCAGGTGCAGGACTGAGCAATGAAGATATTAAAAGGGTAGCGGGAGTGATCAGGAGGATGAGTGAATTTTAGCTAACATACTATCATGAAATTCTTCATCCCTTGACCGACAAAGGCCTCGCCAAATTCATTGAAGATTCCAAGAAAATGATTTGATAAAGTTGACCGGATCATTCAAGGCAGCCTGCACATTGATAAGGGGAAGCTCGTTCCGTGGAGGGAGGGACCCGGTTGCATCAGCAACTGGGAGGTCTTCCCCGGTCAATGGTGCAGCTGCCAACAATCAACCTGGAAGACATCCTGGCAATAGCAGGGGAACCAGGCCCGGCTAAAACTGCTTAAGAATCATGTAATTCCTGTCGTATGAACCTGAATATTGATTTTATGACGTCATATTCTAGTAAAAATGATTATATTAGCCGTCATAAAATGAAAAATACTACCATTAATGTATCTGAAAAGACGAATTGATGCTGACTTAGCAACCTGGAAAGACGATCCCAGGCGTAAACCACTCTTGTTACGCGGTGCCAGGCAAGTAGGAAAAACCAGGACTGTTCGTGAATTGGCTAAGACCTTTGATACTTTTGTGGAGATCAACTTTGAACACCGGGATTTTCAATTTGCAAAATCTGTATTTGAAAAACACTCCTCTCCTCATATTATTTGCGATGAACTATCGGCAATACTAGGGGTACAAATAACAGAAGGAAAAACATTACTTTTTCTGGACGAGATTCAAAGTTGTATTCCGGCTCTTTCTGCATTGCGCTACTTTTACGAGGAGATGCCCTGTTTACATGTTATTGCGGCAGGCTCCCTGTTGGAATTTGCCTTACGTGAGATTCCTTCATTTGGTGTGGGAAGGATTCGTTCTTTTTATATGTTCCCTATGTCGTTTGATGAGTTTTTAAGGGCCATGAAGCTGGACGTTTTGGCTGACCATGTAAAGAAGGCATCAGTAGAAGTTCCGTTTTCAGAAGAAATGCATAAAAAATGCCTGGAACAATACAGCCGTTTTTTATTGATTGGGGGTATGCCGGAAGTAGTTGCCACTTATGCAGAGGGTGGTTCTCTGCTTGAGTGCAGGAAAATTTTGAATGATTTGACGGGTACTTTTTATGACGATTTTGCTAAGTATAAGGAAAAAGTGGCTGTATCCCGGCTACGCGAAGTTTTTGATGCAGTTATTCATCAGACCGGCAGAAAGTTTGTTCTAACCAACGTTCAGGGACTTAATAATCTGCAAATTAAGAACTGTCTGGAATTACTGGAATTGGCCGGATTGATTTATCCTGTGACTCATACCGGGGCAAACGGGTTGCCACTGGGTGCGGAGTCCAATCCAAAATTCAGAAAATTCATGCTCTTTGATACAGGAATTTACCAACGCTATCTGAATTTGGATGCCGCCGCGGTATTGAATTTCCAGACAATTGAACAAGTAAACAAAGGGGCCCTTGCCGAGATGGCCGTTGCCCTGGAATTGAAAAAAGCTGCGCCTTCTGACGCTCCGGTGGAATTGTATTATTGGCGGCGTGAAAAACAAGGTAGTTCAGCCGAGGTGGATTTTGTGGTTCAATGTGGCCATGAAATTGTGCCTGTTGAAGTGAAGTCGGGAACCAAAGGTTCCATGCAAAGCATGTTCCTTTTTTTGAAAGAAAAAAACAGTAAATTCGGGATTCGTGCTAGTTTGGAAAATTTCGGGAAGTACAACGATGTCCTTGTTGTTCCTTTGTATGCTGTTGGATATTGTTGGATACATAGGACCCCGTCAGGCCGCTCCCATACTCCTTAAAGGCCTCAAACGCCTGGAATTCCGCTGCTACGACAGCGCCGGCCTGGCTATCATCAACTCGGCAAACCAACTGGCAGTCTACAAGACCAAAGGGAAAGACACATCAGGCACTATGGGCATTGTCCACACCCGCTTGCTCTCCTCAGACACCAGATTTAATAAAGTTACTTTAAAGTTGTATATGTATTAAAATATGTAGAATAAAACTACTATAAAGTTGTTTTATTAATAAATAACTATACCTTTGCAATACCAAAGCACTATATGAGCACAGAAGAAATAATAGCATCCTTTTTATATGAGTTCAAAGAAAAGATGAGGTTTTGGGACGTGCTCTTTCGTGACGATAGAGGTGAAAACGCACAAGCCCTAATAGATTTAGAGCTTCGCCCCATAGACCGTAAGGCAATTTTGGAAGCCCTCGAAGTCAAAGACTACAGCGAAGGGCCACTCGAAGAAAGACTTTACCAAGGTGCTGATATGTGGGTGTTTGGCAAAACGATAAAGGAAAAGGAAGTGTACATTAAAATCACTATGGGAGTAAAAGACAACAGTGTTATCTGTATTTCTTTTCACTTGGCTCGGCACAAAATGAACTATCCTTTAAAACAGAACAAAGAATGAAAAGTCCAATTACAGGTAAAGAAATGAAATTGATCAAAGAACGCCGGTCAATGCATTTCAGAAAGGAGGAATTTGAAGTTGTTTTTCATTATTACAAATGCGAGGATAGTGGAGAGCAATTTACCACTACATCAATGGATGAGGTGAATATGAATCAGGTATATAATCAATACCGAGATAGATTCAACATCCCATTTCCTGATGAAATTACCAGAATACGTGAAAAATACGGTTTGCCGGCAAATAAAATGTCGGAGGTTTTAGGTTTTGGAGTAAACACCTACCGCCAATATGAAGCAGGTGAAATACCCAGCATTGCCAATGCTAAATTGATCCAGATGGCAGAAGATCCAAAAATATTCATGGGTATGATTGAATTATGTGGAAAATTAGATGAAAAGACGAAAGATAGATATGTACGTAAAGCCCGGTTGTTGATGGAAGAAAGAAAGCGGAACATTTTTAATTTGAATTTCAAAAAATATTTACTGGGCGACCATTTGGCTGATATTTATTCAGGTTACAGGAATCCCAACCTTGAAAAGTTTACCGAAATGGTGGTTTATTTTTCAGAGAAAATGGCACCATTCAAAACCAAAATGAACAAGCTGTTATTTTATGCCGATTTTTTAATGTTCAAACAAAGTTGTTTTTCAATAAGTGGCGTAAGATACAAAGCTATAGATATGGGCCCCGTGCCTATTAATTTTCAAAGCATATTTGAATATTTAGCCAACAAAAATGAAATAGATATTCATACCACAGAGTTCCAAAATGGTTATACAGGCGAACAATTCAAAGCAAGAAAGGACAGGCCGTTTGAAGCCGATTTATTTTTGGAAAATGAAATAGAAATTTTAGAAAAAGTAGCAACTGTATTCAAATCCATGAGCACAAATGACATTATTAAGTTTAGCCATTTGGAAGAAGCTTGGAAGGATAATGAAAAGGACAAAAGTATTATCAGTTACGAATATGCGTTTGAATTAAATCAGATTTAAGCAGTATAACCTTTTGTATCCGCTAGATTTCCTCTATAAATCTAAGCTTTGTACTATCAGAAGATAGCTGTAAACGGATATGGCATCACGAAAGCGCATAGCGGTCCCCTGACAAAAGGTCAGCATCGGCTTTCAAAAAAGCTTCCCGTTCTTATAAGGTGGCAGTGGCCGCCTGAATGGATTTTGGCGGATGTTAATATAACAAAACAAGTGTTAAGAAAGACATTGTCACAATTACATGAGTTTCTTGGGGAATCAATCAAGAATTACGGGAAAGATTTGGACATGTTGATCCCTATGTATTCTGTGATAAAGGCCCAAGGAAAACTAAGTGAAGAAACAGAACGAATTCTACCAGTTTTAGAGATTGTTGCAGTAATAGAGCTCTCAATGATTGAGCTTAATGCATACATGCGCGCCCAAATGTTGTTAGAAGATGATTTGCTTAAACAAACCTATTTAGTAAATATAAACAGGGTTATTGCAGAAGCAATGAAGGCTTTGTTTGGCTACGACAAAGATGAAGATGTCTCTTTATGGAAGTCTTTCTATACTTTTTATATTATTCCAGATTCGAGCAAGCACAATTTGGCTTCACAGATAGAACATGATGTGAAGAGATTGTGGGGACAACATATATCATGGCCAGATAGAAATATAGCAACCCATTTTGATAGGAATGTAAGAAAAGTCGCGGAAAAGTACTTTAAAATATCTAGCGAAGCGAAAGAGGTAAAGAAGATAAATACATATTGTAAATTAATTAATCAATTAATACTATTAGTATTCCCAAAATATACAATAATTAAGAATTTGTGGTTTTCCCATACAGCTGGTGTCATTGATATAATAAAGCTTTTAGACAGTTATCTTGCAAAAGACGAAAAAATTCGTTCATGTATCAATGAAATATACTGCTATAATACGAAGCAACTAAAGCAATATGTGAAGATGGCTGTCGGGGTGGATGCTGGATTAAAACAAATAAAAAAACTTGGAATAAGTATTGAAAATGAATCTGCCAGATTCATTTCAGAATTTACAAGAATAATAGCATTGTCTGAATTTCTGCTGAATGATATTGTAGCGATAATTAGAGCTGCTTGTTATGCTGAGTCTTCATGGGAGAGCAGAATATGTTTGAAAAGAATTCATGTCTCTGCATATGAAATATTTAATAAAATATTTGGTTTTAATGAAAGCTCTAAGATGATATCTTGTTTTCAGCCAGTTGAATTAGTTGTGAATGAATTGAATGATGTTGAAGTGACAGCCAAACTTGAGGCGCTTCAGAAAAGAGTTGAAACAATAATAAGAAAATACGATTTAGACAATGAGGATGAGAGAAATGCTTTCACTCATTTCAGGAATGCTGAAAATATATACCTGTCAACGGAATTCGAATACTTGAACAAACTGACCTTGTTTGATGAGATTTACTTTGCTATTGATACAAAACGACTGTTTAATGAATTTTTACGATACATTGTGTATCTGGGGCAGAAGTATACGACTTTTCAAGAAGAAAAAACCAAAAAACAAATTTCCTCATATTTTGATCCGATAAAAGTAGCAATCATGCAAAGTACAATTAATGATAAGGAAAAAGAAATTCAAATACAATTGCTAGAAGATAAATTTGAGAATCTTTATCGACGTAGTAATATGACAGTTGCTCACAATAAAGAAAACGCTGGCTTACGGTGTGGGCCCGGGTGACGAGGTCATGGTAGAGAGTTTCACGTTCTGCGCCTCGTCGTACCCCATTACTTATCATACTGTCAGTTAGTCGCTATTTGTTTCCTTTTGAGATGATTAAATTGAATGTTGATGTGAAGGTATTAGCTGAAAGGTAAAAAAGAAGTTTTATCAATAAAAACCCGGACAAATTGTCGGATGTTTACTAAAATATGTATATTTGCGACAAGAAATCAATAAAAATGGTTATATGATTATTAGATTTACAGTTGACAATATTTATTCTTTTGGCGAATCGACTGAATTTTCGTTAATTGCCGGAAAAGGAACGACAAATGATGGACACGTGCTGAGAAGTGTTAAGAGAGATGATATATCTATTCTGAGATCATCAATAGTATATGGAGCAAATGCTTCAGGTAAGTCAAATTTGGTTAAATCACTGAATCTTCTGAAGAAGATAGCTATAAATGGTATTCCAAGCACAGGGATCCCTTTTTATAAACTATGTACAGAACTTAAAGAAAGGGCTACTTTAGAAGTCGAGTTGAAGTACGATAAAACATATTATGCTTATGGTGTTGTGGTTAATTCTAAAGAAATACTTGAAGAATGGTTGTACGAAATTAATAAAAGGTCTGAAAATAAAATATTTGAAAGAAAAAATTCTTCTGATGGTGTCCGGGTAGACATTGGAAAAGGGTTAATCTCAGATAAAAGCTTATCTCAAATGCTCAATTATATGGGCGAAACGACCCCCAAAAACAAAAGTTATCTTTCTGAGTATATGACTCGTAATGGTAAAAACCTGAACGGTGTTGAAGAAGTTTTTGATTGGTTTTCAAACAGATTAAAAATAATTTTTCCAGATACCAAGTATAAAGGCTTGTCATTCAATCTTCACATGAAGGAGGAATTTGTAAAACCTTTAGAGACAATGTTGAAATTCTTCCAGACAGGAATAGACAAAATTCGTAAGGATAAGATTAAAGTTGAACAACTTACAGATGTCGATAATATTATTATCGCTAAGATTCAAAGAGATCTAAAACCCCAAAAAGCCATTTTGTTAACGTCAAGGGACGGAAAGGCGAATTATACTTTCCAACTTGATTTGAATGGGAAACTTCAGGTATTCAAATTGCGGACTGAGCATCAAAGAATTGATAATGCTCCAGTTACTTTCGAAATGTCAGAAGAATCAGATGGCTCTCTTAGAATGATTGATTTTATTCCAGCATTGATAGATATGACTCATAATCCATCTGTATATGTTGTCGACGAAATTGATAGAAGTCTTCATCCAATGTTGACTTATGAATTATTTGAATATTATTTCAACAAGATTTGTAATAACAGGGACACTCAATTGATATGCACGACGCATGAGTCAAATTTACTTGATCTAGGGCTCTTTAGGTCCGATGAAGTTTGGTTTGTCGAGAAGGATAAGAAAGGATCTTCACATATCACATCATTAGTAGAGTATAAACCACGTCCGGATGTAAATCTGAAAACCGGATACCTCCAGGGAAGATATGGAGCCATCCCATTTTTTGGTAATTTAAATGATTTACGCTGGTAGAAAACTGACCTATGAGAATCAGGAAGAATTTTGAACGTCCAGAAGGGAAGAAATCAGCCAGGCTTGTAATTATTGCTACCGAAGGAAGAAAGACCGAGCATATATATTTCGAAGCTTTGAAAGAAAAAATGGAAGCTTCAAATGTTCATGTTGTAGTTCTCTCTCAGGATGAAGAAAAGAATAGTGATCCTGATCCCAATTCAGTCTATAATCGGCTATGTGAATTCAAGGATTTTTATCAGATTGGTGATGATGATGAGTTGTGGATGGTAATTGATCGTGATCGCTGGCATCAACGTAATCTATCATATCTTGCTCAAAAATGTCACCAGAATTCAAATATGAATTTTTGTGTCAGCAATCCTGCATTTGAATTGTGGTTGATGCTCCATCTGGTTGGAGTTGAAGGTCTTTCTGAGCAGGAAAAGGCTGATATAATAATAAATAGAAAAACTCGTAAAGGCGGGGACCCTTTTTTAAAAAGAAAGATGCGAGAATTATTAGGTGGTTATAATGAATCAAGATACGATACTGATAGATTGCTTAAAGAAGGAAACGTAAATCTTGCTATAACACGGGCTGCAGCTTTAGATGTCTTTCCTGCTGACCGTTGGCCAAATACTCTTGGAACAAGAGTCTATTTATTAGCCAATAGTATAATTGGGATCAATTCTTCATCCTCACAGCTAACCTTTTCCAGATAGAGGAGGCGCGGGATCGAGATGTGGGGGGCCTACACCAAATAAGGCAGCTTGCCCATTGACAAGGGGAAGCTCGTCCCGCGGAGGGAGGGACCCGTTTGCGAAGCAAATGGGAGTGGCCGACCTGGCACGGTACGTCCAGGGAAAAGACACAACAGGCACTTGAGCCATCTGGAAAAACTGGAAAAATCTGCAATTTTTAAAACACTAATAATCAGGCATATGATATTTCTAAGATCAAAAATGGCGCGGTATCTTCAAGTTGCCGTGCTTCTGTGCGCTGTTTGCATATTTTTTTCTGATTGCCGGAACCGGAATATTGTTAAGACTACGCTTACTGACACCGCCGGGAACGTCCTGCAGATGGAATTCGACAAAACTGCCGGTACGGCTGTGTTATATTTCATGGGCGACACCATATTCCTGAAACAGGATACCATGGCCTCGGGCATCCGGTACAGCAACCCTCGTTATGTATATATCGAGTGGCAGGGGCATGTTACCCTGATCAAGGACAGTCTGATCGTCTTTGACCACGAGTAAGGGTGGGGTGGCAGTTAGTCTGCTCCTACAGCACGCCGGGAAACGAATATTTGTGATAAATAATGCAATATTTATCACATAACCTATCCTGCTGATTCAGCGTCATTCCTTGCGAATAGGGATATATGATATACTGTACTGTTGGGTGGATTCTGTAGCTAGCAAGAATACTTTGTTTAGGTTTGGACACAATTCGATTTGGTACTGAGTGTTAATTATACTCAACTAGGAAATGAAGTCATATCAACAACAGAGATTGTTGACGCTATTGATGCGGGATACTATTTTTCTGTTAATGGCGCTATGATGGCATCAAAGAATTTTTTAGAGAACCTTGTTGCTTAGTGGGGATGGGATGGTTATAGGTTAATTTTATCGCAAAATCATTCGCCCAATAGGCATAGAGAATTTTTCCGGACGCGATCTGGAGGTGGCTCGAATATGGTGCGCACCGGCAAAATTTCAAAAATAAATTTGGTGGATATCGGCATTTTGTGGATATATATTGATGATAACGCTGTATGGGTAATCCCCCACCAGGCGCACTTTACCCCCGATTTCGCACCTGGTGGGGCTCAAAACCTCCAAATTCAAAATCCTGAATGGTCCCGAACACTCAACTTTTGATAGATTATTGAAATTATTATCTTTGTGAACTGAAAGGAGAAATAATAACTGCTATCAGTTCACGAGTGAAAAAATGAATATTTTACCGGTAATATACCAAGACCAAAGAACAGTATACAAGATTGCTGATATTGCCATGCTTTTTCCACAAGAGGATAGCAGGTATTTGAGTGACCGGATGAGATATTTTGTTAAAACGGGTAGATTCTTAAATCCAAGAAAAGGAATTTATGCCAAGCCGAACTATAATCCATTGGAATTAGGAAACATACTATATACACCATCATATATATCTCTGGAATACGTTCTCCAAAGATCAGGTGTAATTTTTCAATATGACACACGCATTACCAGTGTTAGCTATCTTTCAAGAGAATTGACAATTGATGACCGTTTATTTAGCTATCGCAGAATTAAGCAAGACATCATCATGGAAGTAGCTGGTATTTTCAGAGATAGCCATCATGTAAACATGGCTACACCTGAAAGAGCTTTCCTTGACATTCTGTACCTCAATAAAGAATTCTGTTTCGACAACCTAAAGCCTTTGGACAAACAAAAGATTGACAAGATAATCCCTGCCTATAAGTCAATATCATTGCAAAAAAGAGTTCATAAATTATTTTACGATGCTGGATATAAACAAGCATAAGCTATATCTCTTTCAGATTCTTAAAGATATATACGAAGATAAGGAACTCTCAGGTATACTTGGTTTTAAGGGGGGGACTGCTCTTATGTTTTTCTATGGCTTACCAAGATTTTCTGTTGACCTAGATTTTAATTTACTAAATCCGGATAAGGAGAAACAGGTATATAATAAAATTACCGGCATACTGTCTGAACATGGTGCAATACACGATCAGGCCATTAAGTATTACGGAATTATATCTGTATTGGATTATGGTATGGGGAATCGAAAATTAAAAATTGAAATATCAAAAAGAGATTATGATGATAGTTATGAAATAAAGAATTTATTTGGAATCAGCGTAAAAGTCATGGTTAAGCCCGATATGTTTGCCCATAAATTATGTGCAATATTGGATAGAAAAGCCATTACTAACAGAGATATTTTTGATTGTTGGTTTTTTATGAACAGTAAAACCCCATTGAATAAATCAATAGTTGAGCAACGAATGGGGATGCCTCTGCCTGATTACCTTCAAAAGTGTATTGATACACTCCAGACAATGAATGATAAAGGACTGCTGGATGGTCTTGGTGAGTTAATGGATAATCAGATGAAAAATTTTGTTCGTCATAAACTCAGGACTGAATGCATTACACTTATGAAGTTTTACAAGCAATTTCCGGTTCTAAGGCAGCCTGCACATTGATAAGGGGGAGGGTAAAACCCGTATAACGTTAATAACTTCATCTACCGTAGCCATCTTGCCCAACGCGGCAAGATGGCGGTCCAAGCGAGCCAGTTCAGACGGCTGTCTGCCTGTTGCCTTGACAAAATAGAAAGATAAAGAATGAACGAAAGAGTCCATTTCTATTCACCCGGTGATATGAGTGCATATTACAACTTGCAGAAGGCGACTCCTGTAATTGAGTTTATGATAGTGCTGTATGGGTACTCCCCCACCAGGCGCACTTTTACCGGGTTTTCGCACTTGGTGGATATTCTGGACCATAGTGGGCCAACATTCCGGAACAAACCAGGCACGATCCATAGGTCAATAGGTATGATCATCAGAGCTACAGTCAAACTTCACATTTGAGATGGTTTACAAATTTGGAATTGAAATCCAATCTTGTATATGCTTGTGGGAGGAATGCCACAAGCCGTTGCTGCATATACTAAAACGAACAATTTTACTGCCGTTGATTTGGTAAAACGTGATATCATTGCTCTCTACGAAGAAGACTTCGGGAAAATGGATGACTCGGGTAGAGCAAAAGCCATGTATGATGCCATTCCCGCTCAGCTCAGCAAAAACGCATTGCGTTATCAGGTGGGTAAAGCCGTAAAGGATGAAAAGGTGGAAAGGATTGTGAATGTCGTGAAGGAGATGGAGGATTCCATGACGGTAAATGTTGCATACCACTCAGATGATCCGAATGCTGGATTAGCCCTTACAAAGAATGAGGAGTACTTCAAGATGTATGCTTCGGATACCGGCCTGTTTGTCACTCTTGCATTCAAGGATAGTGATATTACAGAAAATGTCATTTATGATAAGCTGCTGAATGATAAGCTAAGTACCAACCTCGGATATGTCTATAAGAATGTTATAGCCCAGATGCTGAGAGCAACCGGAAAGAACCTGTTCTATCATACGATTCCATACTCCGAAGGCAAGAAGTACTATGAAATAGATTTTGTCATCCCCCACAAGCATAAGGTGTCGCCTGTTGAGGTGAAGTCCTCCGGGTATAAAACGCATAAATCATTGGACGTGTTCTGTTCCAAGTTCTCTGATCGTACAATGAACAAGTATTTGATCTACACAAAGGATTATAAGAGGGAAAATGGGGTGGAGTATATACCGGTATATATGACCGTGTTTTTGTAGCAATTATGCCAGACGCGTTCTGGATATGACTCTTGCCTCAGTCCACAAGAATATTGTGAAGCATGACAAAAGCCAAGGTGGCTGATTTGAAATTTTCCACGATCTCTGAAGCAAATAAATATCTTGAAGCTTTTTCATTCTGATAACTTTTCAATTCGATAAACTACTTGCAGTCGCAATGAAATACGACCAGGATGTATTTTCGATGCACACAGTAGTATTTTAGAGAAATGATATCACAAGTGAACATAGATTTATTCAAATCCATTTTCCGAGGACGTGAGGATGTTTACGCCATTCGTTGGGAAAAGGATGGCAGGTGTGGATATATGCCAGCCTATAAAGTTGACTGGAGTGACTACAATCAACACAAGGCAAAAGGAGGAAGCTTTGCCAATTATGATAAGAAAGAATATATACCACTCAATGATGAAGCTTTTAAAGAACATTTGTTGGGTAAATCAACGATTGGCATTTATCCCTTATTATCAGATAACACATCTTTCTTTATTGCAGCCGATTTTGATGAAACAAACTGGAGACAATCAATATTGAATCTTTATGCTGTTTGTTGTGAAATTGAACTTCCTGCGGTGATAGAACGTTCTCGCTCTGGAAATGGCGGTCATTTGTGGCTTTTTTTTGAAGAGAATATTCCGGCTTTTATGAGTCGAAAGATTGTGTTTGAATTATTGTTTCGTGCGGGGATAATCTCCAGATTCGAGAAGGAGCCTAGCTTTGACCGACTTTTTCCAAATCAGGATGTTCATTCAGGCAAAGGTGTTGGCAATTTAATTGCATTACCTTTACAAGGTGCTTCCTTAGCCAACGGAAATTCTTGTTTCCTGAATCCGGAAGTATTTGAGCCAGTTACCGATCAATGGAGATTTTTACAGTCTGTCAGAAAGATACCAAAACAGCAAATCGAAACGCTATACCTGCAATTAGCAGGTAAGACAATGGAGGTGTTCTCGTCAAGATATGTGCCGGATTCGAAGTTTGAGTTGGAGATACTCATCAACAGCGAGATATACCTTAAAAGAGTACAACTTAATGAAAAGCTTACTGATTTTTTGAGAGATAATCTGAATTTTCTAAATTCAGATTATTTGATTAAAAAGCGTTTGGGTAAGACTGCCTATAATGTAGAAAAGTATATTAGATTAATTGAAGAAACTGATGATGGCATTATTATTCCCCGTGGTTTCGCTTCTTCATTGATTCATTTTTGTGCCAATGAGAATATTCCAATTAAAATCATTGATGAACGATGTAAACATGTGGAAATTGAGATCAATTCAAAAATAGAATTGTTGCCTCATCAAGAGGATGTTTTAGAAAGGACTAAAGCTAAAGATTTTGGTGTAATCGTTTCGCCACCCGGTTCGGGGAAAACAATTATTGGGTTAGAATTGATCGCACAAAAGAAGCAACCGACACTCATACTTGTTCATCGAAAACAGCTCTTCGATCAATGGCTTGACAGAATAGAGAATTTTCTGTCCATTCCAAGGAAACAGATAGGGCAGATTGGCAATCAGAAAAATACAATAGGTAATGAAATTACGGTGGCCATGATTCAGTCGTTGATCAGAGGTAATCATTCGGAACTAAGAAATAGATTTGGCATGGTAATCGTAGATGAATGCCACCATATTCCGGCAAAATCGTTCCGGGAAGTAATTACGCAACTGAATTGCTTTTATCTCTATGGATTAACTGCGACCACTAAGAGGAAGAACAACGATGAAAAGCTTATCTATGTGTATATTGGTAACACAATCTATGAAATGACCCAGAAAGAGATGATGGAATCACAGGACACCAAAGCTGAGATTAATATTCGTGAAACTGATTTATTTGTTCCTTACGATTACAAGATTGATAATTATGAAACGGTTTCGCAGATTTTAATTTTTGATACAAACAGGAATAGCCTGATACTGAAAGATATTGAAGAGAACATCTCTCGTTTTAAATCGATATTAATTCTTACGGAGAGAAAATCTCATGTAAACGTTCTGAATTTATATTTAAAAGAAAGATACGAAACTGTTGCCATATCTGGAGATGATTCGGAACGAAGTCGCAAAAGTAAGCTGGAGCAAATTGAACAAGGCCATTTTCAAATTATTATTTCCACCGGACAATATTTTGGTGAAGGAATTGATGTCAGTGAGTTGGAATGCCTTTATATTGTCTATCCTTTTGCTTTTGAAGGGAAGTTAGTTCAATATATTGGCAGGATTCAGCGATCTGGTAAGGCTCCTGTAATTTTCGATTACCGGGATTCAAAAATTGATTACTTTGAGAAGATGTTTAAACAACGTAACAGGTATTACAACAAACTGAGATAATTAAATGGCAATCAAGGCAAAACCAGAATTGAGCAATGATAACATTCTGAATGATATATTGGCACATACCACTAAAAGCAAGTTGGATCAGTTTATCAGGGAATATGCCCACGATAACGATGATTTTCAGGCTTTTTTCATGGAAAAATTTTCTCCGAAACCCAAATCAGACTCCAGAATGAAGCCATCGGAAGATTATGTGGAAACCATTCAAAAGGCTTTTATAAAAAGTGGAATTAAGTCATACAGCAGGTACGGAAACAGAATCGAAGATTTTGGTTTTGATGCCGGCACTGTTAGTGAAAAACTGGAGCATTTGTTGGAAAAAGCACACTATTTTATCCGGCATGATAACAGAGAGGAAGCCATTTGCATTGCGCAAAAGTTGATTGAAACCATTCCCGATTATTGGGATGAAGGATTCGACTACGAGTGTCTGGTTCCGGAAGTATACGACAGGGCGATTGATCTGCTGGAAGAGATGTTGAATGAAAAACTTTCGAATGATCAGGTAGAATCGATCTTTAGTTGGTACGAAAAAGTAATTGAAGATAAAAAGCATGAATACGTGGGACAAAATACTTCTTTGGAGGTGTTTGAAAAATATTTTGCCTCCGATGCTGTAGGTGGTTTTGATCGTGTGCTGCGCATCATTAATCGGCGGATAGCGAATGCCGGGGATTATGAGCAAGAACGGGCTGTGTTGGAAAAGATATACCTCTTGGTTGAAAATGATCGGGAGGAGGATGCGGATCAAACAATCGGGGAGTTCCTGTTTTATCCTGAAGTCCGGAAGATCAAGTTAAAGCGTATGCTGGAAGAAAATAGGTATGACCAGGCCATTGAATTGCTGCAGGAAGGAATTGTAATTGCCAGAAAAAAAAAGGAGACAGGCATTGAAAGTGAATGGTTACAAAAACTTTTATTCGTGTATAAGCAGTTGAATAACAGCAAAAAAGTTCTTGAAATTACCAAAAAGTTATTTGTGCAAGGGACGGAACAACGTACCTGTTACCAATCGATCAAAAAAATCACACCAAAAGCAGAATGGCATGAAATGCTGTCGTGGATATTACAGAATTTATCTGAGAGGGGTTTTTATAGCTCCATTGAATTGAAGGCAGATATTTTCATTGAACACCAGATGTGGGATGATCTTTGGCAGCTTTGTCTGAGAAGGGGCATAGAATTTCTACGTCAATATGAAAAACATCTACGTCCCCGGTACGAAAAGGAGATTCTCACAGTATATCTTAAATACGTTCAGCAGCAAGCTTCCATTACAGATAAGAAGGCATACATAATAGTAGCCAACATGTTGAACCGGATGAAATCGTTCGATGGTGGACCTGCGCTCGTCGGGCAGCTGGTCAATCAGTACAGGCAAATTTATAAACGCCGGATCTATATGATGAAAGAACTGGACAGCATAAAATTGTGATGGTTGTCGTAATATAGCAAAACGAAGATGTCTTTGCTCTTCATGGAGGCATACCAAGTAGCCGGCCTGGCACGCTAAATCCGCGACAAAGACATCCACAACGAATACCTCTCCTACCAAAAAGTTTGTAAATAATGTGTTGCAATAATTGCATATATAAATATAAATATATTAATTTGCAACACATGGGAGAGCCTAAAGAGATTAATTCATGAAAACAACCAACAATTTAAAAGCCTTTAGAAATGCTGCAGGATTTACTCAGGAAAGGGTGGCCGGTTTTCTTGATATTGAAAGAGGAACACTTTCCAATTATGAACTTGGAACACGTGAAGCACCTGTTTCAATATTAATAAAATTATCAAATTTATATGGTGTAAATCTTTCCGATTTCTATGAAACTGATCCGGAAAAAGTGAAAGATGCCTTAATTTGTTCTTTTAGAATTGAAGGCTTATCGGACAAAGACCTGAAACACGTTATGGATTTTAAGGATGTGGTTAAATCGTACCTTAAAATGGATTATATATCAAATCAATGATAACGGATACCATAGAAATAAAAGCAAGTGAGTTGAGAAGTGAATGGGGTCTATCGCCCTATGATCCAGTACCTGTTAAGCAATTGCTTTTGAAATTAAATATTCTGACACTTTTTAGATCTTTAGAGGAAAATTTATCCGGAATGTGTCTAAAAAGAAACGACAAAAGGTTTCTCTTGATTAATTCCAATCCATCCACAAATCAAAACTCGTCGGCCGGTTCCATGGAGACTGCTACGAAGGTTGGCACTTCACGCTTAAGTTTGACGATGATATGGAATAAATATTTCAACGTCCGCTGTTACTCTGTTTATCCAAACTGAAAAATGTAAAGAAGATAAAGATTACCTCTTAACTTAAAAAAAAACATTGAAAGCAACTATTGAATCAATCATTCGCAACGAAATACGACCAGGATGTATTTTCGATGCTCATACAATTATTAATTATTTGATTCAAAATAACAGTGAGGTTTACCTGCCAGAGCACCAAAATAATTGGAGAACAGAATATTATCACAGTGTGATTAGCAAAATGATTGATGAATTTTCAAATAGCCTAATCGAGCGTTTAGATGATTCATGGTCAAGAAACATCCATATGAACTATACAGAAAACGCTTGTTGGCGCAGAATATAGCTTTTAACAACTACTTCCCCGGTCAATGGTGAAGCTGCCAACAATCAACCTGGAAGACTGGCAATAGCAGGTGCCCAGGCCCGGCTGAAACTGCTTAAGAATCATGTAATTCCTGTCGTATGAACCGGAATGTCCAATCGGCAAGACAGGATGGCAGACTTAGCAATCCGTTGTCCTTTTTAAGATTGTTCATAGAAAAGCGTATTTTTAACTTAGGTTCAAACTTTGACGAGTAAACCGACAGACTTTTTCCACTAACTCTTTTTTCGGCTTTTACTTCTACCGGAACAATATTTGTTCCCTCTTGCAGCAGAAAATCGACTTCTGCTCTGTTTCCTGAATTCCAATAATTTGGTAGTCCATCTGATTGCGGCACGAGTGCCTGCAAAATGGCATTTTCGGCTAAGGCGCCCTTGAACTCAATGTAGCCGGCATTGCCGGACAAAATTGCTTCAGGCGATAGTCTTGCCAGACGTCTCAATAAACCACAATCCAATGCATATACTTTAAATGCTGATAGGTCCTGATAAGCGCTTAAAGGAACTCCTGGTTTGGAGACATTGAAAATCCGGTAGATGAGTCCGGCTTCTTCCAGCCAAAGCAATGCATCCTCATATTCACGGGCACGGGCTCCGGTTTTAACAACCTTATAGATGAATTTCCGGTTTTCTTTTGCTAACTGAGAAGGCAGGGAGCGCCATAAACGATTGATACGTGGAATATCTACCGGAGCTGCATATTTTGAAAAATCAAGCGTGTACAGGTCTAAAATATTTTGTAAAACATTTTCTACTGATTGCATTCCCTCGTTTCCGAGCAAAGCTGTTACCGCTTCCGGCATACCGCCGCATACAAGGTAACGTTTATATTCCACGGCCAATTTATGGAAAATGATCTCGGGTAAAGGCGCACTCTGTTTTATGCTGTCCAGATACGTAAACGTTTGAGGATCTGAAGCACGCAAAAATTCTTTGAATGTAACAGGATATACCTCAATGAGCTGAACTTTTCCAACAGGAACAGACATTTTTTTCCTGCGTACCGCCACCCCTAAAAGCGAACCGGCTGCAATGATGTGATATTGGGGGGCCTCTTCACAAAAGTATTTCAGACTATTGAGGGCGCCTTCACAATCCTGTATTTCATCAAAAATCAGGAGTGTCTTTCCTGGTTCTATGGGGACATTAGTGAATAATGCAAGTTCTTTAAGGATCCGCTCAATATCTTTGGTTTTTTCAAAGACGGTTGTCAACTCTTCGGTCCTGTCAAAATTGAATGTAGCGACATAATCGAAACATTCTCTTCCGAACTCTTCCATAATCCATGTCTTGCCACTCTGTCGCGCTCCTTTTAACAGGATTGGTTTGCGAATTTCCTTATTTTTCCATTGTTTGAGTTGCCCAATAATGTCACGCCGAATTTTCATTTTATGTGTATTTTATGTGAATATAATCACGTTATACGCACGTAATAATGGCAAATATATTAAATTTAACTCACAAATCATACACAAATGTGCGGCATCGTAGGACCCCGTCAGGCCGCTCCCATACTCCTGAAACGCCTCAAACGCCTGGAATACCGCGGCTATGACAGTGCGGGCCTGGCGCTGATCAACTCGGCAAACCAACTGGCAGTCTATAAGACCAAAGGGAAAGTGGCCAATCTGGCGAAGTACGTTCAGGGGAAAGACACCGAGGCCAACGTGGACCAACTACTCCATGCCCAACGTCAGTGACAAAGTGGTCCGGATCATATTGAGTTGCACATATTATCACACCACCTAAACTTTATTCTACTATGGACACAGAAATGAAAGAGTATATTGATACCACGTTGAGTGACTGGTTGTATCAACCGCATATTCAGGAATTGATTGAGAACAAGACCTTTTTGGAGGACGGGCCGATTGTTTTGAAACGTGCAGATGATGAGGATTATATGCAGATCCCTCTATTCAGGCAGGTTGCATACCTGTGTGAAACCGTAAGGGCAGCGAAAACGCTCAAACTCACGGCTACCGGCAACCTCCCAAGGGCCTTAGTACATGGGATTTACAGGCTCGGCATACCGGAACATTATTTTGAGGAGAATATTGCACGGTTACGGAAGGAAACCGATTGGTACACAGTGCCTCTGACCAGGAATTTGGCAGAAATGGGCGGGCTCATTAAAAAGCGGAGCAATGCCTTAACGCTTACAAAAGAGGGCGAAAGAGTATTGAAAGACAAGCATTTATTGCTAAAATCCATCCTGGTCACTTTTGGATACAAATTCAGTTGGGCGTATTTTGACTTATTTGAGAACCGTTGGCTCGGGCAACGGGGCTTTGGCCTGTCGCTGTTTTTGATGGCAGACTATGGCAACGAGCCCAGGGACAGCCGCTTTTACTCGGAAAGATACTTCTACCACAATTCCCATGGAAGTAGTGACAAATACGCACACTTGTGTTACGCTGTGAGGACCCTGCAACGTTTCATGCAAAACCTGGGACTGATCACTTACGATGAGAGGCATCGCTTTGGAGAGCAGGAGCAAATAACTGTCGCAAAAACACCCCTCTTTGACAAACTTTTGGCCATTGACCGGAATTTTGGGAAAATCAGTTATCGGGCCGAGGCCGAGGCAGGGGCAGTGCCAGGGGTAGAGGCAGATGTGCCGCTTTTCCGGTTGCGCATTTCGCTCAATGGCGCACAGCCGGCCATCTGGCGGGAATTTGTGGTCCCCTCGGACCTCTCGCTCGTAAACCTTCATGTAGTGATACAAACGGTGATGGGCTGGACCAACAGCCATTTGCACATGTTTCAGAAAAATGGTGTCGAGTACACATTCAGATACCAGTCCGATGACTCCTGGGATGAATGGGGCTATGTGGACTATTCGGGAATGAAAGTCTCCGATTTAATTGCAGACTGTGGCGATTCCGTTGTCTACCTGTACGACTTTGGAGATGGCTGGAAACACACTGTTGAGCTGCTGGAGGTAATCAAAGACATTCCAATCCGGGCCGAGGCCGGTGGTGTTGCTCCTGCTGCTGCCGGAGATACGCCCTTTTTCCTCAAATGCCTTGCCGGAGAGAGACGGTGCCCTGCAGAAGATAGCGGAGGAATTCATGGATACCATGAGATTTTGAAAATATTGAGAAATCCCGCTCACAGTGAATATAAAGATACGCTTGTCTGGCTGGGAGATAACTTTGATCCCAATTATTTCAACCTCCGGGAAGTGAACAACACACTCGCGGGTTATTGTGTCGCGTATACTTGACGTATTGACCTGTATCACAATTGATTAACAAAATAGCTCCCCCGGGGAGCTATTTTGTTAGTATGTTGTAAACCAGCGGGATGCATCAAAAGTACGCGGTACCCCAAGGCGGTGCGCCAAAGTTCTTTGGCGCTTATTATCATGCTGCTTCGCAGCACCACTTGGTGCGATGCACCTGGTGAGTGCCCCGCAAACATTGTTCGTTTGGTTTATAATCAGCTACTTACGCGTTTCATACCCCCGGGGGTATGAAACGCGTAACAGTCTAGTATCCAGGCAAACGAACAATGTTTGCAACGCACCCAATCACAATTTTGGATTTCAATTCCAAAATTGTATATTTGCATTATGCTGATAACCCGTATTGCAGAAAAAGAATTAAAGTCATTAGCCGGGCAGTTTAAAAGTGTGGCGGTTGTAGGTCCCCGGCAATCAGGCAAAACCACGCTGGTACGCATGGCATTTCCTGACAAAGCGTATGTTAGTCTGGAAAATCCTGATACCAGGCGTTTTGCCATAGAAGACCCCCGTGGTTTTATTGCCACTTATCCCAATGGTGCCATTCTGGACGAGATACAACGCACACCGGACATATTTTCATATCTTCAGCAGGTCTTGGATGAAAACCAGGGTAAAGGCCGGTTTATCCTTACCGGATCAAACAATTTCCTTCTGCAGGAGAACATATCTCAAAGCCTGGCCGGTAGGGTGGGTTACCTGTATCTGCTGCCTCTGGCAATAAACGAGTTACCAGGTGATTTGCCAGGTGAGTTACCGGGTAAGAGGTTATCGGCCAATGAGCTTATGCACAAAGGATTTTATCCATCTCTTTACCGGGAAGAAGAACAAATTGATGTGGGTAAGTATTATACAAATTACATACGCACATACATAGAACGGGACGTCAGGCTGATACGAAACGTTACCGATTTATATACTTTTGAGAGATTTCTTCGATTGTGTGCGGGGCGTATTGGTCAGCTGCTCAATATGAATAGTCTGGCTGTAGAAACCGGAGTTGACAATAAAACCATAGGAGCGTGGTTATCGGTATTGGAGGCCAGCTTTGTGGTTTTCCGTCTGCAGCCGTATCATAAGAACTTTAATAAGCGTATAGTAAAAATGCCGAAGCTGTATTTTTACGATACCGGGGTGGCATCTGCATTGCTGGGGATTGAGAATGCAGCACAGATGGCCTTACATCCTTTTCGCGGCAGTTTGTTTGAAAATATGGTGATTGTTGATTTTTTGAAAAGCCGTTATAACAGAGGAAAAACCAATAATCTTTATTTTTGGCGGGACAGCCTGGGAACTGAAGTTGATCTGATAGCTGAAGAATCTGACACTTTGTTGCCGATAGAAATAAAATCAGGACAAACCATAACAGAAGATTACTTTAAATCAATCTCCTCCTGGCTAAAGATATCTGGCATGAAAAAAGGATGGGTAATTTATGCGGGAGATGAAAGACAAGACAGAAGCAACGGTATAACGGTACTTCCTCTTGCCCAAATGAGTACCGCGTACACTTGATGTATCGCCCTATATCACAATGGATTAACAAAATAGCTCCCCTGGGGGAGCTATTTTGTTATAATGCTAAAAGTCAGCGTGATGCATCAAGTGTGTAAGCATCCGATAAAAGTAAGCATCCGATAAAACACATATTGTAAGAGT
>Ga0265294_10003029_pt1 | contig 21803 bp, 16 predicted proteins | sample MunlanPumphouse3_FD_192504 | JGI IMG/M metagenome (GOLD analysis project Ga0265294, IMG submission 192504) | Groundwater microbial communities from a municipal landfill in Southern Ontario, Canada - Pumphouse #3 | ecosystem: Environmental > Aquatic > Deep subsurface > Groundwater | place... | reverse complement strand
GGAGATCGAGGACCGCTTCCAGCTGTATGATGACATCGAGACCATCTGCATCATGGGCTATATGGTTGACAAGGCGACCAGGAGCGAGGGCATCAGGGCCCTGATTTATCCAAGTGAGAAATATGTGATGGACACCAAGAAGGATAATCCTGGCAACTATCGGGCGGTGATCCAGAAACATATGGAGGGAATTGTCGAGCAGGTCAATAAAAGTCTCCAGACCTACAAGAAGATAACTCGTGTCACTGTTGTGGATGAAGCGATTCCCTTGACATCGACCAAGAAAGTCAAAAGATTTCTCGTGGATCAACAATACAAGGATTGAACATGGACAGGATTCAGGTTGCGTTGGATTATCATCACAAGGGATATAATTGTGCCCAAGCGGTTGCTTGCGCCTTTTCTGATATGACAGGGCTAGATGAGCAGACGGTTTTCAGGATGTGTGAAGGGTTCGGATTTGGCATGGGAGGAGGAAAACTGACCTGTGGGGCCTTGAGCGGGGCTGTTGTGATTGCAAGCCTGCTTTCCAGCAAGGGATATGATCCCTCAGCCTTGTCCAAAACCCACACCTATCTTGTTGCAAAGCAGATAGGCGAGCAATTCCTTGAGAAGGAAGGCGACGATGTTTGTTGCGCCCTTAAGGACAAGGGACGGAGTTGTGATGAATTCATAGCGGATGCGGTTCGTATCCTCAATACTGTAATTGCTTGAGCTCCCGTCTGGTATCACGATTGATATCCCGTTCCTTCATCTCTTCCCGTTTATCGTGCTCCTGCTTGCCTTTGCATAAGGACACCTGGACTTTCACAAGGTTTCCTCTCAGGTAGATTTCGGTGGGGACCAGAGTGAATCCACGCTCATCGACCTTGCGTCTCAGGTGCTTGATCTCGGCTTTGTGTGCCAGCAGCCTTCTGTTCCTTGTCGGAGTGTGGTTGTTTATGTTGCCAAAAGTATATGGCTGGATGGTAAGTCCGACAAGGGTCAGGTTATGCTCATCGACGGTGATATAGCTGTCAGCGAATGAGAACATCCCCATACGAAGTGATTTCACCTCGGTACCGACCAAGGATATGCCGCACTCGATGCTTTCTATGATTGTATAATTAAAAAAGGCTTTCTTATTCTTCTGCAGCAGCTTGAAACTGCTTTTATCAATTTTAGACATCTTGTTCATCCATCCATGCAATACGGAAGCCGATCAGGTCCCCGCATGCGTTCGTACCAATGGCTCCGACACTATCTCTCGTGATGCCATTGTTCTCATAACTGCCACCCTTGACAATGATATCATCATTTTCAAGATACAGTTCTCCCAGCTGGTGGACTTTTTCATAATCACTCAGGCGGGAGAGAGGAATGAACGGAGTGCTTGTCATCTCCCATACCCCACCCAGCATCGCGGTCGGCATGTCGCTTTGGTCATCAGCGAAGGTGAGGCTCTTCACATAGCTTCTTTGCTTGGCGCTGATTGCCGCGATATACCATTGTGTCTCGCTCGGGACAAACACCTTCTTACCGCTCTTCTGTCCTACCCATCGGCAAAAGGCCATGGCAGCCTGATAGCTTATATTGAATACAGGCTTTCCCGCCGAGAATTCCGTTGAAATGCTTTCCCCGTTCAAATAATACTCATCAACAATATCCTGCTCGGATAGCTTTTCGCTGTTGCTTTTTGCAAAAGAAGGGTTGTCCTTGATGAACAGGGCCCATTGGTATTGCGATACGGGGGTTGTCGCAATAGTGAAGGGAGGTACGGTCACCTTGATGCCGGCCCTGTTGGTGTCATTGTATTTTGTGGGGACCGTATCCCCCATGATGACGGTGCTCGCGCTGTAAGTGATTCCCTCTTGGGTGAACACTCCTGAATCGAGAACGGTCCTCTTGCCGCTCACTGTTTCATCGCCAGAGGGTAAGCCTGTCTTTCCTTGGCTCTGGTCTTGTCCGAACAATTGTATCGCGATATCGAGCGTCTTGGTGAAAAGCCCATCGTTGCATTTTATTTTCTTAGCATCATCAAGCATCTCCGCACTTGTGATGAAGTTGGCCGCAAGGGCAAGCACCTGATCGGCCTTTTCATAGGAAATGGCCTCCATATCATTTGCAAGGTTTGAAAAAAGGGGAGGGTAGACAGTGACCTTGTCATAGGTCGTGATGGCGCTGTAGCGTACAATCTCATGGAGATCGAATCTGACGATCGCCTCTTTCTCCTGGAGGTTGAGCGCCCTTAGGGAAAGAGGGATGTGCTTGGTATAGTGGACGAGCCAGGTAAAGAACACAGGATGATCAATCCTTATGGTCTCCCTACTGATGGTGATGTCCGCCTTCCTCACCTCTGCTTGGTGCTCGCCGCTTTGCACAAAATACTGATAATTTGCGCTTCCTTGGTAATTCCCATCGATATATAGCCCGCTTCCACTTATAGGCGAGGAGAAGGTGACATGTCTTCCCCCCTTGACAATACCGGGAAGAAAGCCGATGAAAAATAGCACAAGTAAGATGATGAAAATATACAATACAAGGAGATAAATCCCTGGTTTTATTCCGAGAATTGGCTTGAGCACGACCGGTTCTACTTCAGGCAACTGCGTTGGGTGTTTCATACTACCTAAAGGTATCTACCTCTCCTGTGCTTGTCAACTCGATTCTATTGTGCTACTTTCCAAGATATGGAAAAGTTTTTGTCTTTCATTCAAGTGAGGACCGAGGAATGCCTTACACATCGCAAGGCCGTCAAGGCCTACGAGTTCGCCAACAAGAAACCAAGGACCTTCCTTGGTGAGTTGCTGGGCTGGCTTGATGCCCTGCTCTTTGCCATTGTCGTGGTCATTTTGATAAATCAATATCTGTTCCAGTTGTTTGTCATCCCTTCTCCTTCCATGGTCCATACTCTGGAGGTCGGGGACAGGGTGTTTGTAGGGAAGAACAGCTATGGAACGGAACTCTACAGCGGAGGCAAAAAGGTTTTTACCAGGAACAGGCTGATCCATCGCGACAACATAATCACCTTTTATAATCCTGAATACGCAAGCAAGGGTCCTGTCTTCAACGTGCTTGCCCAGTTCCTTTATAGTGGCACCTTCACTTTGGTGAACATCGACCGTAATGCCGACGGGACTCCTGCGGAAAGACTTTTGGTCAAACGTGCGGTGGGGTTCCCCCAGGAGGTTGTCCGTTTCTTTGAAGGTGACGTCTCGATCCGCAAGGCTGGCTCGATAGGTTTTGAGAGCGAGGCTGACCTCAGGAATGAGAACGGCCTTTCCGTGTCACCTCACAGGAGCCTTGATGCCTCTCTCTATGATGGGATCAAGGCTTGGGGCTCTTTGTTTGCTTACCAGGATTTGGGTATCACCTCAGCCCCGGCCTATCTGCTCAATTCCTATGCTTCGGTAAAGAATCAGAATTATCCTCAGGATATGTACCAATTCGAAGCCTCCCGCTCTCGGACAAAAGCACTCTTCGACCCTTCCGATGTTACTTATCGGAGTGCCGCCCATGTGTATAGCGAGGGTGTCTTTGTCAATGAAGGACAGGTCCTGCCCCTTGGCGATAACCGTGATAATAGCCGTGATGGACGTTATTTCGGTCCTGTCGAGCAAAAGAATGTCAATGGACGTGTGCTTTTCCGATTCTGGCCACTGAGCAGGATAAGCTATCTCGGCAACAAATGATCGAGCTTGGAGACAATCCCTCTTTAAGCCTTTATATCCATCTTCCCTTTTGTAAAAGTTGCTGCTCCTATTGCGCCTTCTACAGCGAGGAGCAGTCTCAATGGAAAGAGTATCGGGATGGATACGTCCAACGGTTGGTCAAGGAGGTGGAGGAGAGCAGAGAATCCTATGGGAGGGACTTCTCCACGATTTTCCTTGGGGGAGGAAACCCTTTGTGTCTTACGGAATTGCAACTGGAAACGATTCTCATTGCAGCAGGGAACAGTAGCGAGACAACCATAGAGATGAATCCTGAGTCCTTCACCGAGATGTATTTTCCTCTTTTTGAGAAAAGGCTGGCCAATCGTCTGAGCATGGGTATCCAAAGTTTGCAACCGAGGTTCCTCACCACACTTGGCAGGAACAGTACGAGGAAGGAGAATCTTGAAGGAATCGCCCTTGCCTCAAAATTGAGAAAGAGGTGCGGCGTTTCCGTTAACTTTGATTTGATGACCTGTATCCCGGGCCAAGATGTTTCCCATGCGATTTGTGATATCGATGAGTTGCTGTCATTATCTGATTTTGACCATCTGTCGCTTTATTGTCTTACCGTGGAAGAGGGGACGGTCCTTGCTGGGAAACTCAAAGAGGGTCTCCTTGAGGTCCCCGATGAGGACATGCAGTCAAAAATGCTTTTCTCCCTATGGGAGCACCTTGAGAGAAAAGGCCTGGTCCATTATGAAGTCTCGAATTTTGCAAGACCAGGCAAGCAATGCCGTCATAATTTGAGGTATTGGCAGTTGGAACCTTATCTTGGATTAGGAAGCAGCGCGGCCTCCCGTATCTTTCAGGGGGGGGATTGGGTGGGCTTGCGTAACGACCAGAGTTTGGCATCCTATGAGTCCTCTCCTCTGTTTAGTGGATACTCGAAGGAAATTCTTTCACGGAAAGAGGAACTGGAGGAATACCTGCTGGTGACACTGAGGACCCGTTCCGGTCTTGATAAGGAAACCTTTAGGAAAAGATTCTCTCTCGACTTTGACACCATTTTTGGAAAGGCCCTGGAGGGGATGGGCGAGTCCTTGTTTGTGGATACGAGAGGAAGATTCTCTCTTACCGAGAAAGGGCTCATGATAATGGATTCCCTTGTGCTCAGGCTTGCTTCATGTATTTAGGTTTGCAAAATCTTTTGGATGTTCTTTTTATCTATCTCGTTATTACAAATATAATAATAAGATAGATTGAAATGCTGATACCCGTAGAAAGCACTTGACCGTATTTTCCTATCTATGGTACTGTATCCCAGTTAGACTTAATTCGTAATCCTATTATAGTAAGAGGTTCAATATGTCCGGCCATAGCAAGTGGTCTACTATCAAACACAAAAAGGGAATTGCTGACGCAAAAAGAGGTCAAAAATTCACCAAGCTTATTAAAGAGATTTCTGTTGCGGCAAAGAACGGCGCAGACCCCGAAACCAATGCAGCACTTCGTACGGCTATCCTTAAGGCAAGACTTGAGAACATGCCAAAAGATAATATCGAAAGGGCTATTAAGAAAGGCTCTGGGGAGCTTGGGGCTACCGAGTTCTTTGAGCTGACCTATGAAGGTTATGCTCCTGGTGGGATTGCCATCATCATCGATACTCTTACGGATAACAAGAACAGAACAGCAAGTGATGTCCGCTCCACCTTGACCAAGAATGGTGGTACTCTCGGGGCCACGGGTTGTGTCTCCTACATGTTCCAGACCAAAGGTATCATCTCCTATGATGCCGCCAAGTATACAGAGGACCAGATTCTTGAGGTTGCATTGGAAGCTGGTGCTGAGGATGTGGTGACAAATGACGGCTTCATCGAGGTCACCACTGGTTTCAGCGATTTTCCTGTTGTCCTTGAGGCTTTGCAGAAGGCTGGATTCGAGCAGGAAAGCGGTGAGATTGAGAAGATCGCCGAGCAGATGGTCAAGCTTGACAAGGAAAAGGCCCAGAAGGTAATGAGAATCGTCGAGAAACTTGAGGATTTGGATGATGTGCAGGATGTTGCGACAAACCTAGAGCTTCCTGACGACTACGAGGATCCTGACGAAGAATAAATGAGAATCCTAGGGATTGATCCAGGATATGCGCAGACAGGCTGGGGCGTTGTCGAATCAGATGGACAACGTAACCGGCCTGTTTCTTTTGGAGTGATACGGACCAGTCCCGATATGACCGATCAACTTCGTATCCATACCATAGCCAACGCCATAGGACAACTGGCTGTTGAGCAGAAAATTGATATTTGCGGCATGGAGGACATCTTCTTCACAAAGAATGTCTCAAGCGCCATCTCGGTGGCCAAGGTCATAGGTGCCGCCTGTCACCAGCTGGCGACACAGAATATCGAGGTGGTGTTATTCAGTCCCCTGACTATCAAGACCGTGGTCACCGGGTATGGCAAGGCCGATAAGAATCAGGTGCAGCAGATGGTTAAGCTCCAACTTGGTTTTCCTTCTGTTCCCAAACCGGATCATAGTGCGGATGCTCTTGCGGCCGCTTTGTGTCTGGCGACTTACAATGCGACAAAGGGGAGAATGAAGAAATGATCAATGCAATACTAGGGGATCTTGTCAGCGTGAAAGGACAGGTAGCCATCCTTCGTGGAGGATATGTTGAATATTCTCTGGTCATCAGCGGACAGACTGAAAGCAAACTGGCCTCCCTTGTCGGTGAGCAAAGGAGAAACGTACGTCTTCTTGCGGTTCTTTCCCACCATCAGGATAGCATGCTGCTTTACGGTTTCTATGATGAATTGGAACGAGAGGCTTTCAATCAATTGCAATCGGTCAGTGGTATTGGACCTAAACAGGCCTTGAAGATTCTTAGTGGCATTACTGTCGAGAATCTTGCCAAGGCGCTTGACGAGGGGAACCTCAAGTTGCTTTCCTCAATTCCTGGCATCGGGGCGAAAACCGGTCAGAAGATGATTCTCCAACTCAGGGATGTGCTTGTCCTGGAAGAGCAGGACCATAAGGGTGAGGAAAAACAAAACAGAATTTACCAGGAAGTGGTCAATGGCCTGGTGGAGATGGGGTACGAGAGGAAGAGTAGCGAGGATGTAGTGGCAAAGATGGAGAGCGAGCATAAAGAGGAACTTGACAAGCTGTCGCTACGGGACAAGGAAGAGTTTGTATTCAAGCATGCTCTGGTCTATTTGGGGTAGGGAACAATGGAAGATTTGGATTCAAAATTCAAGGACGTTGAGCTGTTGCAACAGAATTCCGTGGTGTCCACCCAATTCCAACAGGAAGTGGACCAGCAGGAGAACATTCTTAGGCCAAAGATGCTTTGTGATTTTCAAGGGCAGAAGGAGCTGAAGGATAATCTCGCCGTTTATATCCAGGCCGCAAGAAAACGCAAGGAGCCCTTGGATCATGTATTCCTCATAGGTCCTCCAGGCCTGGGCAAGACCACTCTCGCTTCCATCATAGCCAATGAGATGGGTGCCGAGATGCGGATGACCAGCGCCCCGGCCTTGGACAAACCCAAGGATCTGGCAGGCATATTGACCAATGTGACGGAGAACTCCGTGTTCTTCATTGATGAGATACATAGACTTAAACCGGTGCTGGAAGAGATGCTTTATATCGCCATGGAGGATTTCGAGATAGACTGGGTCATCGGGCAGGGGCCTGCGGCGAGAACCATGAGAATACCTATTCCCAAGTTCACCTTGGTTGGAGCGACGACCAAGGCAGGGCAGGTGGCCTCTCCTCTTGTCTCGCGTTTTGGAATCAATTGCCATATCAATTATTATAACGACGAGGAGCTTGCCTCCATCATATCCCGTTCAGCGACGATAATTGATGTCGATATCGAGAAGGATGCCATCACCTCTCTTGCCTGTTGCAGCAGGGGGACGCCCAGGATAGCGAATAGACTTTTGAAACGGCTGAGGGACTTTGCGGTTGTCTTGGGAAATGGCACCGTCACGGTGGATATCGTAAACCAGGGACTGCAAAGAATGGGCATTGACCGCAACGGTCTTGAGCAGCAGGATAGAAATATTCTCAGGACCATCATCGATTATTATGACGGGGGGCCTGTCGGTGCGGACACGCTTTCAATCTCGGTAGGTGAAGCGATAGAAAGTCTTGAGGATTTCTATGAACCCTACCTTATTCAGAAAGGATTTCTCAAGCGTACGCCCCGTGGGCGTATGGCGACAAGCAAGGCATATGAACTGCTTGGCGTAAAAGAAAAGACAAGGGAAGAAGAACATGTTGACCAAGGAATTCTGTTTTGATTTACCCCAGGAGCTGATCGCCCAAACCCCGGCGGAACGCCGTGGAGACGATAAGCTCTTGGTTCTAGATAGGAAGACCGGCGAATACAAGGATGCGATGATGCGAGATTTTGTCTCGTTCCTTGAGCCGGGAAGCCTTTTGGTTGTGAACGATTCAAAAGTGCGCAAGGCCCGGGTCTATGGGCAAAGTGAGAGCGGAGGCATGGTCGAGTTCCTTTTCTTGGAGGAAAACCTTGATCACAGCTGGCAAGCCATGGTCACAAAGACCAAGAAACAACATCTGCACAAGCACTACACCTTCTCCTCCAGCACCACCGATCTTGTCTATCATGCGGAGATTGTCAAGGAGAATGAAGATGGAACCAGGACTGTCTCCTTTGACAGGCCGGTGGATGAGACTTTCTTCCTGAAGCTCGGGCATGTGCCCCTTCCTCCCTATATCAAGAGAGAGGATGATTTTGCTGATGAGAATAGGTATCAGACCGTCTATGCCAAGAATGAAGGTTCCGTGGCAGCTCCTACCGCGGGATTGCATTTTACCAATGAGATACTGCAGCAGGTAAGAGACAAGGGGTGCGCCATCACACATATCACCCTGCATGTGGGTCCGGGGACCTTTCTTCCTGTCCGTAGCGAGAGCCTTGAGGATCATCATATGCATTTTGAACGTTATGAAGTGAGTGAGGATACCGCTGCATTGATAAACAGGACAAAGAAGGAAGGAAGGAAGATTGTCGCCACAGGGACCACGAGTGTGAGGACGCTGGAAAGCGCCTACGATAGCATGACCGGCCTTGTCCGTTCCGGTTGGGACCGGACCAACCTCTTCATCAAGCCAGGGTTCACCTGGCATGTGGTCGACCAGTTGCTCACCAATTTCCATACTCCTGAATCGACATTGCTTGTGCTTGTGTCTTCCTTTGCAACAAAGGAACATATACTTAACGCTTATCGCCATGCCGTGGAGGAGAAGTATCATTTCTTCAGCTATGGTGACGCAATGTTCATCTACTAAGGGAAAAGAACCTTCCTCACCTCCTCATTGATCTTTGCGATGGAAACTTTCCCGTCAAGACGGATAAGATTGGTTTCCCTAGGGAGGAGAGAGAAGGCCTTCTCATAATTGGCTTTGACTTTTGTAAGGAAATCGGTCTTCTCAAAGAGTTCCTTCTCTTTTCCCCGTTTCTCAATTCTTGCTATGCATTCCTCAACAGGGGTGTCGATATAGAAAACGAACTCAGGATGGGGATACTCGTTTATGGACATCACGTTTGCAAAATCACAATCGACACCCTGGTAGGCCAGGGACGAATAGAAGTAACGGTCACAAACGACCAGTTTCTTTTGCTCGAGTTGCTGTATGATCCCCTCTTGCTTGTCATGGAGGTGCTCTTCACGGTCCGCGCTGTACAACAAGGCCAGGGACCAGGCTGTGACGGTTACCTCCTTACGAAGAATCGACCGAACCAGCCTTCCGATGGGATTATCCGTGGGTTCAAAGGTCTCAAAACATTCAATCCCTTTGTCCTTATACTGCTTGGAGAGAAGATGCAGTTGTGTGGTGGTCCCCGCACCATCCAAGCCTTCGAATACAATAAAGTTTTTCAATGTTGTTTGCATAAGAGCATCATACAAAAAAAACCATTTGACGTAAATCGCAATCCCTAAATAGATGGCAAAGAATTACGAATGGGTTATACTTGGTCCTGTGAAGTATCATATGACAATCAAAGAGATTGCAACCTCGGTATCTTTTGCACTGGGCTTCGTACTCTTGTCCTCGTATGCAGTCCTTTCGCTCTCTTTGGTGAATCCTGTTCATATTGCTTGTGAGAGTTTTTTTTCTAGTCTTGAGAACAGAGGCGCTACAAGAATCCATATCTCATCCATGAACAGGGAATTCCTCTCCCATCTTGTCATCGATGGTGTCTCCTTCAATGTCGAGGATGCTTTTTACTTCAAGGCTGACCAAGTCAGACTGGACAAGGGCATTTTCCCCCTTATCCGGCTATGGCTCATGAAAAAAGGGCGAATCACCCTCGATGTGGAATCCCCTCAGTTGATGGGGGACATCACGGCTTTTATTGATGCCGGGGAAAGAGAGAACAACTCTTTCCTTCCTGATTGGTTTTCCTACCAAATCAACTTGAACAACCTCTCGGGAAGTATCACCTACCAGGGCTACCAAGCGGATATGCACGATGCAAGAGTTCATCTGCTTGTTGCCGAGGGATTGAAATTCAGTACGATTTCGGCAACTGTGAGAAGCCTGCAACTTGAGAAGCAAGGACTTGTCCGTGTCATCTCTGATGATGTCTCCTTTTCTGCCGATCAAACAGGTAATCTGAGCGCCAGGCTTTCAAAGACTGGAGGGGCATATCTGGAGTATGTGTTCGGCCTTGATTCCTTGCAGTTCACGACAAAGATGCATAAGGATGAACCTTTCCCTGTGGATTTCTCCGCCGAGGGTCTTTCCTTCAACCATGTGCCGTTTTCTGCATCCTTGCCTTCTTTGGGTGGAAACCTTCAGTTAACAGGCGGTTCCTTGGTTTCCGGAAGTGTATCGATAGGACCGGTAATAGGGAATTACAGTGATTATGCTTTTTCCCTTCCCCAGTCAACCTTGGTGCTAAAGACGAACTTGGGTGCATCCTTTTATTCCTTTGCGACCAGCGAAGGCCAGGAAGCGGTCCTGACCTTCCAGGACCAGGAGGTTACCTCCGGTCGAATCAGGTTCGAAGGCTCTTATCAGAAACAGAACGGATTCGAGGCCAGCGCAAACCTGCCTTTTGTGCACTACCTGTACAACGGTACGGATTTGAATCTCACGGACCTTCTCATGTCGCTTTCAGGCAGCACCTTGAAGACTTGTTATCTGAACGCCCAAAGTCAGGTTGGATACCAGTTCAAGGATGTGGTGACGTGCAAGGGGAAGGGAACATTGCAAGCAACTTTCGACGAGGGGATGAATGCAAACCTGGAGCTGACCGATTTGTTCTCCAATGTCCTGGACCAAAGTGCCAAAGTGACCGTCAATTATCAAAAAATTGACAATGCCACCAAAGTCCTGTTAGGAATCAATTCCCAGAATCAGTTGCAACTGCATCTTGCCTATGAGAGGGCAGGGAAAGAAGAGGGGGCGTTCGAGGTAAAGCTTCGGGCTGACAGTTTGCCTGTTACGGCATTCAAGACTGTAATCAATACCTATGCACCACCCTTGAATCTTTACTATGACAACCAAAGTACGTTGACAGGAAACCTGAGCCTGAGCAGCGATACCCGGCAGGGAGGTCGTTTCTCCTATGATTTTGTCCTAGGGAATCTGAAGTTCGGCAAGTATCATTTCAATGGGGGGTCCACATTATCAGCAAAGGTGGACCAGGGACAGCTGGCGATTGAGTTTCTCACTTGCAGTCTCCAGAATTACCGGTTGTCCTTCATTGGGAACATGCAACTTGGAAAGTGGCTGCCAAGTGGAACTATGAGTATCAATAGGATTGATACCGGTGCTGAGTTCTTGTCCGCCCAATTTACCCATACAGACTCCCTGCTCTATGATTATGATGCCACCAGTTCCCGGTTTCCTAATTTTCATCTCATCGGACAACTTGCTCAGAGAGGTTCGTCTTTCAGTAGCGAGGCGACACTCAAGATTGGAGACATGACGTATCCGATTGCCTTCACCTATAATCTCGACAAGCAAAGCCTTGTTGCCAACAGTTCCTCAATGATCCAGGTCTCCTCGTTCCTGGGAAACCCTCTGAAAGTGGATGTCAAACTTGATGACTTCAGGTTCCCCTTGACTGATATTCTAGAGAATTCATCCCTGGATGCGGTCGCAAGCTTCATCTACAACGACAAGGACCACTGGTCGTTCCATGCCAGCGATTTCAAGCTCACCAATATTTTTCTCAATGGTTTATCCTATGATTTCGGTGCGAACATTGCGATTACCAATAGCAGTGTCTTGATAAACGGGATCACAATAGATGATGGCAAAACAAAATTCCAGGGATTCCTTTCCTATGATGGTACGGAAATCCAGACAAACATCAAGGAAAAATTCGTCTTGCCGTTTACCTTCGCCTTGCACTTGAATGATGACAAGGCGCAACTTATTGACTTGTATTGCAAGCAGAATGGGAAAAAGATGGATATTGTAAGTGATGTCAGGGATTTTGACCTTGCTCGTTTTCGCAAGACAAAAGAGCCTTTGAGACTTGCACTCTCCCTTGTGGGAAGTACGGACCTGACCTCTTTGTTTGATATCGCAGGGAGTTTCTCCCTGGCTTCGAATGGGGTGAATGCAAAAGCGAATGTTTCTTTTCTTCAGCAGCAAATCCAGTTGACCGATGGCGAGTTCTCTTTCAGGCAAAATAACTTCAAGGACATTCGGATCTTTTTGGATGCAAAGAAGGGGGAGGCATCCCTTTCCTCACTCTTCACTAATGATCAGCATATCAGCCAGGTATATACCGAGGGAAGCAGCGCTGATTTCAGTGTGGCTTTTCATTTCAACAAGCTTGATTCACTTATGCAACTGCCCCGGCTCAAACAACAATTCGAGGATGGCTCCCTCTTTGCGAGGCTGAGCGTCAACCATCTTCTGGTGATGGGAGAGTCGTTTCCTTTTGTTGATACGGCAAAAATTGATTTTTCCCATAAGGACGATACCTATACCGCATCGTCCGCGATCATAAATTTCTCCTATAGCCAGTCCTCCAAGGCAATCTCTTTGCACCTCGATCCCCGTACAGGTTTGGGCATTGATGTATCCGGTACGATAGGAGAGGATGGTGTTGCTCTGGCAATGAAGAATATTTATTTTGATTTGACCAGGCTTAATCGATTTTTCGAGACTCCTATAATTGAATTCAAACAAGGCATTATGGAAGGAGACTTGTATTTTGGGGGTTCTTTTGACAATCCTCGGCTTTTTGGGCAGGTGTATTGTGACAGCCTGGACATGACCACTTTCTGGCTTCCACAGGATGAGCTCTTTGCCAAGAACATCGTGCTTTGGGCTGATGGTTCTTCCATCTCATCCGCTTTGCAACCTGTGTTCGCAACCAATAGGATAACGGGGGAGACTGTCCAGGGAACTGCGCAGATAGGCCTGAATTTCAACGAAGCCAATTTTGAATCATTTAATTGCGATCTTGACCTTCACACCGGATCCATCTATCTTTTTGTTCCAATTCCAGAATCAAACCTCGATATCAGGGCGAATTTTAATGGAAAGTACCATCTGCAAAACAAAGGGAACCAAGGAGTCTATATCACAGGGACAGGAACCTTTGATGATGCCAAGGTCACCATTGGAATCAAGGATTGTCCTTCCTGGTATGTCTCCTCCTTCAATACCAGCACGGATTTTACCCTTACCACAGGCAAGAACAATACTTTCTTCTATCCCAATACGCCTTCCCCTGTTTTCAGTGCGACCATCTCCGAAGGACAGACCTTCCGGTTCAGTTATGATCATATCAAGCAGAAGTTCGACATGTCAGGGTATCTTGGGATTCGTAATGGCGAGATATTTTATTTTCAGAAGAATTTTTTCATCACGGAGGGATCCCTTGCGTTCAGAAACAACGATGAGCTCAATATCCTGGAACCTGTGCTCAATCTCCGTGCGCGGATGAGGAATTTTGATTCATCCGGGAATCCTGTCGATATCTATCTCGTGCTCAATGACAATTCACTTTCCAATCTTAGTCCAAGTTTTGAGAGTACCCCCAGCAAAAGCCTTGAGGAGATCATGGGAATACTTGGAGAAAGCATCCTTCCTTCTACCGCCTATGGGGATTTGAGCCTGTACAAGATGGCTTCCATGGCAACGTTGGCCACGGATGTCGCACAGCGGTTCGGCTTGATTGGGAACACCTCAAACGATCTCAGTGATTCCATTCGTCGCTCCCTGGGATTGGATATGTTCAACTTGAGGAGTTCCATCCTGCAAAACATCATCATCGATGTGTTGCCGGGATCAAATGCGATAACGGTAAGCCCCTTGGCCAGGTATTTGAACAATACTTCGATATTTATGGGTAAGTATGTCGGTAAGGACATGTTCCTGCAGGTCTTGCTCCATCTCAGCGCTCTCAATGTGAGAAACAAGAATGTAAGGACACCTTTCCTTGTCAACGACCTTTCGCTGGATCTTGAGGTCTCTCTGGAATGGGATAACCCCCTTTGCACTTATTCCTTATTTACCCAGCCAAATGAGTTGTCGCTGATTAATATTTTGGATACCATAGGTTTTAGTGTAACCAAACGGATTGTTTTGCGTTAACAACATGAGGAGAATTCAATGGTGAACCGGAGAATCATTCGGCTTCTGGCCTTATTTTTGGTCCTAACTTTAAGTACTTCGATTTTTGCAATCGAGGCTCAGAAACCTTGGTACGAGAATCAGAAGATAATTTCGTTTGTTAATCATGGTTTGGTTAATGTCAAGGAGAATGCTGTCAAGGATATTGAGTACAAATATCAAGGAAAGGACTTCACCACTGACCTATTCAATCAGTTGCAGGGTGAGTTGTACGGGATGAACAACTTCCTTTATTTCCTTGCTGACGCGCAGAAAAGTACTGACGGCACGGATTCCTTGGTCCTGGATTTCACCTTTTTCGAGCTTCCTTTTGTAAAATCGATTGAGTACAAGGGCAACGACTCAATGAAATCCTCAAAATTGAACGATGCAATCACACTTAAGATTGGTACTTTCCTTCAGAGTCAGGATTTGGACTCCTCCAAGCAGATGTTGGTGGATCTGTATCATAAGAATGGTTTCAGCGATGTCAAGGTGGAGGCCAACGCCACTACCGATGAGACGACAAACCTGACCTCCATCGATTACGTCATTGACGAGGGTAAGCAGAAGAAGGTTGGGGAAGTGGTGTTCCAAGGGAACGAGCATTTCAATTCGCAAATTCTTAAAAAACAACTTTCGACCAAAATCAGTAGTTATTTCACTGCTGGGTATTACATGGAATCGAATATTGAGGAGGATAAAAAGAACATCCTCAAGTATTACCAGAACAATGGATACATAGATGCGAAGTTTTCCCAAGAGTCCATCGATGTCATTCCCCAGACAGATGCGAATGAAAAATATATAAAACTGAGAATTACCTATACCGTTGACGAGGGGAGCCTTTGGAAATTTGGTAAAATAACCACTGAGGGGAATTCTGTCTTCTCAAATGAGGATCTGCAGGGTTTTGTGACTCTCACGGAAGGGGATTCCCTCAACGTTGAGAAACTCAATGCGATATTTGACAGTATTGCGAACAAATACTGGGATAATGGTTATATCTTCAATAACATTGAGAAACAGATACAGAAGGATGAGGCAAGCAAGACCGTCAGCTATCATTTGGTGATCACCGAGAATGGACAGGCGACCATCAGCGAGATACGTCTGAAAGGACTGACAAAAACAAAACCTTATGTGTTTATGCGTGAAATGGCATTCAAGGTTGGGGATATCTTCTCTAAGGCGAAGCTTACCAAGAGTGCCCAGAATATCTACAACACGCTTATTGTTTCCGATGTGCAGGTCGATGTCCTTAACGGGGAGGAACCCAATACGGTCATCCCTGTGTTTACCGTCACTGAAGGCAACCAGATGTCAATCCAGTTCGGTGCGACTTTCGGGGGGACCGTTGACAGTTTCCCCATCTCGGGGTTTGTGCAATGGTCCGACAAGAATATCGGAGGGACAGGAAGGACTTTGTCCTTATCCACCACATTGAGTCCTGACACCCAGGAAGCCGAAATCAGTTTTGGAAACAACTGGGTGGGGGACAAACGGTGGGCAAACACCTTCTCACTTGATTTCAGCCGTAATAACAAGTCCACAGGACTTCAGCGTGGCTATGGCAGTGGGTATTACACAGGGCACGACGCCGATTATTCATTTGGACAGCCGTATCCTCTCGGGTATAATAGTTATACCGAATACGAGGCTTCTGACGAAGCGACCCCGGCAAGCAGATACTTGATGACCTATGAGTATTGGCGTATCGCCTTGGGGTATACCACCGGTTATACGTTTATGTTTGATGCCGGTTCCCTGAGTCTCTCGGCCGGTCTTTCCATCGGCTTGAACAGGGCTTATTACAATGAGTCCCTGTATGACCCATATGAGTATCTGATGACCAAATACCATGAAGGCTGGAAATTCTCGAACAAGTTCAACCTGGGCATCACCTGGGATGGAAGGGATCTGAAGGAAAACACCACCAAGGGATATATTGTCAGCCAGCAATTTACCTATGCAGGAGGTATCCTTGGAGGTCTCTCCAATTACTTGAAGAGCTCTACAAGTGTCAGTGGATATGTGTCGCTTTTTAGTTATAAGTTGACGGACAAACCTGCCAATGTGGTGCTTGGCGCCACCACGACCCTTAGCCTGATGATGCCTCAGTTCTGGAACAACACGGATTCCTACCTCGAGGGGAAGGGATGGGGTTGGTATAATCCCAAACTGGGTGCGACACGGTATGAGATGCTTTATATCGATGGGATGAACGTAGGCCGTGGGTTCAATGTGATTTATGACCAGAGTTTTCTTTGGGACAACCAAATCTCAATTGGCGCTCCCCTTGTGCATAACGTCCTTAACTGGGAAGTGTTTGTCAGTGCGACCGGTATCGCCTCGGAGTATTATACCGTTTTTACCAAGGGATTCTCCTCAATCAACTGGTACTACGCCCTGGGTGCCGGTATAAAATTAAAGATACCGGGTTTCCCTTTGGCCCTTTACTTGGTTAAGAATGCAAAGATGCTGTCAGGAGGTTCCTTTTCTTGGGTCGGGGGAAGTATCTTCGCCAACAGCAGTGACTCGACTAGCGGTCTGAAACTGGTACTGGCTATCAACCAGACGATATATTGATGGATGAACCGAAAGTAACTCCCCTGATGGTCCAATACCGGGCTATCAAGGCGAAAAACATTGATAAGGTTTTGTTTTTTCGTCTAGGGGATTTTTACGAGATGTTTGATGAGGATGCCGTCGAGGTGTCCCGTTTGTTAAACCTTACTCTCACTCACAGAGCGCAGCGGCCGATGTGCGGGATTCCTTACCATGCGGCGAAGTCCTATATCAAGAGACTTCTGGATCTTGGCAAGAAGATAGCTATCTGCGAGCAAATGCAATTGACGGATAATCCCCGTGAGCTCGCCAAGCGGGAGGTTATCCAGATTGTGACCCCTGCCACTGTCGTCGATGACGATTTCCTTGATGCCCGAAGTACCAGCTATGTGCTTGCGGTTTGTTTCAATGCGAAGAATCTTTGTGTGAGCTATGCAGATATCACCAGTGGTGAGTTTGTCATGACCGTGGTTCCTGTTGATATGAATTACGCCTCCTTGCTTGCAGTGCTCGAGCAAGTGCGTCCACGAGAGATACTGGTGAATGAAGATGATTATTTCCTGCATTCCGATTTCCAGGCCATGGTCGACGGGCAGAATGCCATGGTCACGAAGTTACCTCCTTGGTTCTTTAAGAAAAAGGATGCATTTACCCAGTTGTGCTTGCAGGTTGGTACGAGCAATTTGAAAGCCTTTGGTTTCCTTGAGCAGGACATCCAGCTAATCGCCGGTGGTGCCTTGTTGAAATATCTGAATGATACCTCCAAGACGAGTCTCAGCCAGATAACCGGTTACAGCAACATCAAAAGCGAGAATTTCATGCTTGTTGATGAATCCAGCAGGAAGAATCTTGAGCTTCTTACTAATTTGCAGGATGGCTCCTCCAGATTCACTTTATTCAGCAGCATAGACCAGACAATAACCAGTGGAGGGACAAGGCTCCTGAAGCAGTGGATATCTTTCCCATTGATACAGAGAGAGGATATCCTGTTTAGGCAAAACTGGGTTTCCTTTTATGTCAAGGACAAGAAGGCCTTGGAGGAAACCCGTTCTATTTTGAAACAAGCGCTGGACTTGCAACGCCTATCAGCAAGGATAGCCATGCACCGTTGCATGCCACAGGATTTGGTTGGCATCCAAAGGACAGTAACCTGTTTCTTCAACCTTGTCAGTGAGGATTTCGCCCATTACCAGACACTTCTGGGGTCCGATATCACCCAAGAGAAGATTGAAAGCCTGACCGTGGTGATGAAGGATATCAAGGATGCCATCAATGAGCGGACCCAAGGTCCGTTCGTCGAGGGACAGGTGGTTAACGATGGCTATGATGAGCAACTGGACAAGCTGAGAAGTATCAAGGGCAATGGCAAGGAACTTCTGAATTCGTATCTAAAGAAGGTGAGAGACCAGACAGGCATTACCAATCTCAAGCTCTCCTACAATAAGATAATTGGTCATTTTCTTGAAGTCTCAAAAGGCCAGGTGGACAAAGTGCCCCAGGATTTCTATCGGAAGCAGACCTTGGTCAATGCTGAACGATATACCACCGATGAGCTTATTGCCTTGGAAACGGAAATCCTCAAGAGTGGTTTTGCGGCTGAAAGCAGGGAAAAGGAACTCTATGAGAGACTTCTGGAAAGCGCCTTCTCGCAACGGCAGACATTACTTGGAATAGCCATGTTCCTTTCAAAGATTGATGTCTTGTCATCATTGGCTCTTACAGCCTTGAAACATGATTATTGTAGACCAAGTTTCGTTGATGAGGATTGCCTTTCCATCATCGAAGGGCGGCATCCTTTGGTTGAGCAGCAAATGGGTACGGCTTCTTTCGTCGCGAACTCCCTGGATATCAAAAGCACCGGCAATCGCTTTTGCTTAATCACAGGCCCCAATATGGCTGGAAAATCAACCTATCTTAGGCAGAACGCCCTTATTGTGCTTTTGGCTCAGATTGGTTCCTATGTCCCCGCAAAAGAGGTGACCCTCTCTCCTGTCGATAGACTTTTCTGCAGGGTAGGGGCAAGTGATAACCTTGCCAGAGGGGAATCGACATTCCTTGTCGAGATGCAGGAAGCCGCGTTGATTCTTAGAAACGCCACCCCACGTTCCTTGGTGATAGTCGACGAGTTGGGCCGTGGCACCAGCACCCAGGATGGCATGTCCATCGCCTATGCCGTGATGCAGAGTCTCATTTCCATGGATTGCAAGACATTGTTTGCGACCCATTATCATGAGCTTGCGGGCATGGACACATCCAAGGTCCAGTTGCTTACGCTGAAGGTGGTTGAGGATAAGGGAACCGTCTTTTTCTTACGCAAGGTCATCCCTGGGGTAGCCAATAATTCCTATGGGCTGAATGTCGCCAAGCTTGCAGGAATTCCCTATCCTGTTCTTAGGATGGCGCAGGAGTTCCAGAAGAAACATAATGAGAACTATGTTTTGTATTCCGAACAACCTTCCTTGTTCTCTTCTGAAAGTGATTCTGAGGGCCAGCAGTTACTTTATGACCAGCTTCGGGATGAACTTGATAATTTTGATGTGAGCAATTCAACTCCGCTTGAGGCCTTGGCCCTGATACAACGACTCAAAAAGGTATGTGAACCAAAGAACACCCAATAGTGGTAGAACAAGGTATGAACTGCCTCATTTGCAATGAGCTTTGTGATATGTTGATTTGCCCTTCCTGCTTAGCAAGTCTTAGGGAATGTGGCTTTGGTTTTTTGTACAAGGAGAGGTGTCCCGTCTGTAATCATGCAATATGGGATCTTTCCTATCCTTGTCAATCCTGCAATGAGGGGATTCTCTCCTATGGTGCATACCAGGGTCTTTTGTATGAGACGGTCTTGCGATTCAAGACAGGCAGGGAGAAGCAGCTTGGTAAGGTTTTTGCTTTTTTGTTTGCTGGTATGCTTCAAGGGGAATCGGATTTTGCGCTCGTGCCGATACCAGCAAGCAAGGCAGGATTGCAGCAAAGAGGTTTTGACCAGATGAATTGTATCTGCAGATATCTGCCATATCCTTGGTATCCTCTCTTGGAGCAGACAGAAATGCAGCAGAAAAAATCCCTTTCACAAGAGCAAAGACTTGCTCAAAAAGGTTTCTCCTATCGTAAGCATCATGTTTCACAAAAGAGGTTAATCTTGCTGGATGATATCTACACCACTGGCAGCACCATGAAAAACGGAATGCATCTGATTGCAAAGGAAACGGGCAAGGAAGTGAGGGGGATGACCATTTGCAAAGTCTGAAAAGCTGTTGCAAGAAATAGGTTATTCCCCTAAAGTGTAACTATGAATTGTAATGACTTGACAAGTTTGCAATACCCGTTGCGTGAGGATGTCCAAAAGTTGGTGCAAGGCGGCTATGTCGCTCTGGCTTCAAAGCAGATAATATATCTTTTGGAACATGATTTGGTCGATGAAAAACAAAGGGCAAGGCTTGAGCTTGAACAGCATCTGCTCGCCATAGAGGAGAGGGACTATCCTTATGACAAGGAAGAAGCACTCAAGTTGCTTCGGACCATACAAGACGATGCGACGGAGGACACACTCGATAAGTATCGTATGCAGGGATTTGTGGATTATTCCTTGAAAGATGGGGAGATTCATTATCATAAGCGCTTCATCGACACACTGCTCAAGACCAATCCCCTGTTTCTCAAGAAAAATGAAACAAGCAAGGATATGCAATTACGGATCTCCCTGCTTTCACGGATGAAAGAACGGGGGCATGCCGAGGCTGACATATCGGTTCATATTGGGCTCAGGATTGCTTCTTCAGCTTACAGAAAGGGTGAGGTTGTTTCTATTGATTTACCTCTGCCTGTGCAAAGCACCTATATGTCGAATGTCCGGATTACTGCGCAAAGCGCTCATATGATTGGTTGCGATCCTGTTTCCAGCAAAAGACGCTATGCACATTTCAGGGGTGTTCTGGAACAGGATGAGGAATGCTGGATTGAATGTTCCTACACCAATTCCTTGGTTTACAACGACATGGACCGCATCCAGCAGAATTGCAAGATCAAGAATGTGAAAGCAAAATCGGAGGCCCCTTATTTGGTCAGGACCCCCTATCTTGAGGCCTTGGCCAAAAGTATAGTGGGTTTTGAGACAAACCCTGTTGCAAAGGCAAGATTGATCTACGAGTATATCACCCATAATGTAAGATATTCCTTTGTCAGAAGTTATCAAAGCATTGCAAATCTTGCTGAATATGGTGCGGCCAACCGCAAAGGGGATTGTGGCATCCAAGCCGCTTTGTTCATCGAGCTTTGCCGGATTTGCATGATAAAGGCGAATTGGCAAGGAGGAATGTATGTTACCCCCTATGAGGTGGGCAACCACGACTGGGCCACCTTTGAGGTTCCAGGGTATGGGACCTGCTATGCTGACTGTTCCTTTGGAGGAGGGGCGCACCGGCTTGGCAATACTGAGCTTGAGCGGTATTATTTCGGAAATCTTGATGTGATGCGATTGCCCTGCTGCAATGCTCTGGCATATCGCAAGGATATACCTTCAGAACATTGGTTCGACGATCCGACCGATAATCAGAGAGGGGAAGCCTATTACGACTCTTGTTCTCTGACTTCCAATGATTTGGTTTCAGAGCGAAAAACACTTAAATTCATGCTTCGCGATTGACAATGAGGCTTTATGCACGTATGATATGAGACATTCAGGGATCGCTAAAAGCAGATCCCTTTTTTATGAATATTGGAAATTATGGAAAAAACAGTAATTAGAAACAATCCGCTTTTTGTTGAGTACGAACCGCTTGTTGAGACTCTTGGATTAAGAATTGTAGAGATAGCTCAATCAATTCATGGACAGACAGTTGTTTTGGAGATATTTATCGCCAGGATAAACGGAGAGTCAAATAGCGCTGATTGTGTGAAGATTTATAATTTGGTCTATCCAAAAGTTGAGGAAGAGATAGGACCTTTGCGAGATTTGCACTTGGAAGTTTCAACCCCTGGCTTACAAAG
>Ga0265294_10003028_pt1 | contig 21808 bp, 20 predicted proteins | sample MunlanPumphouse3_FD_192504 | JGI IMG/M metagenome (GOLD analysis project Ga0265294, IMG submission 192504) | Groundwater microbial communities from a municipal landfill in Southern Ontario, Canada - Pumphouse #3 | ecosystem: Environmental > Aquatic > Deep subsurface > Groundwater | place... | reverse complement strand
TAAAACGAACCGATGAGAGTCCAAATCCCCACTCCTGCATAGTTTTAGCAGATGCGGCAATTACTTCAGGGTGGTTAGAGAGGCCAAGGTAATTATTCGCACAAAAATTTAATACCTTTTTTCCACTAACTTCAATTACAGAACTCTGGGGACCTTCTAAAATTCGCTCCTGTTTATACAGGCCTTGGTCATGTAATTCTTGTAAGAATTCAGAAAGTTCGTTTTGAAAAGTTTTGTCGAACATATTATTTTTCTCCTTTCATCCGCTTCCTAATAGTTTGAATCATATCAGAAGTCATCCGTGCAAGGTCATAGGTCGGTTTCCAACCCCACTCCACCCGTGCTGCATAATCTTCTAGGCTGTCGGGCCACGAATCAGCAATAGCCTGTTTCACTGGATCAACGCGGTAACTAATCGTAAAATTGGGAATATGGGTTCTAATGTAGGCGGCCTGCTCTTCGGGGCAAAAACTCATAGCTGCCACGTTAAAAGCATTACGGTGGCGTAGCTTGCTCGGGTCGGCTTCCATAATTTGAACAGCTGCATTCACCGCATCGGGCATATACATCATATCGAGATAGGTATCACCTTGTAGGAAACACTCATAATGGTGATCTCTTAGCGCTGCATAATAGATTTCAATTGCATAATCAGTGGTTCCACCTCCAGGGGGAGTTAAACTACTAATAATTCCAGGATACCGGACTCCGCGAGTGTCAACATCATATTTATGATGATAGTAATCACATAACAGCTCACCTGCTACTTTGGAAACTCCATACATGGAAGTTGGCCGTTGAATAGTATCTTGAGGAGTAAATTTCTTGGGAGTCGTTGGACCAAACGCACCAATCGAAGAGGGGGTAAATAAGGCACATTTATGAATTCTGGCAATCTCTAAAGCTGTCATCAATCCATTCATATTCACATCCCAAGCTTGCAATGGATTTTTCTCGGCAGTTGCTGAAAGAATCGCTGCCAGATGATAGATAGTATCAATTTTGTGTTTAACCACCAAATCAGACAGGGCATTCCCATCACGACAATCGACAACACAGAAGGGCCCGCTCGCAATTAACTCCTGGTTAGTATCGCTACGGATATCGGTAAGTACAACGTGGTCGTTCCCATATAGCTGGCGCAATCTGATTGCGATTTCTGAACCAAGTTGCCCAAGAGAGCCAATAATAAGAATATTTTTCATCCGTTGAGCTCCTCCAAGAGAGCGTTCCTTGACAATCGACTTATGCCGTCTTACAATGTGCTTGTTCATTATAGTGAACAAGTTTTAATATGTCAAACAAGATGGAGCTTACTATGGAACCACCCCCGAAAATTGGGAAAAATATTCAAAAATTACGCAATGCCCGCAATCTCACCTTGAATGTTTTATCAGAGCGTTCTGGCGTATCGAAAGCTATGCTGAGTCAAATCGAATCGGATAAAGTCAATCCAACCATTGCTACGGTATGGAAAATTGCAAAGGGGTTAGGTGTTGACCTCCCCGATCTGCTCGATGCTGACGGAACTATCAAACGCAAGTTTGTGGTAAATCGAAGCGAAGCAATCAAAATTCTCGATACTGCTGAACACGGTGTTACTATCAAAGTATTTTCCCCATTAGAAATGGCTGGTGATTTAGAAATATATATGCTTATTTTTGACCCTAAAAGTGTCTTATCTAGTGAACCTCATTTTCCAGGAACCGAAGAATTTCTCACCGTGATCAAGGGTTCAATAACAGTCCAAGCAGGAGAAAATATTAGCGAACTCCACAAGGGCGATTTTCTCGCCTACCATGCTGATATTACCCACACTATTACCAATAATGCTGGCACTACAAATGCAGTTGTTCATATGGTTGTCCGATATGCTCCCCCTCCGCTATAAATAATATTTTGCCACAATAGTAGCTTAGCGCTTGATTTAGAGTTCAATCCATGGTTTGATAGCTCCAAAGGGGACGTGCATGCGAAAAAAAACCGATAATAGTTTAGGTGTAATGGCTTCTTATGGGGTAGGAAAATTTCTTGCCGAATTCTTAACAGGGGCCTTTGGCGCTATAGTTTTTAAGTTTTATGAAACTGAAATTGGCCTAGCAGCTGGGTATGCAGCTATCGCAACTATTATTTATTCGTTGTGGAATGCAATTAATGACCCTTTAATTGGATATATTACTAACCGTAAAGCACCTTTTTCTCATAAAATAGGGCGTCGATTTCCTTGGATAATCATAGGATTGGTCTTAAGTGCCTTCTTTTTTGTCCTCATCTTTGCCGTTCCTACAACTTGGCGCACTCAAGCCCATACAAATCCTTTTCCTGTTTTTTTCTGGATGGTTATTACTATTTGTCTTTTTGATGGTTTCTATTCTCTGTGGGAAGTTAATTACCAATCAGTATATCCCGATAAATTTCGAACGCAGGAAATTCGCACAAAAGCTGCTGCTATCAGTACGGCTATTGGCGTGCTAGGTGTAGCCGCTGGGTTTGTAGTCCCTCCGCTCTTCTTCTCTTATGGCAATGTGGGTAGTTACCTAACTAGTGGTTGGGTCATAGCCGCCATCACCGTTGTCGGGATTCTTTTTATCATCCCAGGAGTGCATGAAACTAAATCTATGATTAGCCGTTTTAAAAAACAACAAGAACAATTGTTACTTGAACCAAAATCTGAACATAAATTTTTCCCCTCGATGGCCAGAGCTTTGCGTCATCGAGATTTGTTAGCTTTTATTCTGTTATTATTCCTTTACCAATCGGGAACCATGTGTATGACTAGTTCGGTCCATTATGTTGGTAACTATATTCTCAATGTTCCCAGTAGCGGAACAACTACAATATTTGCGGGCATGCTCGTCGGAGCTTTAATCTCTATTCCAGCTTGGGCTTTTTTATCAAAGCGGATCAAGAATAATCAAAGGATGCTCCTCATAACAAGCTTAGTCATGGCTCTCTTCTCTTTCCCAATGACTTTTATCCACACAAAATCTTTGTTTACCCTTTTTATGGGACTTTGGGGACTCGGATTTGGAGGATTCTGGACTTTTATGGGACCAGCCATGGCCGATGTTGTCGATGCTATTGTCGTGAAAGACAAACGACGGGACGATGGGATTCTCATGGGTATTCGCGCTTTTTTCATGCGTTTTTCGTATGCCAGTCAAGCCATCGTCTTCTGGCTCATTCATCGCCTGACGAACTTCGCTGCAGATCCTACTTCTGCACAAGCTAAAATGGGGATAAGTTTACATATGGCAACAATTCCTGCACTTTTCTTTTTGGTTGGAGCGCTAGTTTTTTTTAAATTAAACACACTCAATCCCGAAACAATTGAAGAGAATAAACGCGAGTTGGCTGTGCTGGACATCTAAGGCAGGAAATCGTTATACTTGGTTCCCACAGAATAGTTTCCCTTTGAAGGGGTGGCTGCTACTAAGGAGCAAATAATGATAGATACCCTGCTAAAATTTGAACCGCAATTCGCGGAACTAGAAAAACGACTTGCTGACCCTGAAATTATGAAAGATATAGCAACCTACCGTACGCTGATGCAGGAGCGCTCCCATTTGGAACCAATCATGGAAGCACTTGCTACCTTACGGGAGATTGATTCACAGATTTCTGATACAAAAAAGATGATTGAACAAGAAGATGACCAAGATTTGATCGCTATGGCCAAGGAAGAACTAGAATCACTAGAGAGCGATCGAGACCGCATAGAACAGGAGAGTAAACTATTTTTGGTTCCTCCCGACCCCATGGAAGGTAAAAATATCATCATGGAAATTAGGGCGGGAACAGGCGGTGAGGAGGCAGCCCTTTTTGCTGCTGATCTTTTTCGAATGTATAGCCATTATGCCGAAAGCAACCGTTGGAAAATTGAAATAATGAGTATGAATGAGACTGGTATTGGTGGTTTCAAAGAACTTATTTTTTCTATTTCAGGAAAAAATGTGTATGGGAATCTACGCTGGGAAAGTGGTGTCCATCGTGTTCAGCGCGTTCCCGAAACAGAATCGGGAGGGCGCATCCATACTTCCGCTGTCACGGTAGCAGTCCTACCTGAAGCAGAAGCAACAGATATTGAAATTCGTCCTGAAGATTTAAAAACAGATGTTATGCGCAGTAGTGGCCCCGGCGGACAGTCGGTAAATACTACCGACAGTGCTGTTCGCCTGACCCACCTTCCAACCGGTTTGGTTGTCACCTGCCAAGACGAAAAATCGCAAATTAAGAACAAGGCTAAAGCCTTACGGGTACTTCGGTCCCGTTTATACGATTTAGAAGCTGAGAAGAAAGCACAAGAACGGGCCGATAACCGTAAAAGCCAAGTAGGCTCCGGAGATCGCTCGGAGCGTATTAGAACCTACAACTTTCCGCAGAACCGTTTGACAGACCACAGAATCAATCTTACGTTATATAAACTAGATGCAATCTTAACAGGAGCTCTTGAAGAAATAATCGATGCCCTAAAGATGGCAGCAGGAGAAGAGGCCCTAAAGGAATTACAATGATAACAATTAAAGAGGCACTCCACCAAGGAACCCAAGCAATAAAAATGCAACAAGTTTCTCAAACGCCACTTTTGGATGCCTCGTTATTATTAAGCAAGACTACCGCACTGTCGCGTGAACTCCTCTATAGCCGTTCTGATATGGTCTTGACCACTGAACTTCTCAACAGGTTTCAAGGCCTAATCCAGAGCCGTTGTAGTGGTCAACCCATAGCCTACCTCACCGGAGAACGTGAGTTTTATGGGAGAACTTTTGTTGTTTCTCCAGCGGTACTTATTCCCCGCATGGATACGGAAACCTTAATTGAAGCGGCCCTAGCAAAACTTCCTTCTCATGTTCCAACAAACGTACTAGATCTCTGCACCGGCAGTGGCTGTATTGGTATTACGATAGCCGCTGAACGACCTCTTGCTACGGTTACATTGAGTGACATTTCGAATGAGGCTCTTGAAATTGCCCAATTGAATGCCCAACGTATCGTAAAAACTAGGGTCAATGTATGCCAATCTGACTTATTTTCGGCTTTACAAAATCAAAAATTTTCGATGATAGTGACCAACCCTCCCTATCTCAGTGAACATTGGTATGATCAAACTGAACGGCAAGTTAAAGCAGAACCAGCCCTTGCTCTCTTAGGCGGAGATCATGATGGTCTGGCTATTATCCGGAAGGTAATCGAGCAAGCTCCTTGTTACTTAGAAGATCAAGGGAGGCTCTTCCTTGAATGTGATTATCGGCAACATGATGCAGTAGCACAATTATTGAAAACAAGGGGGTTTTCAGCTATTGAAGGTCATGATGATCTAAGCTCATTGAGACGGGTAGTATCGGGGGTGTATACATGTATGAAGAATTAACCAACCGATTTGTCCAAAAAGCATTCCGCTATACTAAGGCAGAGCAAGAACGAATTCGTGAAGCTGCTGTTTTTGCAGCCAAAGCCCACGGTAATCAGAAACGACAAAGTGGCGAACCTTATATTATCCATCCCTATGCAGTAGCGGAAATCCTCATTTCAATCCGTATGGATGTCGATACTGTAGTGGCTGGGCTTTTACACGATACGCTCGAAGACACTCCAGTTACTTATGAAAACTTGGTCGAAAAATTTGGTAAAACGATAGCGGATCTTGTTGAAGGTGAAACTAAAATTAGTGCGCTCAAAGCTAAAAATAAAAGCCAGCAAGAGGCCGAAACGATCCGTAAAATGTTCTTTGCAATGAGTGAAGATGTTCGAGTAATTATTATTAAATTAGCTGACAAGTTACATAATATGCGCACTTTGCGCCATCTTAGCCCTTCTCGAGCCCGTGAAATTGCCAATGAATGCCTCGATATTTTTGCTCCTTTAGCTGATCGACTCGGTATGTCTTGGTTAAAAGGAGAACTGGAAGACCAGTCTCTCAAGATTCTTAAACCTGAAACTTTTCAATATATTGAAGAATACCTCCTCTCTAAGAAAAGCGAACGAACCGCTTATCTGGGACGCATTGAAAAGATCCTGTATCGGGCCTGCGGTGAAGAGGGGCTGGTCGATGTCGAGGTTCAATCCCGTACTAAACACACCTATGGCGTCTACATGAAGATGAAAAAGCGTAAAAAGGAACTTGAAGAAATTGGAGATATCCTAGGTGTCCGTATCATCTGTGATACCGTCAATGAGTGTTACTCTCTCTTGGGTCTTGTGCATAGACTCTGGCCTCCTATTGAGGGGCGCTTTAAAGATTATATTGCCATGCCCAAAGCCAATAATTACCAAAGTTTGCACACTACGGTTATGGCTCTAGACGGAAAATTGCTTGAAGTCCAAATCCGAACACGCGAGATGCATGCCACAGCTGAGTATGGCGTTGCTGCCCATTGGAGCTATAAAGCAGAAATAGGAGTGGGCGAAGGACCTTGGAAAGAACGAGAGCGCGAGCAATTTTCCCGGATTATCCACAAGCTCAAGAGTTGGAGCACCGAAATAGAGCAGTCAGAAAGCTTTCTCGATGATATTAAAGGAGAACTCCTAAAAGATACTATTTATGTATTTACCCCACAGGGTCATATCGTCGAACTCCCCGCTAACGCTACTGCGCTCGACTTTGCCTACCATATTCATACCGAAGTGGGTAACCGCACAACTGGAGCTAAGGCCGATGGTTCTATTATTCCTTTAAGCCAACCCCTTAAAAACACCCAAGTTATTGAGATTCTGACGAGCCCTAATGCCCACCCCACCCTCAACTGGCTCCGTTTAGCACAAACGACAAACGCCAGAAGGAAAATCCGTTCTTGGCTCAATAAGAATGACGATAACCTCATCTTAGATAAGAATATCATCGCCAAGAAAGCGTCTCCTGTTCCACAAGAACCTGTAGAAACACCGCCCCCTGTTGAGGAAGGGGAGATTGTTCGCTCGGTAGTAGATAAAAGCCGTCTCACCTTCAAAGTTGGTGATGAAAAGAACTTAATGATCTCGCTAGCTAAGTGCTGTAGTCCGCGTCGCGGTGATGCTATTATCGGATATGTGTCTCGGGGTCGAGGGATTATCGTCCATCGGACCAACTGCCACAATCTTAAGAACATGACTGAGATTAAGGAACGGAGTATCGAGGTTGAATGGGAAACGGCAACACCACTACTGACGCGTCGCTTCCGTGTAGTTAGTAAAATTACTCAAGATTTATTTGCAGAAATTGAGGGAGCGATTCGTAAGTATAAAGGACACCTCATTGAAGGAAGATTGGATGACGGCGAACAAGAGCGCTTAATCGGGAGCTTTACCATGGAAGTGAGTAATGAGGAAGATTTTAAAAAGGTAGTAAAAAGCATCAAGGCAGTCCCCTCGATTATCTCAATTACTCCGTTAAATTAAAGCCCATCCTTGAGAACACTTATAATCTCGGGGAGTAATTGTTTCTTACGGGAGAGAACTCCTTTTAGGATATATTTACCATCCGATTCCAGAGGATAAATCAAAGCCTTCTCCCGTTTTGGGTACGGGGTTGTCAGTAAGATACTATCCTCTTTCATTACATCCGTAACGAGTAACATAGCCCAATCGAGGTCATACTTCCTTTTAGTCGTCTTGAGTTGCTTAAGATATTCTTCTTTGACTTCATCAACTTTTTCTAATGTAGTAACTTCTACTTGACCAATTCCAAAGCGAATTGAATTTTCTACGTAAGTTTTAAAATCCCCCTCTATTACATGTTTGGGATTAGCTTTGTGTAAGAGAGATGCAGCGCTAAAAAGTTCTTCTCCAAATTCCAAAACATTTGGAATTGATGCTATTTCACAAAGAACGTCGACAGCCACCATATCTTGCTTAGTTGTGGTAGGGCTTTTTAACATCACGGTATCACTGACAATACCGGCTAGTAACATTCGTGCTGTAAGGGGGTCAATTTCGACACCCCACCGTAAATATTGGTGATAAATTATGGTACACGTACTACCGACAGGTTCGGAAACAATAAAGATGGGGTGTTGTGTCTTTTCTGCATCGAGGCGGTGATGATCGAGTATCTCAATAATTTCGGCTTCCTCGAGCCCTTCAACACTTTGATTGAGTTCATTGTGATCGACGAGGATCATTTTACGTTTAGGTCGTTCAAGAAAACAACGCCGAGTTACAAATCCTACAAAGGTGTCGCCATCAAAAACGGGGAGTCCCCGATACTGTGATTCCATAAGTAAGCGCTTGGCATCATCAAAGAGATCATCAACAGAAACCTGTGGTGGTTGTGTAATAGCAAGACGACGCAAAGGGAGGCTCATGCGAAGCAAGCGAATCGTTTCGGCTGTATCTTCATTCGATTTGTAAATAACTCCCTTGAAAGAATCGAGATTAATATCAATCGAATCATCGGGGGCAAGTCCGGTTAATATGATGGCCGGAAATTGGTTATCAATAGCATATTGTAAATGATGTTTGCGTTTTCCTACTACTAGTACTGGCAATTCAGGCATGAGAGATTGTAGTCGATTACAATAGATATCGAACTCCATGGCCCCAGTCATAATGTAGGCTTCAAAGCTTTTCATATCGTTCTTCTTGATAAATTCACCCCGAATAACTTTACTAAAATTATGGGGATAAAATCTATAACGAGGTCGCTCTCCGGCATTTTCACGCAGAAAGAAGGCTGTAATTTCGTCTAGGCTTAAGAGACCAGCAAACCTATTTCCATCCATTAACGGGACAACAGAAGCGTGCTTCCTACTCATCAAGGTAACCAAGCTATAAATAGGATCTTCTGGGTGCAAAGAGATGTATTCGGTGGTAACTACATCACCTACTTTAGCTCGCACATCTCTAACAAATTGGGGTGGTTCAACCCCTATTTTTTGAAATTGATTCCGAGTCGTTTCATTTAAATGACCAATTCGAATAGGAATATAGGAAAAATCTGGATCTACTATGTTTTTTAAACGGGCATAGCACCAAGCTGAGCTAACAGCATCAAGATCGGGATTCCTGTGACCGGTGATATATACTTCCTGCATAATTAATCACCTCCTCTACTAATCGTAGCCAATCAGAGCAATTGACGCAACTCAAAAAGAGGGTCCTTACATCTTTTTTAAGAAGAAGATGGGCTCGAGTCATTAAAAATAATCACCTATGATGGCTTGACCTGAACTGGGATTGTCAAGACAATAAGAGAACATACAAGGAGACTGAAAACATGAAAAAAGTTGTAGTTGCTAATGACCATGGAGCTGTCGATGTTACCAAAAGAATTGTAGAACATCTCAAAAAGCGGGGCTATAGTGTTAATCATTTAGGAGTAACTTCCCCAGATTCGGTCGATTATCCCGATATGGCAGCACAAGCGTGTGGTGAGTTTCTAGCAGGAGGCTATGAATTTGGTGTAGTGGCCTGTGGCACTGGCATCGGCATCTCTATTTCTGCTAATAAAATCAATGGAATTCGCTGCGCTTTACCCCAAAATGTATTTGCAGCGACCATGGCAAAAAGTCATAATAACGCCAACTTTATTGCCTTTGGCGGCAGAATTGAATATACAGAACCAGTTGAAAAGATGCTTGATGCTTTTATAGACAGCCCCGTAGAAGGAGGCCGTCATACCAAGCGCGTCAACAAAATGATGGCTTTGGAAGGTGGTGTCTGTTAACCTTTCAAGCGTTCTCGTTGCGTTGGGAATATAAAAGGATGTGGTAACAAATCTTGGAAAGTATAGGCCTCACACCGCCCTTGTAAATCATAGAGATAAACCATAGTTTTCTTTGTTGCAAATTCAGCTAATACTTGTAAGCAAAGTGCACAGGGAGGGGCGGGGGGGTCGTCGTCGGAGACTACTACCACCATAGCAACTTTAAAATCGCCTTCAGCAGCCACTCCTTGCATAACGGCACTCCGTTCTGCACAAATAGTAGCCCCGTAGCTACTATTTTCAACATTACATCCTCGGTAGATATTCCCCCTGGTGCTGACTATGGCCGCACCTACGCAAAAATGAGAATAGGGCGTGTAGGCATGTAAACGAACTTTTGTAGCCTCTTCACGTGCCATAAACCGCACTAACAGGCTATTAAATTCTTCGAGCGTTGAAAAATCAGGAAACTCATCTAATCCAGATATAATAAAATCGGCTCCTTCGTTACGCAACTGTTGTGTGCTAAAGCTAGTAGTAATTGCTCCGCAAAGCATCCCGGCGGCTTTAGCCGCCTCAACACCATTGGTAGCATCTTCAAACACGATACAATCGGCTGGTACTTTATTCAGATCTCGGGCTGCTTTCTGATAAATATCGGGAAAAGGTTTTTTACGCTCAATGTCTCGCCCATTAATAAGAACTGTAAACCAAGTGGGATCTAAGCCCATTACAGCCAAGTTTATTTCCATCTTTCGCTTATCGGCACTAGTTGCCACCGCCATACTAACACCTGCTGTATGGGCATTTGCGAGAAAGCGTTTAACTCCTGGTAGTGCCCCTTCCTTTCCAGTTATTAACTTTTCATAAATAGCGTATGTATCGAGTTTTGCCTGTTCTAAATCAAGTTTAACTCCATATTTTTCGGCAACACCACCAATATAGCGGTCTTCACCAGCTCCCACAAACGGAAGAAAGTCGGCCGCTTGGACTTCAACTTTCAACGAGCGAAAATAGGCTATTGCTGCTTCAGCAATATATTCTTCGGAGTCAATAAGCACCCCATCCATGTCAAATAAAATTGCAGTAATCATCTAGTACCTCATTATGTAAATCTTATAGTGGCTCCACAGCTTCATGTAAAATGGTAATTAATGGTTGATAATCCCCTTCTAAAGCAGCTATATCGGCCTCTAAAACACGACTATCGGTTGTCTCTGATGGGTTAATACGCCAAAGAGCTGCCTCGCTCAATTGTTGAAAGAAGAGTCGCATAGTGCGGGTATTTCCATCTAAAAAGGGATGTAAGGCATGTACTTCAGCCATAAAATAGGCCAAATTATCAACAAACTCATCCAAACTTTGGTTTCTTAAATATTTTTCACTTCGTAGTTTCTTAAAGATGTCATCAGCCATAGTCTCTATGTATTGAGGTAAGCAAAATACAGTGCGGCGTGTAATTGGAATATACCTGATTTGTCCGGCAAAGGGATAGATATCGGCAAATAAAAGCGCATGTAATGTCTTAAGATGTTCAAAATCAAACTTCCACTCTTGGGGACCTGCCAAGATTTCCGCCATCCGAACACTGACGATCTCTGTTTCGATCGCATCTAAAAGATCTTGATCATGAATACCAAAATAGTTGATGAAAATATCCGAGTTGGGATAACATCCATCAGCAGTTGCGCCACTACTGTCAGATTCAGAGGCAAGTCCGTACGAGTCAATGATTGTAGAAACGGCTTCGTCACCCGACATGTCGTCATCTAAAACAGATCGTGCCAACTGTTCAGCTTTTTCGGTCATCTGATAACCTTCAGTTTCTTGCACAAAATAGATAAAGTCGAGATGGCGTTGCAAGTGACTTTCTTTCATATCCCCTCCAAATTTCTTTTCTTTACTACCAATCTATTACCTTCATTGCTAAAAATTATACCCTGCTCCTATCTTTACGATACCGGTTAATTCATAGGGTTTGAACTTACCCCCAAGTAACATTCTCGTCTCTGCTTGAAGCAGAATTGACCATTTATCAGATAATGCATAACGGGCATTAACCTGGAGGACTGGGCCAAGGAAAAAACCTAGTGAGGTCTTGTTCGTTGTGTGAACATAACTAGGAGTAATCATGAAAGCAAGTCCAACAGCTCCCTCTAGCGCTAATACATCATTAACTGGATATTCAAAAGCGACTAGCCCATGCCCATCAAAGCCTGGTAGTGGTCGGGCGACGCTAGTTTGATACCCTTGGTAGCCGATCCCCGCTCTCAACCCTAGAGAAATATTTTCACTAAGTTGCTTCCAATTCCGATAGACATAATCGATAGTTATAGTTGGCAAAACACGAGTTCGCAAGTCAACAAATGCAGGATCTGAAAAAGCTGAACCAAAGAAATTATCAGCTTTCCCTCCTAATCCAAAGTAGAGTTCAACTCCTACCTTTGGCTCTAAAGGGGTAGGTTCTACTGCGTCTTCCACCACAGGTTCAGAAATTTCCTCTTCCTCTTCTGGAAATTCTTCCATTGCAAATTCTTCTATGAATTCAACTTCTTCTACAGATTCCGGCTCTTCTACGAATTCAACTTCTTCTATAATTTCGGGTTCTTCTTCGATGTTTAAAGACTCTTTGGGTGTATCAATGACCGTAACTGATTCTATAACTGGCTCTACTTCCTGGGGTGGTTGATATACTAAAACACTGCTATTACTCCAATTTATCCCATCATATGATTGTTGCAAAAAGAGATAGTGCGTTTGCATTTTCTCAAGGGGACCTACGGTGTATTCTAACACCGAGGCATCAACTACCGTCCAATTGTCACTTTTCTCACCATCTACTTGGTACCTATAGGCAACAACTTGTTCGTCATTTTTGTCCCATTCCCAAGTAATGGAAATGGGGTCTTTAATTCCGACCGGCTCTTCAATCTCTGGCTCCTGTGGTGGGTCATAGACCAAAACACTGCTAGTACTCCAAATCTCCCCATCATACGATTGCTGCAAAAAAAGACTGTATTGTTTTGATCTATCAAGCGGTCCTACGGTGTACTGTAACACTGAGGCATCGACTACTGTCCAATTGTCACTATCCTCTCCATCTAACTGGTACCTATAGGCGACAACTTGTTCATCAGTTCGATCCCATTCCCAAGTAATGGAAATTTGTTCAGCAAATAATGGGTTTAGCATACTAATGTAAAATAATATAAGAAGAACTACTCCCATTTTTATCGAGTTTTTCATCCAGTTAAGACCTCCAATAGGATTCTAGAACATGCACCTTAGCGTAAACATGGATATTGGATAAGGTCAAGTAAAAAGAAGATTTTACTGCTAGACGCCTAGCAATTGTAGCATCCACGTTTGCGCATGTTCAAGTTCACCTTCGCGCAAAGGTCCTTCTTTATCACTGACAATAAACCAGTGCGTTTCAGAAGCTAACGTTCCGCCATGGCGGACTAATGCTTTTGAAATTGATTCGGCTGCATATCCAAAGAGAGAAGCCATTACTTTAAAAAATTTGGAATTAGTCTCTTTTATCGAGATTCTCGTATCAAAAGCAGCTACCTTAATTCCAACCAATGCATCTTGGGACAACTCTTTTAACATTGTACTGATTGCCCCAGTTGGTCTGAACCCGCGGGTGGGAGATCCAACTAAAAACAAATCTACACCAGCTAGAAGAGTTGATGAAAAAGCATCTACGTTCGCCACTTGAACAGTATGGGGTTCCTTTACACTATCTTTTAGCGCTAAGGCAACTTTTTCGGTATTCCCAAATATTGAATCATATACTATCAATACTTGCATAACGCACCTCCTTGTCTCTAAATATCCTACCATGCTTTTTTAGCGATGCATATACTTGAAATATAAACAATTGAAGACTTGAATTACCGCACCGTGGTCGTGTATGATCCTTAAATGGAACAGAAAGAACCCTTACGAATAATTAAAAATCTCTGTGTATTCTGTGGATCATCAAACGGAAATAATGAAATTTACCACGATGCGGTGGTAACTCTCGCTCAAGCGATGGCACAGAGAAGTATCAACCTTGTATATGGGGGAGGTGGAAGAGGCCTCATGGGCATCATGGCGGCAACCCTTCGGGATACTCCTGTCTCGGTAACTGGAATAATTCCTACAAAATTATACGACATGGTGAAACATATTGCCCATGATGAAGATGAATTGCTCATTGTCTCCGATATGCATGAACGTAAAGCAACCATGTATGCTCGCTCCGATGCCTTTATAGCTCTCCCTGGTGGCATTGGAACTCTCGAGGAGGTCATGGAGGCTTTGACTTGGCTCCAATTAGGTTATCATAATAAACCGGTTGGGTTACTTAACACAAATGGGTACTATGATAAACTACTTGAATTCCTCAACCATGCTGTGGCCTCCGGATTTCTACAACAAACACTACTTGAAACTCTCATCGTTACAGCAGATGCCAGTAGGTTACTCGAGGAACTCTCCACAGCTGCACTTATACTACCGCTCAAAATAGAACAATAACATACGGAGGACTTCTACTGTTTTTTCTCTTTATGCGTTATAATCCCAACCATGAGTACCAAACACAGAGCTCGAGATTATGTTTTTATTGTTTTTGGGTCGTTAGTCACTGCGGTGGGTATTAGTGCCTTTATTACACCAGCTAAACTTGCTGGTGGCGGGGTAAGCGGTATAGCTGTCATTTTCTACCATCTGTATGATTTTGAAGTTGGTACTACAATATTTTTATTGAGCCTACCTCTCTTCATTGCTGGAACCCGTATTTTTGGAGCTCGTTATGGAGTCATCTCTTTAGTTGGAACAGCCCTCCTCTCCTTGTTCACAACACTCTTTGGCTTACTATTCGGTTTTGAAGGCTTCCTCGAATATACCAATTCAATCGACATTCTCCTATCGGCATTGTTTGGAGGATTTTTGTGCGGTTTTGGAATGGGCCTAGTCCTCAAAGGAGGTGCAAATACAGGGGGCACCGATATTGCCGCCCAAATTATTAGTAAATACACCCCTATTCCGGTTGGAACTTCACTTTTCATCGTTGATGGACTGGTTATTCTTGGTGGTGGCTTTGCCTTTGGTCTTGAAAGTGCTCTTTTTGCTGCTATCGCTTTATTTAGTACCAGTGCTTCGATTAACTTTGTCCTTTTGAACATGGGCACCCGTTATGCTAAAACAGCCTTAATTGTAAGCGACCTACATGAAGAAATTGCTCTACGAATTACCGATGAACTTGGCCATGGGGGAACATTGCTCCAAGCAACCGGAATCTATACTAAAAAAGATAAACCGGTCCTTATGACGGTCATACCGAACCAAAAAATAACCCAATTAAACTCCATTGTGAAGGAAATTGATCCTCAAGCCTTTATGATAATAGAAGAGGCCTACGAAGTGATAGGCGAAGGTTTCTCCCCTATGGAGAAACAAAGATGATCCAACCCCTATGGCGCCATATTAAAGAGTACCTTTTTATTCTATTTGGATCAGCTATGGCTGGTTTTGGCATTGCCGCTTTTACGATGCCAGCTAAAATTGCCGGTGGTGGTGTCAATGGTATCGCGACTATCTTGTTCCATACCTTTGGCTTTGAGCCAGGAATTTCAATGCTGGTTATGAACATTCCCTTGTTCCTCATTGGTTTGAAAGTATTTGGCCCTAAATATGGTTTGAAATCACTATTAGGAATGATTCTCCTTAGCCTATTTGTTAGTCTCACTGGCCGAATTATTGGCTATACCGGGATTATCCCCTATACCGATTCAGTTGACATTATGCTCTCAGCACTTTTTGGGGGCCTTTTCATTGGCTCGGGCATTGGATTAGTCATGAAAAGTGGTGCTAATACTGGTGGCACGGACATTCTTGGCCAAATAGTGAGTTACTTAACCCCCCTTCCTTTGGGGACAAGTTTGTTATTAGTGGATGCTATGGTAATTATTACTTCAGCCTTCATTTTTGGTATAGTCCGCGCTATGTTTGCCATCATTTCGGTCTATGTTTCAAGCCAAATGATTAATTATGTCATAATGGTTATGGGAACCAAATATGCAAAAACCGTCTATATTTTTAGTGATCGTCTCGATACCATAAAACAGCAAGTTATAGAGGAACTCCAGCATGGTGGAACAATTTTTAGCGGGACAGGCATTTACACTGGGGAATCGCGGGATATGCTCATGACTATTATTCCAAATCAGCAAATTTCACGACTTACGATCCTCGTTCACAAAGCTGATCCGAAAGCATTTATGGTGGTTGAAGAGGCTTATAAAGTATTGGGAGAGGGTTTTACTCCTATGGCAAACGCAGCTGTCGATCACTTAAGCAATAAGAAAACAGGTCCATCACAAGCTGCCCGGCAGGCAACACCTGCAGTAGGGCACCGTACTCATAAGCCCAAAAGAAAACAGCTGAAAAAATAGCTCCCAGCTGTTTTGTTTGCATCAGCTCTTCCAAAGCCGCTCAGGGTAAACTCCTTGAGCAATCTTTTGGGCTATTTCATCTTTTACAATCTGACGGTCTTCTTGGTAGGTCATACCAAACCACCGTTCTTTCGTAGTATAAAAACGCATCTTACCCACTCCCTGTTTAACCAATAGGCTAACACCTTCAGGTAAGTAACACTCTTCTTTTTCGGTATTAATCGCAGTTTTTAAAAACGCATCAAAATATTCTTGAAAAAAAGAAAGTGCGGCGGGCGAAAATCCAAAATAATTCATTGAGACCCACTCATCGCCACTTAATACACGCTCTTCGCCATCAATTGCACTGATGATTTTATTGCCTTGATGATAAATTTTCTTATTTTCACGCATAGAGACGAGATAGTCGTTTTCAACATTACAAATTGCTCTTGAAACTGACCCACTTTTACTTGTGGTGTTGCGTAATATGTAACCCACCATGGCATGGTCTATTGCATTGTTGCTTAGAGATGCTAAATGTTTACCCATGATTTCATATGGCTCTCTACCATAGTAATCGTCGCTATTTATAACGCAAAAAGGAGCATTGAGTTCTTGTTTGGCACTTAAGACCGCGTGTACAGTTCCCCAAGGTTTTGTACGCCCACGAGAGGCTTTCACTTGCATAGGGGTCAATAACGTATCTAATTCTTGAAAGACATAGGTTGCATCACAGTTAGCGGCAATCCGATCAAATATGCGTGAGCGGAAATCTTTTTCAATGTCTTTGCGGATTATAAAAACAACTTTTCCAAATCCACTTTGAAGTGCATCGTACGTTGAATAATCGAGTAAGGCTTCTTCATGTAATCCCACTCCGTCAATTTGTTTCACGCCACCGTAGCGACTACCCATACCAGCTGCCATTACTAACAAAATTGGCTTCATTTGATCCTCCTAATTTGTGTATTATAGCATGATGGATAAAGAACCACTACCGAGAAGAGAAATTAATCAGCCAATACTTCTACAGCAATAGAGGCTTCATAAGCTCCAGAGCTGAAAGCCTGCATATTAAAACCTTCGCTTGGTGTTGGGAAAGTGACAAAAATTGTTCCACTTTCTTGAGAACGAGAACCCACCTTAATTCCGATCGATTTTTGAATTTCCCGAAATTCTTCATTTGTTATGGTTGATTCTGTTGATTGACTAGAGACACTTAATCGAAAAGGAATTGGGGCAAACCCAGAACTAAAACTAGATCCTCGCGTGTTTCGAAAAGCAAAAACACCTTCTCCCAGCTGAGTGGTGAAGCTAGGTGAAAGTCGCATTTGGTAAGCTACGTTAGGACTATTCGACAGAAATTCATAGGTTGCAATTTCGTGAGTTGTACCTGCTAAATCTTGGTTTATGATAAAAAATACTTTTTGCTTAATCGCAAGCGAAAACTTCTCTTCTAGATCAATATGGCCTCGCAATGGAATCGTTTCACTAAATAAATTACGCTGGGCAAAGAGCGAGTGTGAAATTAAGATGCAGATAACCAAATAAAGTAACACTTTCTTCCGCATAATCCTTACCCCCTGAGGTTAAAACCTCTGTGTGAGTGTATGGTAATAAATTGAAGAAGTGATGTCAAGAGAAGAAGATTAACTTTTAAATAAAAATATGTAAAATATATTTATTTAATTACTATACATTAATTTATATATATTTATAGCTACTTAACTTATGACATACTTACCATACATAAAATACTCCCAACTTGATCTTATTTTTTATTACAGCAAATTATATAAATAAATCTTTGGCATTAAATATTTTAACTAAAAACTAAAATCCATATTTCCATACATTACTTGTAAGTACTATTTTTCCAATTATTCCAGTCTTTCTGTACTGAAAATTTATACAGCCTCAACCCTATACCATAAAATGCAATTGAACCCTCATATATTTTCTTGCATATTTATGCCTCAGACACTACTACAATTATAAGCGCTTTCGTGTTGTCTAGTAGTTCTAGATGGGGTGTTTCATGTAGAAAACTCTCGGTTATATTACTGGGAATTTAGCCCATTAACAAATACTGCTATATTTACCTTTACGAAAAACTACGTTACAATCCGATAAGTTTTGACGATAATTAGACGTATTTTTACGTTATTAATTATAGCACTGAAGGATGCGTGGCTCAGTTGGATAGAGCGCTGCCCTCCGGAGGCAGAGGTCGTGGGTTCGAATCCCGCCGCATTCAAATCCTTTCTTATATTCTTATTTTATCCACCCCTTACCTTGCCATTGTTCTCAAAAAGGGGCAGACTAAGATATCATGCCATTGTTCTTAAGGATTTATTAATTGCTCGCCAATAACCCTGCTCCATTGCAACCAAAACTTTTCTCAAACAAACAACTTCTAACGCTAATCTTACCGCTAGTGATTGAAAGAATACTCAATGTCTCGGTAGGATTTGCCGATACTATTATGATTGCATCGGTTGGCGAAGCTGCTGTATCTAGTATAGCCCTTGTCGATTCTATAAATAATTTATTCTTATTTTTGTTTTCATCTCTTGCAGCTGGGGGGGCTGTTGTAGTGGCTCAATATATTGGCCAACACAACAGTGCAAAAGCCGATGATGCTGCTAAACAACTAATCTACAGCACGACTTTTGTCGCCTTAGTGTTCATGGCTACATTTCTAATCTTTAATCACAACATACTGCGTGCGCTTTATGGCGACCTCGATCCTCAAGTTATGAACCAAGCCCAAACATATTTTGCCCTTACAGCCATCTCGTATCCTCTGTTAGGACTTTTTAATTCAGGCGCAGCCCTCTTTCGAGCTATGGGCAACAGCCGCATCTCCATGCGTGTCTCTTTTGTGATGGCTATAACCAACATCGCAGGAAATATCTTATTTATCTATGTCGCAAAAATGGGTGTTTTGGGAGCCGGAATAGCTACCTTGATTGCCCGTTTTCTATCAGCAATTCTTATGCTTTTCTTACTGGTAAAAAATGGTGATCCTATCCGTATTACCAACCTCCATCGCATCCATTTTAATTGGCCTATGATTCGCAGAATTCTCAATATAGGGATTCCTAATGGCATTGAAAGTGGAATATTCCACATTGGAAAAATTCTCGTTCTAAGCCTCATTGCAACGTTCGGAACGACCGCTATTGCCGCTAACGCCATTGCCAACGCCCTCTCCTCCGTGACGAATATCCCTGGAGGTGCTATGGGAACGGCTACATTAACTGTTGTTGGCCAGAGTATGGGAGCTGGAGAGGTTGATCAAGCTTCTTATTATGCTCGTAAATTAATGAAAATAACCTATATAACTTTGGCGATTTTGGCTACTACCCTTTTCTTCTCTACTGAATTATTGGTAGGTCTCTTCAATCTCAGTGCAGCTGCGACAAATTTGGCCGTTAAAATACTCAAACTACTCTTTATAATGAATGGTCTACTCTGGCCACTAGCCTTTGCCTTACCGCAAGTTCTCCGTGCTTCTGGCGATGTTCGCTTTACCATGACAGTTTCTATTGCCAGCATGTGGATTTTCCGGATCGGTTTCAGCTATCTTTTAGGCAGGCATTTTGGTCTGGGACTCCAAGGTATTTGGATTGCTATGTATATTGACTGGGTTTGTCGCGCAACATGCTTTGTTATAAGGTTTCTCAAAGGTACTTGGAAAGAAAAAACAGTTATTTAAATAAATATTTTACATACAACATCTTATCATCTAGCGGTGCATAATAATCAGGGAGGCGCCCCTCAAGGATAAATCCATGATTCTCATAGAAAGCACAAGTAGGCGCATATAAGGGAATAGAAGAAGTTTCTGCATATAAGCGTTGCCCGCCTAAAGCTAGCACGCGTTGTTCAGTAATATTGAGTAAAGTAGCTCCGTACCCCGTATGCTGAAACTTAGGATCAACTGCAATCCAATAGAGATCAAACCCATTTATGGTTCCTGGAATTGGTCCATAGCAAGTATATCCAACAAATTGCGTCTCTAGTTCTCCAATTAAAAAATAGTAACCGCTCGAATCGCCTTTTACTAAATTTTCCCTAAGTAGAGAAATTCCAATTTCTACCTCCTCTGGAGAAAAAAAGTTCGTTTTACTTAATAGAGTCGCTATTTTCTCCTCATCGGTAAAACAAACTGTTTCACGTAAATTTAGCATGGGCATAGAGAGCCTCCTTAACAATAGATTCCACCATGGAGTCGTAGGAATACCCTTTTTCAAATCCTGCTGCTACAAACCCACTATCGAGGGCAATACAGGGGTTTACATTTATCTCTAGCACATGCACATTTTTTGCTCTATCAATCCTAAAATCGACTCTAGCATAGCTAGGTTGTCCAAAAAGGCGCCAACAATCAATTGCAATGGTGTTCAACTGCTGAATCAACTCTTTTTCAAAAGTATTAATTGCAAAAGAACGTTGTGTGTGTTGGTACGCAAAGGAAGATTCAGTCCATTTGGCCTCATATCCTACAATTTTTGGTTTATCGGGTGGAAAATCGATAAAGAGCATTTCTGCAATAGGCATCGCCTGAACCTGTCCCTCTTGCACTAAAAGCGATACATTACATTCTCGACCATCAATAAATTCTTCTATTATTACATGGTGTTTATGGGCATGGGCGACTAAAGATTCAAGAGCCGTGAGCGTTTCACATACGAGTACTGACCCATCATCAATACCAACAGAAGCCTCTTCCCTACGGGGTTTACAAATCATTTTTTTTTGGAGGAAACGGTTCCAATTTTCACGGTTTTCATAAGAAATCCACGCAGGTGTTGGAATATCTGCTAGTACCATCAACCTCTTAGCTAATAATTTATCTGAGGTCAAAAATAGTGCTTCAGAGTTACCTCCGGTAACAGCAATTCCCAACTGTTCACACAACAGGGGAATAAGATGTAAAAACTGGGAACCATGGTAGGTTTCAACAAGATTAAACACGACATCAACACCGGATTGCAAAAGATAGTGCTCTAGTGCCAGTACATCACCTGTAAAAGCCTTACATTGCGTATGGTACCCCAGTCGTTGTAAAGCACCTTCAATTTGGTTTACTTGCTCTAAGGTATCGAGTTCATCAAGTGGTGCCGACGAGTCAACTGCATCGTGGAGTAACAAAACTTTGCTCTTCATTGTGATAATCCTACACGTTGACAAGCTGAATCCATGATCCTCTTAAGCAACTCTTTATAACTCACTCCACTTAAACGTGCTAAAATAGGCAAATCAGAGTCTACTGGATGCAAGCCAGCTAACGGATTAACCTCTAGAAAATTGATGATGCCATCACTATCCATTCGCAAATCGACACGTCCACCGTCTCTGCAATCTAAAGCACGCCAAGCACCAAGAGCTGTTTCTGCACACTCCTGTGCTACCTCACCTTCAACTAACCGATACGTGGTACAATCCAGATAGTTTTGTTTAGTTGCATACGAATAAACGCCCTGATCACTCTTTGGATCAACCAATATTTCCATAACGCCAACAGCACATGCGTTCGAGCCGGTTCCTGTAACCCCTACCGTAAACTCCCTACCTGCCAAAAAGCGTTCTACCAATACTGGTTGTTTGTGAGTTGTCAGTAAGTTGGCGATACCAGAGTGTAATTGGGTCCGATTGTGAACGATCGAATTACCGTCGATCCCCATACCAGTTCCCCCACCGACCGGTTTAATAAACAGAGGAAACGGCAAATCTAGATAATCCAGATCAGAAA
>Ga0265294_10003027_pt1 | contig 21809 bp, 13 predicted proteins | sample MunlanPumphouse3_FD_192504 | JGI IMG/M metagenome (GOLD analysis project Ga0265294, IMG submission 192504) | Groundwater microbial communities from a municipal landfill in Southern Ontario, Canada - Pumphouse #3 | ecosystem: Environmental > Aquatic > Deep subsurface > Groundwater | place... | reverse complement strand
TCTTTTAGTAGAGCCAGCTGTTCAGGAAGTTCGACTCCTTCCATAACAACTGCAATACCGAGTTCTTTTACCATCCTAATCATAGCTTTAAGGATGACTCCTTCGTCATTTTCAGGATAATCTTTGATGAAAGAGCGATCTATTTTTAGTATATCAAAATTTAGTTCGTGTAAATAACTTAACGACGAGAATCCAGTACCAAAATCATCGATTGCAAAACTGACATGTTCTTGGTGGAGCTCTATCAGCTGTTTCTTGGCAATTTCGATATCTGTCAATAAGGAGTGTTCGGTTAGTTCAATTATCAACAATTCGTGCGAAACATTATAGGCATCTAATGTGCGCACCATATGAGGTACCAAATCGGGATCCTCTAATTCAGTCGGGCTAAGATTCATCGATACTACCAGTTGATTTTCTTTTATAGTTGAAAGTTCGTGTAAAAGCAGAACTGCGTGCTCCACCACAAACCTTCCTAATAGTCGCTCCAGATTATTTTGTTCTATAATGGGAATAAATTCATTTGGAGGAATAGCACCTAGTTTGGGATGTTCCCATCGTGCTAGAGCTTCCGCGCCAATTATGGTATTGGTCTGGGTAGCAACAATTGGTTGAAAATAGACTGTAATTTCACCTTTTTCTAATGCCGTTGGGAAAGATTCGAGAATTTCATAGTAGCGGACTAAATACTCATTTACTGTCTCATCGTAGAAGAGGCTACCACTATGCCCAAAATGGTCCTGTGCGGCTAAGGCCATTCTAGCCTGCCGCAACAACAATGAAACATTAGAACAATCGGCTGAAGAGGATGAAATCCCACACTGAATACGGATAATTTGTAATTGATCTCGTAATTTTACCGGCATCTCAAAAGCTTTTTCGATGTGACCTAGGCCTTTACGTTCTGAAAATTTGTCAGTAGAGGCGGTCAGTAAAAATGTATCCGGCGATAATTGGATAATGAGGTCATCATTCTTCAGAGCATTGGCTATTCGTTCTCGGATTTGAGCCCCTAATAGATAATGTTCATCTAAAGTATATTGGGCTTCTATTATATCAATATTAACCAATTTTAGATAAATCACCACAAAAGGATTATCTACTGGTTCCTCGCATTTTTGCGCTAAAAGCTGTAGAGGATACTGATCAATAGCGATAGCATCGCCTTCGTTGGCAATAATCATTTTGCCAAATGATTCACGTGAAAGGTTCCTAGGATTCGAATAAAGACCAACCTGATACAGAATACGGTCCAGCCTATCAACAATAGAATTGATCCTAAGATGAGTTAACGCAAGGTGGTGCTTCCCCTCTAACCATAGGAAACCCTGCCAGGCATTATTTCTAGCATCTCGTTGTTTTGAAGATGTTATGGCCTTGACCGAATTAAAAGTTACTCCTGACAAATCAACAACACGATGACGGCCTTCGCTAATTTCTTTTTCGGAAAAGCCAGTCATCGACTGAAATGTGTGATTACAATAGGTTACATGCCCAAGGGCATCGCTAATAACAACACCATCATGTGATTGGTCAGAAATTAGATTGCTCACTGCCAGTAATTCTCGGTCATTACGTCTAAAATAGGATAAAATGTTTAAAAATCCACCCACCACAAAAATAAATAGAGCAAGTACCCAACGTAGAGATTTATGGCGCAGTAAAAAGGAGTCACTTAAAATGGAGGTATCTTGGTCAGCAAAGAAGACAATACCGGCCAGAAAATGTGGCTGTGCCTCATAGAAGGGGTTTTGCTCTTTGAAGGGATTAAAAGCATGAAAGTAATAATTATAACCATCAATTACGGTCAAACCCTTCCCTTCTTTGACAACTTTTTCCCATAATAAGGGCTTACTTTGAGACAAATTGGGAATTAGTGGATTATATGGGGTTATACCTTCTACGGTATCTCTGAGGATCCGGTTGCCGTAATTATCGACCAGACTAAACTTTATTTCGTTCGGGTGTTCTTGTATAAATTGCGTAATTTTGGCCAGAATATGGTTCCCATTGACCAACATTCCAAGAATGCCAACTTGTTCTCCATCACAATAAATTGGAATAGAAGTTCCAATTACAGGATGTAGAGGTTCTTCCCCTGCTAGGGGAATAACATAATTCAGAGGAGAAAAATAAAAACCATCTTCTTCTAAATTTTTGACCTTAGAGACCAGAAGATCCCAAATTGGTTCAAATGGGACCATCAACCCTACATATTCCATGCTACCATCAAATGAAGTTAACCCAACTAAAGGTTCTCCTTCAGTGGTACCTAGTAACAGACCATTAATATAAGGGCGGTTTTGGGCCATCCTTTTAAAAAACGCTTTCATCCCCTCCCTATTTTCATCAGAAGGGTCGGCTAAAAAGTTAGCAACACTGTTTGAATTACGGATGAGGTGTAGCATTGAATAATATTCTGCAAAATTTTCAGTGACAAAAAAGTCCATGAGTTGGAGGTGTCCTGTATGTTCCGAAATAACTTTTTCACGGACATTGTTTCGTTCAAGTACGACTAATTGTTTATACATGAATAAAAAAAGGACTACTATTGGCACTATCGCGAGTAATCGTTTAGTAATATTCCAAATAAATCGATTCATCGTGCGCCAATTGTACCTTATCTTACTCTGATCGGCAAGAAAGGTAGCTTCTAATTACTTTTTTATGGTTACCCAAAGATTTATTCGTTAATAACTATCTCCAATTTATTGACTTATAGAACATAATAACTTACCGTAGATGTAAAATACAGGGGAACGATTTGGCAAGAATAACAAAAAAAGTATTTAATGATTTAGCACTTTGGATGATGGGTTTTGGCTTATTGGTGGGAGTTATTTTCCCCTTTTTTATGTCCTTACTCGGTGTTTCAAACACAATTACCCATGCCCTGTGGTTTCGTTTTGCGTGTATCTTCGCAGGGCTTTTGGTAGGGCTCGTAAATATTACATTAGCGAAAAGAGTTGTCGAGAAGCGGCTTAAAACCTTAGCTAGTCATATGGGTGATATCGAATCGCGCTTAGGTGAAATTTCGGGCAAAAATGAACCTATCGATTGTGACAATTTAACATGTCACATTACTGTCGATTCTGCAGATGCTATTGGCGATAGTGCTATAGCATTTAATCGTTTGGTAGATACCATTGCCTCCAGTCTAAAAATGGAAATGAATCTACGTGCCTATACCCAGATGCTCAGTAAACACTTAGATACAGAAGCTCTTTGTCGTAATGCTTTAGAGACCTTCCTGGTAGATTTTAGATCAGAAAGCGGGGCAATATTTGTAATAAGGGGGGGAGACCTCTCGCTGATTGAAGCTAAGGGAATTAGTGAGAAATCAAATCTTATTCATAACGCACTTATTCAAGAAGTTATGATTGATGAGCAAGATCGCATTCTCACTCTACCTGACGCTATTAAATTAGAGGGAGTCCTTACAAAATATAGGCCGCGCCAGGTACTAATCAAACCAATCAAATATAAACAGATCATGTTAGGAATCCTCCTCCTTGGCAAAGCGGAAGAATTTGAGGCATCTAAAATCTCAATGTTGGATATCTTTTGTAACGGACTGGGACTGGCACTCCATAACGCAATTACCTATGACCAAGTTCAACGTCTAGCTGCCCTGGACTCTCTCACCTCCTTCTATAACCGTAGATTTGGCTTAATTAGACTTAGAGAAGAATTTGTTCGGGCTGTTAGTAATGATGGTTTCTTAGGACTTATCATGTTCGATATAGATCATTTCAAACAAGTTAATGACACCTACGGCCACCCTGTTGGCGATAAACTCTTGAAACAAATTGCAAACATTACCCGTAGTGTAGTCAGAGATGGTGATATTCTTGTCCGTTACGGAGGAGATGAATTTTTAATAACCCTTGTTGGAGCCTCGCATACCGATACTTTAGAGATTGCCGAACAACTTAGAAGAGCAACTAGTGAATCTCGCCTTCTTATTAATAACCAAGCAATTCAAGTAACTCTTTCTATTGGAGTAGTTAGCTACCCTAATAATAGGTGTGAAAATGAGATTGATTTAATCGATAGTGCTGATCATGCCCTCTACATCGCCAAAGATTCGGGACGAAACCAAGTAATAGCAGCCACAGAATGAACAATTGCAATCCAAAGCCTTTGATGTTACAGTTTGCTAAAATCTTGAAGGATAGAGTGCCATGCATCCAGTTTTCCTCTTTGCCGGATTCTTCTTCTTTGCCATAGCAAATAACATTCTCGGACCTTTAGTCACCAATATTATGGCTGCGACTGGCATGAGCCTATCGCAATCAGGTTCGTTGGTGAGTTTTTTACAAATAGGTTCTTTGACCTCGATGCTAATCTCATTAGTCCTCATGAAACACGTACGCCAGACAACAGTTACCCGTATTGGCTATGGAGTCCTAATCATTGGGCTACTAGCAATTGCAGTTTCTACAGGAAGCACTCTTCTCTTTATCGCCTATCTTGTAATCGGGTTTGGTGCATTTCTGACAGATAGTGGATCGAATGCTATTCTGGCTAGCGATTATTACGAAAAACGAAAATTATATATTCCGTTGCTCCACTTCTGCTATAGCATTGGAGCAATCCTAACAGGCTATTTTATTCTTCCATTTAAAGGTCCGACATGGCGTTGGGCTTACGGTGCGCTTGGTATTATTTTAGCTGTAATTCTAATTGGTGGCTTTTTAGAACGTTATAGGCGTACTAAACAGCAAAAACTTAATAATGTTAGTCCTGTAATTATACCAGAGGTTCAAGCTGAACCTGTGCTACCTCTTCTCAAAGATTTGGCTTTTGTATTATTCAACCTTGTAATCATCTTCTATGCAGGTAGTCAAATTATCTGTGTTACGTGGATTCCTGTCTATGTTGAAACTGAGCTCTTTCAACCAGCTGCAATTACTGCCACATCTCTCACTGTTTTCTGGATCGGCACCGCTATTTCACGGTTATTGATGGGGCCCATTATGCAAAAGGGGGGCAACCCTTTCTCCTTTATGCTAGGCGGATTACTTTTAGCCGGTTTTACTTTAGTAGCACTTCCTTTTACTGCCAACATTGTTTTAGCCTTAGCCTTAGTGGCGTTATGTGGTTTTTTTGCTGGTGCAACTATTCCTATGTATATCGTGGTCACAGCTAGTTGGTACCCCAAAAATACGGCATTCATCTCCCTCTCTTGCATTTTAAGCGCAACTATCGGCCGTATGATATTCCCCTTGTTCGTCTCTCAGATAGCTGAAGCTCATAACCTCGGTTATGCACTCATGATTAGTAGCCTCATGCTATTTATCGCAGCTGTTTTAAGCGCCATTGTGCAAAAAATAACAAAGGAAAGACCCGCTTAATGGATAGCAAGAATTATAATGTTACCTGTATACGGCACCATGAAAAACATAGCTTCTATGTTGATTGTGCGAATTGGATGCGTACCCCATTAGGATCAAGTACATAAAAAAACTTGATCTGATCAGTAGGTTGGAATGGACCACTTTCTACTTCAATTCCTTGTTTAGCAATAAAAGCAAGAGTTTCATCTAAGGAGTCAACTGCAAAACCTAATGAAATCCCCGCACCAATCGGAGGAGCTTCATGTGGATGCTTAATCAATTCAATTTGCGTTTCTCCGTCTCCAAGGAAAGCTATTTCACTACCCGGACCAACTGGAAAGCGTCGTTTTACCGGTAGTTTTACAATGTCACGATAAAATGCAATCGAAGCATCTAAATCTTTGACACTGATTGTGGTCCAACAATATTTCATTATTTCCTCCAAGATTAATCTTAACCACCACCCATTCCTTTTTCCCTAACCATGTTCCAAATTTCTAGAGAAAACCTACTGTACCGTCATGTAAGAAAACATCGGATATATGTTAAAGAAAACATCTCTAGTTTAGTTCATGAAAAAACTAGTTTTTGTGATCAATGAACATGATATACATAGATTGTTGGTGATGAAAACCCCGTTGTCAAGGAAGTAATTTTAGATTTTCTTTGTCCAAAATTGAAAAAAATATTGGAAAAACATTCTGGCTCGTGTATGCTTGTGTTTTACTATCTTTAATTTTATTAGGAGGAGGGATTATGCTTATTGAATGCTCGCGGGCTTTGTTTCGTTATATCGGATCAGGTTCACAAGATCCGACTGCTTTGTATGCACCTCATTTTTGTTGGGTTGGCACCTCCTTCATAGATGAAAATTATGATACCTGTATGGTGCTTACCAATAAGGCAACTGGGTTCTGTGTTATTACAAAGTTTGAGTTCGATCCTTGGCACTTTGATGGTGATGAAGTGACAGCAGCTATACGAGATGCGTTTGTTTTACAAAAATATGATCCCAACCAAATAGAAGCCTATCTAAAAGAGGGAGCCGACGTACGCGTTGTTTCTGGATCTGATAAATCTATCTTGAGCCGACTCAATCGTTGGCTAAAGAAAATTCTTGATTCTGAATTACCTCTACCTGAACTTGCTTCTACCTTTTCCAATAGTAAAGTAAAAATCAATGATAAACGTATCGTTCCTGTTGAGGCGATGAAGGAAGTGCTGGCAACAAATAGCAAAGAAATACTCAAAGAGATGCACGTAGTGGTGAATTTAAAAATTGTTTTGCGTTTAACTCCACAGTTTAAAGTCTTCAGAAGCTTTGAAGTCCCCATCTTTACCTCGTTTGAAAAACTCCATAGAATCATTCAGATAGCCTTTAGCTGGGATGATATGCACCTGCATCAATTCAGAATAGGACCGTATAAAGTTGGGCCTGTTCCAGAAGGAACGGGTAGTTTTCCCCCCTTTTATGAAGAAGAGGAGCTGGATGAAGAAGAATTAACACTTGGTAATCTGGGTGAGGCTTCCAAAAAATTTACCTACATTTATGATTTTGGAGATTACTGGGAACATATTATTCATGTTGGCAAACGAGAACTTCGCGATGGAGAACCTGAAGTCATTTGTACCAGAGGAGAGGGGGACGCGCCTTGGGAAGATTCTGGAGGACCATATGGATATGAATACAAGGCTACAGTTCTTCAAGATCCCGAAGATGAAGAGTACGACAGGGTCTGTGAGTGGGTTGGCGAAGACTTTTCACAGGAATTTGATAAGGATATCATCAACGCAAGGCTAAAGGGGATCCTGTTAAAGCCGACGCGAAAAAAATGGTTTTAAGGCAACGTGGGGTAATAGGAATTAATTTTAGGGCCTCTCTGATTTAGCGGAGAAGATTTTAGCCCTGCGCTATGTATACAGACTTGATTCGATGATGCCCACAAGTGGTCGCATGTGGCAAGAATTGCAATACAAATGAAAGTTAAAAATAAGTCGACTGGAAAGGACAAGAAATACCCAAAAACCACTTGTTGTGCCGTTATCACCGGATGTCAGCAATGCTCTTGCCGACTATATGCTGAATGTATCCATCACCTTTCATATTTATTTTACTAAGGGTGTTTCCCGTACAAAAATACCAACCAAGGCATATACTTGAGCAAAAGCTGGAAAGCTCTTCAACTTGAAGTGGCCCCCCTACCCTTTGTCACACTTGTATCACATATCTTAGAAATAATGGGGAAACATGTATTCGTAAAAGTTAGAGGTATGGTTACCAGTTATCACTGGTTGCCACATGAAGGTACTTCGATCAGGGCCAGCTCGATTGTCACAATGAATGTTGCGTAGTGGATAATTCTGTTTTTGAATTAGATTGTTAGCTGAGGGAGGGAATTTATCCTTTTAAAAGAGTTCCTTTTGAATATACTGTAACTTATTCAGCTTCTTCTTCATTCTGGCTATGGCAGCGGACTTTTCCAACTTTGTATATACTACGAGGGCATCCTCAAACCGATGCATGGCTTCAAAAGTTTTGGCTATACCCAGAAAGTCTTCAATTCTCGTGTAGCACCTAAGCGCATCGAAGAGATCCCCATTTTCCTTATAGATTCCAGCTGCTCGCTTGTAATTTTCCGCTTGCTCATGTAAAAGCGCCAGATCTTTAAGCAATTCGGCTTTGAAGCAAAAATCCTCTATCTTTGAGATATCTACATGGCTCTGCTTGAGAAAATCAAACGCCTCAACTGATCGTTTGGGAGAGAGACTGAAAAGCAGGTAGTTGTGTATATCGATGGGCAGGTCTTCTAGTAGCGGATCTAGGGTAGAAGGAAGACTCTCTTGGGCAAGTGCCATCAAAAGAGCATCATTACTCGAAACCGCACGTGCAAGAATCTGTTTTTTGAACTGGTCAACAAATGACTTCTCAAGAGGAACACTCTCAGTGACGATGAGGAATATATGGTTGAGATACTGGGTATCGATGATTAGGTTGACGAAGGCTTTGGATACTTGATCCACTTGGTAGAGCATCCCGTAGGAGGCTAGGTATATTCGTATGATTTCTGAAAGATCGTAGGGCGATTTCTTCTTTGCGGAGAGTTTTGCCAGCAACTCGAGGAGTAATTGTTCACCTACGTGATAGGTTAACACCCCCGGTACCCGGTACTCAGTACTTTTGCAAAGTTGCTCCACATAGGTTTTTGAGATGGTTAGGTCCTTTTTTTTAGTGATAAACTCAATTCCGCTGGCAGATTCTTTCTCTTGCATGAAAAAGTCGAGCACTTCCTCATCACGCCCTGCGACAAGCAATGCAGACTTGAGGATTCCGTCGGTCTCGTTTATAGCAAGGTAACGGGTGAGAGCTTTACTGTACTCCTTCGTCCTGTAATGAAACTCAGCGGTTTCATAACAAGCCTGTATCTGGTTTTGATCATAGCGCCGCCCCTTTCTCATGCGTGAGCGTAGGAGGTCAATCACTTTTATATACGAATCTTTATCACCAATCTCCTCATACAATTTGATGGCATGCTCTGTTTTGCCAAGGGCGTTATAACAGATGGCGGCATGGTGTAAATCACCTACCTGAAGATACTCCACAACGGCCAGTTCGAATTGATTTTTATAGAAAAATAGATCTGCCGCTTTGCTATGTTGCAACATAGCAGCGTACCGAATTCCCGCTTTAATCATCGATCGGGAAATCGTCTCCATTTTTTTAGCTTCATCGAGAAGTTGCGTTTTCTGTTCCTTTGAGCCATTGGCATAGAGAGTAAACTTCTCGATTGCTAACTTGTATTCTTTACGTTTCTCATATAAGAGACCTAACTGATAGTGTTTATCAAGGGCGGTATAGCAAATAATTACATCGTCCCAAGCCTTCAGGCGGATATAGAGGGGAAGAGCTTTTTCATAGTCGCCCCCAGCAACATAATAATTAGCAGCTTTTTTAGGTTGCTTCAGTCGTTTGTAGCAGAGAGCCGCCTCCAGAAACTGACCTGCCGAAACAAAATTCTCGCCTGCTAGGCTGTACGAGCGCAGTTTGAAATAATATGAGCCAAGTTTTGAGAACGCCTTTGCTTTCTTCCAATTCTCCACAGCTCGGTCGAAACGTTTTTGTTGGACCCAAAGATCGGCCGCCTCAGCATACTTCCCTTCTGTTTCCAATAGAGATATCTCGCACGGGATGATACGATCTTTACGTTTCAGATCCTTCCAGAGGGGTAGCGCCTTATGATACGCACCACCATCCTCGTAATCATGGGCAGCCTCAGCCTTTCGACCTCGGCTCAAAAATAGTGCAGCCGAGGCAAGATAGAGCTTCTCACTTCTCTTGATGTATGCTTGACACACATCACCCATCTCATCGTTTAAACTATTGCGGTAGCATTCAGCGGCAACTGAGTAGTGCTGTCGTTCAAAGAAGTAATCGCCCTGTTCATTCCACTCTTTTGCTGTTGATATTCGCTTCCAGATCTGTTGCAAAGCATCCTTTTCTTGAGTGTTGAAGATATGAGGAGCAAGAGCTTCTACCTGCCACACAGGGGAGGTGCGTGCTCCATCGTAGATGATTAGGGTGTTTCTTGCCCGAGTCACGGCCACATACAGCAGGTTAATCTCGTGCCGAATCAAGGGGTAGTGTCTCGTTTCCAGGTAGTTTTCCGCATGAATCTTGCGCCAGATACTGGATGCTTTGGCATCGGATGAGAATTTCCAAAGGAGTACGGTATCAAACTCCAACCCTTTAGCTTCATTAATGGTGAAGACAAGCTCAGTATTGAGGGTTTTCATCAACCGTTGTTTCTCACCAGCGCTACGCACGAGGATCACCTGTCCGGCTGCTGTAGTTGCCACCTCGCGACTCATCTCTATCTCAGAGATACCATGGATGAGGTACGGTGGACGTCCATTGAATTTCCACTCCTCCATCTGTTCGTGTCCACTGATACCTACCAGTTGCTGCTTTAGCTTGAGCAAGGCATTGGAAAGCCGCACCACACTGCCAACACAGCGAAAATTCAGATGCAGATGCTGAACTGTCGGTACTGGCAACCCTTGCTCGTAGAAACGGTTTTTAAGTTCTTCCCAGCGAAATCCACTGGGGTTGATTATCTGTTTGGGATCTCCGGCACACACAATCTCTCCTGGCTTTTTGGAAAGCTTGAAAAGAAGGGTGAGCTGAATGTCTGAAAAATCTTGCACTTCATCCCCTACCACCAGATCCCATTGGAATTGATTGCCAAGTTGTTCTAGAGCGACTATCGCTCGTCTACACAGATCAATCTCATCAAAGCGTTTTTCCACCTCTAGCTGCCCCTGATAATATTCGGCAATGTTGTAGATCTCCTGACGGTCATAGAGGAAATTGGGAGCTCTTTTCTTGCCCAGATTGGTATACTCCTCTAGCGATAACAACGGCGAGCTGAGATGGTTCTCTTTCATCACGAGGATGCGGAGAATCTCACCGAGGATGAAGGCGAAGGTAGTATAGTCCGCCTGCTGATTGGGTAAAGAGAGTTTCTGCACAAAGTCGGTGAAGTCGATGCACGAACTCTTCTTTTCAATAATCCTTTCGAATTTTCTGCTAAAACCATAGGCTTTCAGAGCTAGAAGAGCGTCTTTTAGTTGACGTAGTTGGATAGTAGTGAGGGAACTGTCCAGATAGAGTGAGATAAGGGTACGGTAATGGCGGAGGCTTACAGGGGGGTTCGCCCCCTTAATGATGGAGCGAATCTCCTCCCAGACCAGTTCAGGGTCATACTGCTTGGCAAGACTATGGCGGCTGAATATCTCAATAAAGCCCTTCAGGTCCACCTCCTGTTTCAGGTCCGGATGGATTTTTGCTGCAGAGAGTATCTCCAAGACCAGTTCGCGTAGCATAGCAAACCGAACTTCCCCGATTTCATTCTCCAAAGGGGAGTGGACAGTCAAGCCCCGATATAGCTTTTCGGAATAATCTCTGAGAAAATGGCTACAGGTGACGAACAGCACTTCCTGGCCAGTATGACTCCCCTTCATTAGGTAGTAGATCGCAAGTGTGGTTTTACCACTACCTGCCGTTCCAGACAGTAGTACAGGAGGCTTCAGTTTGAGCACATCCTGTTGCTCTCTAGTCAGATAGAGAAAGAGCTCGAAGAAATCAGGATTGTTTCTCCCCAAAAACCTTTTCAGTTGTTCCTCACTGATATCCATCCATTTCTGGGGACCATAATCCTCAAGCACCTTTTGCTCAATTGATTCCTGGGTAAAAACATCATCAGATAGGGAGTCGATCATCAAGTCGTCAAAAGTCTCTTCACTCGCAGTCTCGAAGTGCAAAAACGGAGCATTGTCGGGAAAGATTGTCCGAGCCGTGGAACTTATATTATCATGGTGGACCGCTCCCCATAGGTAGATGCAAGTACGTTCCCCATCTCTTCCGAGGGTAAAAATGAGTCGGTCCCCTTTGCTGATACGGGCTTCAAAAATAACCTTATCCGTCGGTCCTTTGAGTTTTTTAACCCGTACTCCAGCATCCCACATACCGTTTTCCAAAAAAGACAATTTTTCAAAAACTCGCCTCCGCTCTTTTGCCGATAGGCGAAGGAGGTCCTTCTTGAGTTGTTCATTGAGCAACAATAGGTAGGTGGTGCTTTCCATCGTGCCCTATCATAAAAGCTCAGATAATCTTTGTCCAGCGATAATTCCAGATTACTTTCCAACCTTACTGCTTCCCTGTATTAAAACCTATAAGGGGGCTTCTGTAATAGATAAAAGCCTGAAAAATAATAATAGCGAGGAAAAAGCTCATGTTCGCTTATAGAAACAATGGTAATCAGGAAGGATTTAATTACCAAGCTCACGTTATAATGGGACCAGTTATGGCATCGTTATTTTATGTGCAGCCGAAGACATTCTTTGATGTTCCGCTACAAGAAGATTATCTGCCTGCATTTTTGCTAGGATGGTAGAGACGAGGGAAAACAACTCTTTGTCCTTCGAATAATCAGCCTCAGTAAAGAAGTCGATGCGCTGTTCGCGCATCAGTTTATGACTAGTCTCCAAATCACCTTGCCTATGGACCGCGATGCTCTTACCGCCATTATTTTTTACTAGTTTCATACAAGGTACATCAGTTAGTCCATCACCAATATAGATCATGTTGGTAAAGGGAACTGGACGGCTGTTTTCAGGAGTATAATTGTTCAATTTCTTATCTTCAAAAACATCTAACACCCCTTTGTTGATCCTAAATAGAAATTGGGTCTTGGCAGTGTAATTGACTGAAAGCTTTGGCCATACAGCAACTTCATTCTCATCGTAAAGGTACTCACTTGCGTAGATCCGCTTAAAACGATTGCCGACTATCGATCCCTCAATAATCTCACGTAAACCTGAGGATATGATGTAGTGGTCAATGACAAGACCAAGCTCTTGCCCCTTCTGTTCTATGTCCTCAAACCAAGAAACCACCCCAGGGAAAAACTCTAAGTTTGCCCCTAAAGCCACGAAGTCATCTCTTCTGATGGGTTGGCGGTGTCTTTTAGATTCATCGAGCATGAGTTTCATATAAGCAAGAATGCTATCCATCTCCTCTTCTTGGGCCAAGGCATTGGCCTTAGCCCAGAAGGAGGCGACTTCCATACCTAACTTGGGGATGAATGTATACTCCTGCATGTCTTTGGTAGTGAGTGTCTTGTCGAAATCATACATAATGGCAATAGTTGGTTTCTGTTGCATAGCTTCGATTATATCATGGAAAGGAATGTTATTTAAACTGTTTATACGGTTGACTAGTCAACTAATCTTCTGTATATCTAGCCTATGGAAGATCAAAATATCGGTCGTCTCATTGCGATATTGCACAGACAAAGCCAAATATTTACAAATAAGGCCCTCAAGGAATTCTCCCTGACAAGCGCTGAATACCCTTCTCTTTTAGCCTTGTACCATCGAGAGGGACAAACTCAAGACGAACTTTCCTCTTATCTCTATATCGATAAGGCTGCAATTACGCGAATAATTAAATCACTCGTCGCTAAAGGCTTTGTTATAAAAAAGCAAGATCTTCAGGACCGACGGTGCAACCGTATCTTCCTAACAGAAAAAGCCAAACAGAAACAAGAAGATATTCACAAACGGGTCGTACAGTGGAACGCATTTATTACAGAAAGCCTTGATGGAGAGGCCTATTTGAACACCTACAACGCTTTACAAAAGATGGTAAACCAGGTACTTCAAATAGATAAGGCTCAAACTTAGGAGTTACTATAATCATGGAGAAAAAGAACCCTTTAGGGGAAAAGAAAATATCAAAATTATTAATACAATTTTCCGTACCAGCTATTGTTGGCATGATGGCCAACGCTCTCTACAACATTGTCGACCGCATTTTTATCGGCAATAAGGCTGGCCTTGGAGCTACTGGCATTGCAGCCATCACAGTCTCGTTCCCTATTATGATCATCCTGATAGCCTTGGGTTTGCTCTTTGGTATTGGAGGGGCGACCCTCTTTGCTATAAAGCTGGGACAAAAGAAAGAAGAAGAGGCTGAAAAAGCTATGGGGAACGCTTTCAGTCTCCTTTTGCTAGCAGGTCTTACCTTTACTATCTTTGGACAAATATTCCTTACTCAGATCCTCACCCTCTTTGGAGCCAGCGTGGAAGTGTTGCCCTATGCCAAAGAATATATGCGCATCATCTTCTTAGGAGCCTCATTTCAAATAATGAGTATGGGGATGAACAACTTCATCCGTGCTGACGGGAATCCAAAAATAGCCATGCTTTCTATGTTCCTTGGTGCCGGTATCAACTTGCTATTAGATCCTATCTTCATCTTTGTACTGGATATGGGTATGGCAGGTGCGGCCTTAGCAACAGTCATCAATCAAATTTGTGCATCCATTTGGGTCGTCGGCTACTTCTTCAGCAAGCGTAGTAGGAGTAAATTAAGGCGAGCCAACATGCGCCTTAGAAAAGCTTTAATATTGACCATCATAAGTTTGGGAATTCCTGTTTTTACCCTCCAACTGGCCAACAGCCTGTTGAATGTTGTGCTCAACAAGACCCTCATTGCCTATGGAGGTGACCTAGGGATTTCGGCCATGGGTATTGTAAATAGCCTCCAAACTCTACTGATCATGCCGGTTATCGGCATCAATCAAGGGGTATTGCCCATTATTAGTTTTAACTTTGGGGCCAGGCAGTTCGACAGGGTCAAGGAAGCAGCCAAGCTTGGTATCTTAGCAGCTTCAGCCTTAGTAATGATTGGCTATCTTGCCACACGTTTTTTTCCCACCCAGTTGGTTTCTTTATTCAACCACGAACCGGATCTGCTCAGGCTCGGAAGCTTTGCCCTCAGACGTTGGTTCTTATTTGCCCCACTTATAGGTTTTCAAATCATTGGAGCAAATTTCTTCCAAGCTATTGGTAGACCCCGCTCTGCAATGTTTTTAACCCTCTCACGCCAGGTTATCTTTCTTATACCTGCTATCTTAATATTCCCCTTATTTTGGGGCTTGGAAGGGATTCTCTTTGCAGCGCCGTTTGCTGATATGCTCTCCACTCTTGTAACCGCTTTCTTCTTCTATTATGGAATAAAGAATCTAGAAGAAAATGCAGCCGTTATCTAAAATTAACAAGAAAAATGCTGTGGAGAGTGTTTAGGTACTGCTTAAGCTGGTAAAGATTCACTTTTTTTCTAGGTACATACTGGTACTGGCAACACAAAAAAGGAGCTGTTTTTAGCCTGATTCTGCTCAGACTTTTGAAACAACCCCTTCGTTTGTTACTTGGTTAGATAGTTAGGTTATGTCTCTATAATCTTTAACTTTATTTCCTTCTGTATAGGTGAAAGTATTAGTGTCTTCAAGAGCATTCTCATCAATGGCAGTACCTTCTGCATCATACATAACAACACCTTCTCCTAATCCTATTCCTTCTCCGCCAGGAGCGATAGACTCAAAAGTATTATTAGTAATAGTTACATCGGAAGACTCAGTTCCACCTATACCCGCCCAATTGTTAGTAAAGGTATTATCATCAGCGGCCATGGTAGTCCGTGTTGATTCTTTAATTCCATTAACGAATATACCCGTTTTTAAGTTTTCAAATGTAGAATTTTTAACTGTAAATGCCGCACCGGGCATAGCTTTTATCCCTTTTTTAGTGCCTATATTATCAGGATTTCCGCCATCCACAATTACGTTATCAAAAGACACCTTTGCTCTAGCTCCTACGAAAAAAGCTATTGGTGAAGATATTCCAGGTATTCTATGTGTAGCTTTAGGCTTTACTGTTAGTCCTTCAATTTTAACATCTTCTACAGTTATTTGAACTGTTCCATCAACAATTACATCTGCATCTGCTTTCAGGGTTAGTCGTTTATTTATATATACATTTTCTGTGTAAGTCCCTGCTTCAATTAAAATCGTATTTCCATTTTCAGCACCATCAATTGCCGCTTGGATGGTATCGTACTCGCCTCCAGATTTAGCAACCATAATAACCCTCACAGGACTATCATCACAAGCGACCATAGTTGCAGTAATTAACAAGATAATCAGCAACGCACTAGGTAAACCCTTTTTTCCATTTATAACTCCGTTATAGTAATAATTATTGTGCATGATAGGTAAAGAACTGTTCTATGTCCACAATTATCGTCAATATTAATATACAAATTGTGGTTTGTAACAAAATTTAATCAAAAAATAACTCTTTATTTTAAACAAGCCGATGAATTCCACCACATACCGTATAGGCGAGTGCTTCCACCACCCGTTTTCTAGATAGCTTCGTCATTATCTTTTAAGCTTTTGTGTTGGGGATTCGCATTGTGTTTGTAGAGAAAATTAAACCGGCTCTATCATACGGCCTATGGTATTGTTTAATCAGTTTTCAAAACGTAGTGTTATTTATACGTCTTTAAGAACTACCAGCACAGCATCTAGCTCTAATGGCCTAATCAGTACTAGGTTAAAGACCCCTGCCATATAATAAAACATGAAAAGGATTTTGCTACACAGGTATTTATCATAAAAAACCAGTGACTATTTTATCAATATTAGCTAATAGTCACTGGAATTAATTCTTTACGAAATAACAGGTGTTATATTTTCTTGTGCTTCCCAAGTAGTTCGAACTTCTGCTTTTGCTTTATCCCAAGCTTTTTCAATAGTTTTGTCTAAATCGGCTTCCATCTCGGCCACTTCTTTAGCTGATTGAGCACGCAACTCAGCAGCCATTGCTTGTGACCAATCTTCCTTAACCTGTGGTAAAGCTGCTTCCCATCTCGCTTTAGCCACCGCTTCTGCTGTGTTTATACTGGTGAAAAGTGCTTTTCCCTCAACAGCCTCAGGAGAACCTGGTTGGTTTATAAAGAGTTTTTCTAATGTGGCTTTTGATGCAATATAATCCTTATTTTCTAATTGAGCTTTTGCATCAGCAAGGAGTCGTCCTGCTTCATAGCGAGATTCGTCTAATGCAAGAGACAATTCTGTATTTTCTTTTTTACCTGTTTTAATAACGGTCAAGCTCATGATTGCAAATACAAGCAATCCTCCAATGAGTAGAGCGATAATTCGATTTACTAACAAATTGTCCTTAAAAGTAGCCATAGTGTCCTCCAAATTGTAACATCCCCAATCATTGTGATTGGGTGTGTGTTTGATGACGTCCATGCTGTCATTTGATTTTGGATTCTTAGTGCTATCAAAATAATTGGAGCTCACAAGAAAAGTGAGTTAAGCAACTCAAATATAGTGTACTCGCTTTACCAGCATTAAGATATAGCCAGAGCTCCCACTTGCCGTAATTCAATAAGATGTCGGCTATTATTTTCTCTTTTCTGGAAAAACATTATGTTACATAGTTAGGCTCTCAACTTGCACATTTTACGCATGTCTACGTATTAAACATCCTATATGTTAGTTGTCAGCTGGCCAATTGTTATATTCGTGTGGCCTGTAAACCTAATCAAATAATTTTTATGTTTGACATAAAATTCTGTTTCGCTCTGGCCTTGAATTTTGATGTAGCTCCTGTAGTTGAGTGTTAATCTCACTCCACAAATAGAACCTTTGGCTAGCTTATGCTATCATGGAGTTGATCAGAGAGGAGAATTTTATATGACAAGAATAGCCTTTTTCGATACAAAACCTTACGATAGAACTTATTTCGACCAGCTAATCCCTGAGTACGATGTATATATACACTATTTTGAATCAAAGCTTAACGAACACACCGCTCCACTTGCGAAGGGGTACGATGTTGTTTGTGCATTCGTTAATGACCATTTAACCAAAAATGTCATCGACACTCTCTATGAAGATGGTGTGCGCCTCATCGCCATGCGTTGCGCAGGATATAACAACATTGACTTTAAAGATGCGTTTGGCAAAGTCCATATTGTGCGAGTCCCCGCTTACTCTCCTTACGCTGTTGCCGAACACGCGATGGCACTATTGTTGAGTGTTGTGCGGCAAACACATCATGCGTATGTGCGAACGCGTGAATTCAATTTTAGTCTAAACGGGCTAGTGGGGTTTGACCTATATGGGAAGAGTGTTGGTGTGGTAGGTACCGGTAAAATAGGCAAGGTATTCATCAACATCTGTAAAGGGTTTGGCATGAACATCCTTGCCTACGATCCCTATCCCGATAAGAGTCTAGAAGAGGTGGAATATTGTTCATTTGAGGATCTTTGTAAAAGATCAGATATTATCAGTTTACACTGCCCCCTTACACCCGACACCAAGCACATTATTAATAAGGAGAGCATAGCTCTGATGAAGGATGGGGTTGTGTTGATAAACACCTCGCGAGGGGGACTAGTTAACAGCCAGGCACTCCTCGAAGGAGTCAAGAGCAGAAAGATAGGCTCAGCTGCTTTGGATGTCTACGAGGAAGAAGCTGAAATTTTCTATGAGGACAAGAGTGCAATCCTGTTTGATGATGATACGCTGAGGTTACTCATAGCAATGCCAAATGTGCTGGTTACCAGCCACCAAGCTTTCCTTACCAATGAGGCCTTGCACAATATTGCCGAGACGACACTTACAAGCATCCGTGAATTTGCCGATGGAAAAGTCATGACTCACGAGATTTGCTACCAGTGCGCAACGTGCACCAAGCAACCTGGTGAGCGCTGTTTTTAATTTCTTTGTAAGCCCAAAAGTTTTACATGTCTGCCTGAAGGAATATCCGAGGACATTGGAAGGGATCACTATCTATCCTTGGAACAGTTATGGAAAGGGAAGCTTATTAAGTAACCAGATTGCTTAATCGAAAAGTAGCGACTAGTCTACAATAATTTGTAAGGATGATTGCAAACCTACCTGACTTGTATAATAAACGCAATTTCTAATTACTATTATGATGATATGCGCCATTACTAGTTACGCTTATATTGAAAAATAGGTATAAAATCCTATAACTCCCTCAGATTTGCACAACAACCGTTCCACACTTCTGAACAAAAAGTTCAAAGATGGAAATTTGAATGGAGATGAGGCTCTTGTTGCTTTAATGAAATAGTAATTCAGCAATTATAATGTATAGGATCGTCATCATGCGATTGCCTAGGGAAAAAGCTACATCGGCCGTTTGCGTAAGGGTGGTCTTTGCTTTTCCTAATATTTTGACACCATTCTATTTGAAAAACTAAAGATTTATAGCTATCATACCAAATAGTTATTACAATTTTTTTTATAAACGAGGTATTGCAGTGCAGTTTAAATTTGGAACTGGTGGGGATGTCGAGATAGTTCTGGTAAGAGAGGGAGAAAATAGTATAAGTACTGGAAACAATTTATACTCCTATCTTAAAGAAAAGGAATTGTTTAATGGGAAATTAGGTGAACTCTATTTTGATTTCTCCTTAGACAAGAAAAGTGTTCTCTTTTTAGGGTTAGGCCAAAAGAAGGATTTTCATTTAAACTCTTTAAGAGTGGCCTTTCATGATGCAGGAAAAGAACTGATGAAGCATAAGGCAGTAAGTGCTGGATGTAGAATTCCAAACTTTCAAGGGATTTCTTATAGCAAAGCTGTTGCCGCTGCCACAGAAGGGCTTTTGCAATCAGAATATGCTTTTGAGAAGCACCTAAAGGTAAAAAAGACAACACCGACCCTGAAAGAAGTATATTTGGATGTTCCAGATTCTGAAAAAGAAGAAATCTCTGCTGCAATACAAGAAACTGAGACCTTGATAGAAGGAATATTCTTAGCTAGAGATTTAGTTAATGAGAGAGCCATTAGCATGTATCCAGAAGTTCTCGCTCAATCGGCTAAAGACAACTTAGAAGAATTAGGGGTCAAGGTAGAAGTATTTGATAGAGAAAAAATCAAAAAATTGAAAATGGATGCATTTTTAGCAGTAGCAGAAGGTTCTGACAAAGAACCAAGGTTCATAGTTATGAGTTATAATGGAAATTCTGACTCTAATGAAACTCTTGCGTTAGTCGGAAAAGGGATAACGTATGATTCTGGCGGATATTCAATTAAACCTGCATCTGGAATGGATACCATGTTCTCCGACATGGCTGGTTCTGCTACCCTAATCGGTGCAATGAAGGCCATTGCAAAATCAAAACTAAACATAAATGTTGTAGGGCTAATAGCAGCCTGTGAAAATTTAATCTCTGGAAAAGCTTATAAGCCTGGTGATATTATAGGCTCTATGTCAGGGAAGACAATAGAAATCTTAAACACAGATGCAGAGGGAAGATTAATATTGGCAGATGCCTTGTGGTATGCCGCTACAGTTATTAAAGCGGATAAAATAATTGATTTGGCCACTCTTACAGGTGCCTGCGTCGTAGCTTTAGGCAGTACTAATACCGGAGCTATTACAAACAACAGTGATTTGATGGCAGATATAAAGAAAAGCTGTGATGTAGCTGGAGAGCCGATATGGCAACTCCCTTCTGAGCCTGGATACAGAGAAGCAATAAAAGGAGATTTTGCTGATCTTAAAAATGTCGCTGGAAGAGAGGCCGGAACCATCATGGCTGGATTATTTTTAGAAGAGTTTGTAAACGAGACCCCGTGGGTGCATTTAGATATTGCCGGCACCGCTTATCATGATAAACCGAAAGGATATCTGCCCAAAGGAGCAAGTGGAGTACATGTAAAAACATTGTACTACTTCGCCAAAGAGAGATAATAAAAATCATTCTAAATGATGGGGGTATAACAACCCCCATTAAGTGTATGTGATCAATTACAATAGCCCTGCTCTAGCTTCTTCATCACGTTTTTGTGCTATGCAAATCATTTCAAGATCACTTATTTTATCCAAAAACTTCTTGGATGTAATAAGTTTTGGTCCAGTATTCTTTGTTAGATTATTGGGTTGGTCCGCTTACTTAAAATATTAGATATTATTGTATTGAACTATATCCACCTTCAATCTTTCTAGAATCAGTAACTATTATGACAGCTTCCTCACAGTTTTGGTTAATAATACTTTTAGCTTTTATGATATATTTTCTTTTAAGGAATAATAATAGCAAATCGTTATCACCACTGCGACCTGTCCCTTTTATTACAGTAACTCCAAAGCCAACGTCACGTAGTACATCTGCTAACTGTTTACTGCTTTTTGATTCGGGTACAATAATTTCAATTGAACTAAGGCCAAAGGCTAACTTTTCTTCGAGCCAACTACCCAAATAGGTCCCGGTTGCAAAAGCTACAACAAAGATAAGTATACGTAAGGGATCATCTTGAAATCCTGTTAGTACGGTTCCTGTAATTACTAGCCAGATGAGAATATCAAAAAAAGCAATGATAGCCCCTTTTACTCTTTCCCCACGACTAATGAGAACTCTACGCAAGGTAGCTATGGTTACTTCAAGAATTTTTCCAAAGAATATTACAAAATATATACCAATTCCAATGTTACCTAAAACATCCATAGAAAAACTCCAAAAGCGTGATTGATTTAATATAGCAGATAAGTGAATTAGTAAAAGGATTTTTTTAGAAATTTTACTCCCCAAAAATCTTCATTAACATCCTTTTCTTTCTTTTCCATCGAACTAACCGTAGAAGATCTGCTTTCATGGGCCGAAGTCTAATGCGCCGTTAGTGATGGCTACAACGACTTCCCTACCCATGATAGAACGCTTTAAGTGAGCATCAGCATCATCTTCATAGCCATTATGCTTGTACTGGCTGTGGGGCTTCTCTGGTGCTAATTTCTCTAATCATATTTCCAAGTCTCGGTGTAAGCCAGGTCCGTCATCATTTAAAAAACACTAGTGATAATGTGCCTCGCGTTTATTAAGGATAACTAAACACTCTGCATATAGGACGTGATGGAACTATTACAACATTATGATACCTATTGCATATGTAGCTAATACCTTATAAACAAGATATAGAGGAGAAGAAAACCGCGTAAGACGCAACGGTGGCTCTTTTCTACTGTGTTTCCTCATTGTTTTTCATTCTATCCGCCAAACATGCACAACAGGTTTCGCCTCATCG